>Ga0075467_10003085_pt1 | contig 12916 bp, 9 predicted proteins | sample DEB08_DNA_9_FD_75067 | JGI IMG/M metagenome (GOLD analysis project Ga0075467, IMG submission 75067) | Aqueous microbial communities from the Delaware River and Bay under freshwater to marine salinity gradient to study organic matter... | ecosystem: Environmental > Aquatic > Marine > Coastal ...
AGCTGCCCGACGGACGGCCACTGGAAATCCTCTGCCTGGAGCCCCTGACCCCGGCGGATTACCAGCAGAACCTGTCGAGCCTGCAAGAGGTGGAATGGAAGTGCCTGGTGGGTGGCAACCGCCACTGGAAAACGGGGGAAATAAGCCAGACCATCCGCACCGAGGCTGGCGAAGTGCAACTCACGGCCGTACGTGTAGCCCGCCTGGACGGCCCCTTTGTCGTTCGTTTTCAATGGGACCAGCCGCGCCTTTCGTTCGGAGAGTTGCTGGCCGCGGGTGGCATCATCCCCCTGCCGCCCTACCTCAACCGCGCCAGCGAAGCCGCCGACAACGACCGCTACCAAACCATCTACGCCCAGCCCGAAGGCTCGGTGGCCGCGCCTACGGCTGGACTGCATTTTACCGACGCGGTGTTCGAAAACCTGGACGCCAGGGGTGTCCAGCGCGGCTTCGTCACCCTCCACGTCGGCGCCGGCACGTTTAAGCCCGTAACGAGCGACAGCCTGGGCGAGCACGAGATGCACCGCGAAAGCATCTTCGTCCAGCGCCCCCTCCTGGATCAGCTGGCCGCTACCCTGGCGGCGGGCCAACCCGTGGTTCCCGTAGGTACCACCAGCATGCGCACCCTCGAAAGCCTTTACTGGTTGGGGGTTCGGGTGCTCCGTGACCCCGCACAGGACCTCCAGGAATTTACCATTGCCCAGTGGGAACCTTACGCCACGCTTGCCGAGGAGCTTCCCTCGCCAGCAGCGGCCATTCAGGCCTTGTGCCGGCAACTGGATCGGCAGGCGATGGACACGGTGAGCGGCTACACCCAGTTGCTTATTGCTCCGGGCTATCCCAGCCGGCTGGTGAGCGGCCTGATCACCAACTTTCACCAGCCGCGTAGCACGTTGTTACTTTTGGTGGCGGCGCTCATTGGCGACGATTGGCAGCGGGTGTACGATTTTGCGTTAAGCCACGAATTTCGCTTCCTCAGCTACGGCGACAGCAGCCTGCTGTGGCGGGTCTAATTGGGGGCCCTCCCCAGCTTAGTTATTACAATTAAATAGATTCGACGGACAGGGCAAAGGAAAATCATTACCTTTATTGCGTTGAATCGCATTTTTAATCAAGGAGGAAGAACTGCCGTTAAGTCCCTTTTCTAACCCCTGCATTAATACTCCTAATTATTATGGAAAGAAGGAAATTCGTAGGTGCCGCAGCGCTCGTTGCTGCCGCCATGGCTACTGGTACAGACCTGTTGGCTGCTCCCAGTTTACTGCTTGGCCCCGTACTTACCCCTGCCCAGCAGCAGATGGTGGCCGGTTTTGCCGATAAAATCACCAACACCATCACCCTGGGCAACAAAAACAAGGTGCTCGTTGATTCGATCACCCGCCCGGTGAAGCTCATCCAGGCCGAGCCCAACCTGCTGGTTTACCGCAATGCGGGCGGCCAGCAAGTGACCCTTACTGTGCGCAATGAATTATTGGTAGCTAAGGTTATTAAATTGGCTTAACCAGTTGTCGGGCTTGTTCGAGTTGGTTGCTCAGCCAGTCATTCGGCGTGCAATCCAACACCAGATGAACCCGATCCTGGTCACTAAAATTATCCACCCGGTGCGGCAGGTTAAAGTCGGCGTACCAAACTTCTCCCACGCCCATCGGCACCACCCGACCCGCTACCCAAAATTCTACCAGTGGGTGGGTTTGTACGGGTAGGTGAATGCGCCATTCTTCGTCGCTGCCCGTTGCCATATCATCGGTATGCTCTAAAATGCGGGCACCGGGCCCCAGGCGCATCAAACGCGCAGCGTTGACCGAACACTGGAACCAGGCGATGACCTCCTGGAAACAAGCGCACCGCTGCAGCAGCGGCGTATCCTGATAGAAATCAGCATTGCCACCAGCCGGTGTCGCGTAGATAACTGCCGGATGCCCGCCTACCGAACGCAAAGGGGCCACTGCCCAGTCTCCTACATAGTGATCGTTGCGGTAGTGACTGATCCACTCGGATGGCTCGACCAGGCTTAAATCAGCCCGGAGCCGATCCGCAGCAAAAGAAACAGGTAATGGTAGTGCAGAAAAGTTTTTCATGATCAAGGTTTAAAACTTACCCGAATGTCTTTGGAATAATATTTCGCCCGGTTTGCTGCCAAGGATAAATCACTGCGGGTATAGTCTATTTTTAGAAACTTGAGTACCCGATCGAAATTGTGCATTTCGCCAGCTTCGTAATCCAGGCTGAGACAGTAGTGGTCTGTTGCACAGAACGTTTCCATTCTGACCCGCATTCGGCGGAGGACTTCCGGAAGGTAGTCTGCGTAGGTTAACGCATTAAATTCGGTGGCGGTAAAGTTAAACAGGGCTGGTTCCAATAATCCGGGTACCGCTTGCATTCCCGGTAGTTTGCGATGCGATGCGATTACCGCTGATAAATCTCTTTTTAAAAAAATCATCGGAACGGTCGGGTAAAGCGATCTTATTTCTTCTAAAAAGAACAAATGCCAACTGTCCCATTTGATGAAATACCTGGCCTGTTCCTCAAAGCGCTTTTGCCCCACCAACTGAATGGCATTCTGCAACATACTTAACCGTTGGGTTTCGTCTTCCGGGTTGTACAATCGCAGTATTTGATCAAAAAGAGGGGCCTCAGAGACGACTATATGCTGCCGATTTTCGCTCAGCAACTGGGTCAGCAAAGTAGAACCACAGCGCGATAGGTGAAAAACAAACGCCGTAGGAGCCAGCGACGGAACTTGCGGGGCAAAATTCGCTAAAGCATCCAGGTCAGTAACCGTTCTAAAAGGTGGTGAATTTTGTGGGAGGGAAAAACATTTCGCCACCGTATCCATGAAGAAAGGTTCGGTAAATAACTGATTACCTAAGTAGATCCAACGGCACAACGGGTTGCCACTATTGGGCATTAAATCAAACGGAATCCAGTGTTTCAAATTGTTACCGGCAGTTGTCTCCTGGTCCATCAGTTGGGTATTAAAAACCGTGTACCCGTATACGCAGGTCATTCTGCAGCCGGTCAATCTCCGTTTGGGCAATCCGGTTTGGCAGGCCTACGAATTGGTCCAGGTGTTCGGTATTGCCGGGGTGTAAACCTGCGAAAGAAGCCAATTTATTGCTGCCACAGTTGAGGGTTTCCAACCGCGTTAGTTTTTCCAATGGTTCGAGGGATCTGATCTGATTTCCGGCCAGTTGCAGGGTGGTAAGCGCCACCAACTTTTCCAGTCCGTTGATACTTTCGATGGCGTTGTCGTTCAGAAAAAGGGCCGTCAGCCCCGTCAGTTCGGCCAGGGGCGTAAGCACGGCAACCTGGTGGTTGGTCACGATGAGGACCTGGGCCTGGTGCAGGGTGCTCAAACCCGATAAATTCGTCAATTCCATACTCATATTGGCGTGAAAAGCACGCGGCCCCGCAAACCGAAAATTGACGCAGGTGAACAATTCTTCCAGCTCCTCCCCGCTGGGGGTAGCTTCGGTGGTTCCTTTCTGAAAAAAAGCTTCGTTGAAGGCAATTTTCCACTGCGCTTCCAAACCTACCCACCAGGCTGCTCTCGTTGCTGCTGTTGCTGACACGCTGTTGTTATTTGTTGTTTTAAAAAGAAAAGTAAAGGCTACAAGCTGTAAAAGTAAACCGACTTGGTAATGACCGACTCATCGGGTTCCAGCACGATTTCTTCGTCGACCTGCACCCGGGTTTGCAACAGTGGCCGGTCGGTAGCCGGATAGGGGCAGTCGGTACGCAGGTACCCCCGGGCAAACCCGTCGGCCAGGGAATCGTAATAGTCTCCCGGTGCGGCCTTATCGGCAAAAGCCACTTCTGTTTTCAAGTACAGCAAAATGTCTTTCGGAATGTAGTGGGCAGCGGGCAACTGGCGGTAAATATTTTGAAAGACCGCAAAGGAATCCTCCCTTTTCATGCCCACATCATTGATCTCGGAAGTGACGAGGTCATAGTGGCGGTCTACCTGCCACACGCCCGCATCCTGTTCCAAAACAGCCGTCACGTAGGCCGAAAGTTCCAACCGCTCAATCAGCTTTTTCATAATTGCGACCGAGTACGGATTCACTTCCACCAGCGTAAAGCGGGCCTGGGTGTACCCCAGCAGAATGGGAAAGACAAAAAATGGTGCAAAGGGCCCCGTACCCAGATAGAGCACCTCCTTTACCTGGGGATTTTCCAGCGCCTTGAGGGTGGCCAACAGGTATTTCTTAGTCCGGAAAGGGTAGCGTAAGCCCTGAGCCGATGCCCTGGCGTTGAGCGCTTTGCCGAAGTGGGTGGGCACATCCTGGTCGTTCGTGAAATCGAAATCCAGTTCGGTGGCCAGGTAGTCGAGCAATTCCCGCAGGATGGCTGCCAGTTCGTATTTGCCCTCCGTGACCAATACTTTTTGGAGGGCCGCAATAATTTTTTCTCTCACCGTTATCGGTTTGTCCTGGTTGACAACCTGCCAACGCAGGCCCTCCTAAGCCGGGCCTGCGTTAACCAGATTGATGCCCACACTTTTTTAGTTCCTGGACGGAAAAATACCAAACAGGCAAATGACGTAGTACACGGCCAGGAAAGGCTGTATATTGTTGTGCGCCTGGTTGCCACCCGTATTGCCATTGGCCACGGTCACACCTTCGCCGCCTTTCATGATGGGGCCACCACCGGTGGGTTTGAACAGGTCGGTGGCAATGCTCGAGTCGTCGATGTAATTGCCCTGGGGATTGCCGGAGTCGCCTTTGCCCGTACCTGTTTGCAGGCCACCACTCACCACCGCGGTATGCGTATGGCTAGGGAGCTGGTTCACGTTGAGGGTTACCGTTGGCGATCCTGCCAGTTCACCGAGCTGACGGGACGACAGGCCCGGCCCGTTCCCCTGGCCAATAGCCGTCCTGCCCCGTAGATCGGGCAAACCAAAAGTAGTGCGGCCATCGCCGCCGTAGGTGGTACCTAAAATTGAAAACAGGGCGCTGTTCTGAGAAATAGCCAACAACTGGCCCTCGCAGAACGCCCAATTCCGGGGGGCAAAGTTGCCACCAAAAAGGCGAATTTCGCCAATCATTCCTTCCATGATATATAGGTTTTAGTAGCGGGACACTGGAAAGGGGACCTACTGGCTGCTACCATCCGCTACCCGCTTATTTTTTGATTGAATTTGAAATTAGTTTCTTGAAGGGAAAACACCCTGCAAGCAAATGATGTAATTCAGCACCAGGTAAGGCTGCATATTATTGTGGCCCTGGTTGCCGCCCGTATTGGCATTGGTGACGGTAAGTCCTTCGCCGCCTTTCATGATGGGGCCGCCGCCGGTGGGTTTGAAGAGGTCGGTAGCGATACTGGAGTCGTCGATGTAATTGCCCTGGGGGTTGCCGGAGTCGCCCTTACCCGTGCCCGTCTGCAGGCCACCGCTCGCCGCTGCCGCGTGGGTGTGGCTGGGCATTTCGTTGGTTGTCAGGGTTACGTTTTCTTGTCCACCGATTTGACCTAGGTTATAGGACGGTAAGCCCGGGCCATTGCCGGGGCCAATGGCCACTCTGCCGCGAAGGTCGGGTAAACCGAAGGTAGTGCGGCCGTCGCCGCCGTAGGTGGTGCCCAGAATAGAAAACAGGGCGGTGTTTTGCGCTATAGACAGCAACTGGCCGTTGCAGAATGCCCAAGACCGCGGGGCAAAGTTGCTACCAAAAAGGCGAATTTCGCCAATAGTTCCTTCCATGATGAAGATATATTTTAGTTAAAGGCTATGGCCAACAGCCGCGTGGCGGCCACCTGGCTGAGCCTTCGTGAGGAATAGCGTACCTGAAAAAAATTAGTTCCTTGAAGGGAAAATACCCTGTACAGCAATGATATAGTTCAACACCAGGTAGGGTTGCATGTTGTTGTGGGGCTGGTTGCCGCCATTATTGGCATTGGTGACGACAATGCCTTCGCCGCCTTTCATGACGGGGCCGCCGCCGGTGGGTTTGAAGAGGTCGGTAGCGATACTGGAGTCGTCGATGTAATTGCCCTGGGGATTACCAGAGTCGCCTTTGCCGGTACCCGTTTGCAGGCCGCCGCTCGCCGCTGCGGCGTGGGTGTGGCTGGGCATTTGGTTCGTATTGAGGGTCACGTTTTCTACTCCTGCTACTTCGCCTTGGACACGTTGGCTTAGCCCCGGACCCTGCCCGGTACTCATCGCTGCTCGGCCCCGCAGGTCGGGCAGGGCGAAAGTGGTTTGCCCATTGCCGCCATAGATCGTTCCAATCAAAGCAAACAGGGCGGAGTTTTGGGAAATAGCTAATAATTGACCCTGGCAGAGGGCCCACCCCCGGGGTGCAAAATTGCCCGCAAAGAGTCGGATTTCGGCTAAAGTTGGATCCATAAAAATGTAATTTAGGTTTAAATATGAGTTTATTGGTTAGGCTGATGCTACCTGACACCTGTTGGCGACTAAGAGCTTGTTGGGAAATTTCATTTGGCAAAAAACAAATATCCCAAATTAAAGAAAACAAAAAATTAATGCTTCCTGCTTTTCAAGGATTTACGAACCTGGCGTCGACATGAAAATTTCATTTAGCCCGCTAAATTCAATTTTAATCCCTTAGCCAGAACCATAAATCGTTGAAAACTCCGAGGAGCTTGCGACGATCACCGAAGGTAATCAGTTCGCAAAATTTCCCAACAAGCTCTAAGTTAGGCAATATTTCAATAAACAAAAAAATAAATACCTGGGCTTTATATTTTTTAATCTTTGGGGAGACCCCTGGTATTTAAGAGAATAGATAAATTTCAAATAATCAGGCTGTTCTCCCCCCTTTTCTGTCAGATTAGTTTTATATTTGTTTGTGGATTCAGGAACCCCTGAATCTCTTTTTTGTAGCGACCTTAAAAACAGTTGGAATTTGCAGGGCTGATGTGACGTCGCCCCTTCACGCCAACAGCACAAATTGTAATCCTATGCTTGATTCATACTCCCTGACCCGGCGAGTTCTTACGCCGCGTATTTGTGGCGGGCAGCCTTTCTCGCCCCTCCTTTTCCAGCGAATGAAGTTCCTTAAGATTGGCTTGAACGGTTACCCCCAACTAACCGCCCGCTAGCCCCATCTTATTTGTATAATCTCAGATCAGCCTCCGGCCAGCGGAAGAAACAATCCAACATAAACCCATTCCCATGGATTTCAAAAATTTCACCCCCTACAGCCGCTCTCTCCTGGCTACCCTCTTTTTCTTCCTCCTTTTTACGGGGACGCTCGCGGCCCAGTTTAACGAAGATTTTGAAGACGAAACAACGGTTGGGGCTAACACCTTCACGGGCGGAGGCGTCACCTTTAATACCACCGGAACCATCGTCGTCGGCTTTTTTACGGGTGGCGGCTGTGGCGGAGACCGTTACATAGAAGGAACCACCGGTGGCGGCGCTAACGCCAGCGCCGGAGAAATTCAGATGCAAACAGCCAACAAGGTATTCCGTCTCAACAGCATGTGTGTCTGGTTGTCTACCGATGGTGGAAACACGGCTAGCAACACTACCTTTACCCTGCGGGGAACCGTGAACGGAGGCGGCACCGTGGATGCAGCCATCGTGGTGGTTGAGCCTTGCATGTCCGACTGCTGGGCGCCCATTTCCCTGGCATCAACGGCCCTGAATAGCTTGGATCTTACCAAAGTAGAGGTACTCTTACCGAGTGGCTTCAACTACATTTCCATCGACAACTTCAACTTCACCCAGTCGGACGCCAACGCCGTCAACGTCTCCATCAATGACGTCACCCTGGTCGAAGGGAATAGCGGCAATACGGCCTTTAATTTTACCGTTACCCGCACCAATAATAACACCGCATTCAGTGTCACCGCCCAAACGGCCAACGGCTCGGCCACTGCGGGCACCGATTATACGGCCCTCCCAGCTACCCCGGTGAATTTCACGATGGGTGGCTTGCTGACCCAAACCGTTACCGTCAATGTAAGTGGCGACGTGGATCCGGAAATGACGGAGACCTTCTTTGTCAACCTGACGGCCCCCACCAATGGCGCCATGATCATCGACAATCAAGGTGTAGGAACCATCACGGACGACGATACCATTTGCGAAACCTTCGAAGATGAAATGGCGGACAACCTGACTGCTTTTTCGCAGAATGGCATTTCGTTCACCACCACTGGTGCCCTGCAGACCGGTTTCCCCGGCGGCGGCAGCAGCGGCTCCGCTACCTACCTGGAATCTAATATAGCGGGGGTGCCTCATTCCGGCAGCGTGGGTCAAATCCAGATCACAACGGCCGGTAAAGTTTTTGAGGTGCTGCGCATGGACCTCTACCTTTCTACTGATGCCGACCCCAATACCGCCGAAATTGCTTCGGTCAATTTCGTGGGTACCCTGGCTGCTGGCGGGACGGTCACCGTCAGCCGAACCACGACCGACCCAACCAACTGGACCCAGGACATCAATTTTTCGGGTACCCTCCTGGATGGTGCGCTGCTCACGGCCCTGGAGGTCGTATTGCCTGCTGGCGTGAATTACTTCGCCATGGACGATTTCAAATTTGCCGCCTTCGACAACACGGCAGTCCTGGTTTCCATCAACGACGTGACCCAAAATGAAGGCAATGCTGGCACGAGCAATTTCACCTTCACCGTTACCCGCAGCCTCAACACCACTGCTTTTTCGGTGGATGTGCAGTCGGCCGTGGGTGGTGCCATTTCGGCTACGGCGGGTACCGACTATGTCGCTTTAGGCTTAACCACCTTAAACTTTGCGGCTAACGGCCCCTTGTCCCAAACGGTCAACGTTGTTGTCAACGGCGATACCAATTCAGAATTCCCCGAAAATTTCTTCGTCAACCTGTCCAACCCCACCAACGGCGCCATCATCAGCAGTGGCCAGGGCCGGGGCACCATCCTGGACGACGATACCGTTTGCGAAACCTTCGAAGATGAAGCCGCCGCTAACCTGATGGCTTTCTCAGAAAATGGGGTTTCGTTTGCGACTACCGGTCAACTGGTAACTGGCTTTGTCGCCCCCGGTGGTGGCGGAAGCGGTGGTTCCGATTATTACCTGGAATCCAACATCGCTAATGTACCTCATACTGGTAGCGTAGGTTTTATCAATGTGACGACCACTTGCACCAGCATCCGGCTGCTGCGGATGGACGTCTGGTTATCGACCGATAATGATCCCGAAACCCCCGAAGCCAGTACCGTGCAATTGATCGGCACTATCCTGGGCGGAGGCACAGCCACCGTTGACATTACCACTACCAACACCAGCAACTGGACCCAGAACATCAGCTTTGTGGGTACGGCCTTTGACGGCGTCGACCTGACGGCTATTGAAGTAGTACTGACGGGTGGCAGTAACTACGTGGCTTTGGACAATATTTGTTTTGAAGCGACCCTGCCCGACCTGGTCCTCACCTGCCCCGCTGACCCCGCCACCATTGCCGGTTGTAGCACGGCCGACCTCCAGCCCACTTCGGCCCTGCCCTTTTCCACCACGCTAACGGCCTCCAGTGTGGCCGAGCTGCAGGCGGAAGGCGGTAATGCCACTTCGAGCGACGTCATCACCTCTGTTACTTACCAAGATGCCATCACGAGCCAGCCGGGCTTTTGCCCCATCGTCGTGACCCGCACCTGGACCGTTACCGATGCCTGCCCAAGTACCCAAACCTGTACCCAAACCTTTACCATCAATGATACGCAGGTGCCAGCCATAACGACCTGCCCACCCATGCTGACCGTTGAAGGCTGTACCACGGCTGACGTGAATGCCGATGGCACCACCAGCCTGGCCTACAGCCCCGGAGGCGCACCGGTTTCCAACGCAGCCTTCGGTACGGAGGGCGGCGCCTTTACTGACAACTGTGCCGTGACTTTCCAATACCAGGATGTGGCCGTTGCGGGTACCTGTCCCACCAAATTTGTGATTACCCGGACGTTCACCATCATGGATGGTTGTGGAAACGTTTCAGACTGTGACCAGGTTATTAATATCAATGATGATACCGCTCCGACCATCACTTGCGCCGGCCCGCTCATCCCGATCGAAGGTTGCGATGAAAATGACATTACTGTAGCTAACACTGGCTTTGTCTATTCGGCTACCCCGGTTACGGTGCCCGTAGCACAATTCCCCGGCACGGTGGATGTAGAAGCCTGTGGTGCCGCAACGGCCACCTACGTGGATGTCATCACGGATAGCAGTTGTCCCAACCCCGTCCTCAGTGTCACCCGCACCTGGACGGTAGCCGATGCCTGTGGCAATACCAGCCTGCCTTGTACCCAGCTCATTACCGTAGCAGACAATACTGCGCCGGTAATTACCTGCCCGGCTGCCATCGGCCCTGTTGAAGGGTGCGATGAAAACGCCATTACCGTAGCCACTGCTGGTTTTGCCTATTCAGCTACCCCGGTTACGGTGCCAGCAGCGCAATTCCCTGGCACCATTAACGTGGAAGCCTGTGGTGCCGCTACCGCGACCTACGTGGATGTCATCACCGATAGCAGCTGCCCCAACCCCATCCTCAGCGTCACCCGCACCTGGACGGTGACCGATAATTGTGGCAATGTCAGCCAGTCCTGTACGCAAACGATCAATGTGGTTGATGGGACCGCCCCTTCTATTACTTGCCCCCCTGACTTAGTGGTAGATTGCGGTGACCCAACCGATCCGTCGGCCACGGGAATGGCTACCGGAATGGATGCCTGTTCTACTCCGCTGATTGCCTTTACCGATATGGAGCAACCCGGCCAGTGTGGCGGTACCAAAACCATCACCCGGTCCTGGACCAGCACGGATGCCTGCGGCAATGTAGTTGGCTGTAACCAGACGATCGGGGTAAGGGATATCACCCCACCGACACCAGTTTGTGCCGGCATTACCGTTCAACTGGATGGACAAACCGGCACCTACGATTTCACCATGGCTGACGTGGCGACGATGACCGCGGGCAGCATGGACGAATGTAGTACCGTTACGGCCACCTTTGCCAACTTGCCCCCACCTACCTTGGATTGCAGCAACCTGCCTTCCGTTCAAATCACCTTGTCTGTTTCCGACGCCTGTATGAACAGCTTTCCTTGTACGGTGACGGTTTTGGTGGAAGACCCTACCAGCTTTTGCTGTGCCCTGGTAGTCACTTGCCCGCCAACTTCCCTGGGCACGATTGCCTGCGACGGTATGGTGCCCACCGCGGCCACCAACGAGGCGGAGTTTGAAGCCCTGGGCGGCGATATCGACGACAATTTCTGCGGCAACCTGAGTATCACTCATACCGACGTCTACGACCCGCCAGTGAATATCTGCAACGGCAGAACCCTCACCCGTACCTACACCATCAGCGACGCCAATACGACGACGACTTGTGTGCAAATGCTAACCATTACAGCGCCTTTAGCACCAGTTGTCACCTGCACCGACTTTATCGACACCTTCGAAGGCTGCCCCGATGAGATCGGACCGAATATCCCCAACAACGAATGGATAGCGATTGGCGCAGACGGTGGCTTCACCGCTGCGGCGGGTGGTGTGTACACCATCCCGGTTGATTTGACTTCCTGTGTGAGCGTCAACTGCTCGGATTTGGCTAGTCTGGAATACACCTTGTTTTCTTCAATAGAGATAAACACCGGTCCTTGTTCTACCACGATCGTGAACGAGTTCTCGATCCGCGACACGTGTGGGAATATTGCGGCGAATCGGGTCATCACCCGCCACACCATTGAAGATACGACAGCCCCAACGCTTAATGTTCCCATGAATGTTAATATAACTTGCAGCGATCCTAGTGATCCAACCTTTACTGGTATGGCTAGCGCTCCTCTTGATTGTGGCCAAACGCCCGCCATCACCTCTGTTGATGTCTTATCGCCGCTTACCGACGGCTACTTAATTACCCGTACGTGGACAGCGACCGATGCTTGCGGTCTGGCTAGCAGTGGCGATCAACTCATTACCGTTACGGGTTGTGAGTCACAAATTTCTGATCCTTGCTCCTGTTTAAACAATGCCTCTATTATTGATTTAGATGCAGGTACAGGAGGTGATGATGGTCAGTTTGGTGAATTAATAGCAATTACGGGTCCTAATGGTGGGCCAGTAGCTGATGCGACGCTCATATTCGAGGTTATAGCCGTTACCGGTGGTGTAGATGCTTTTGCGCCTGCTCCAATTGCTCCTGCACAAACCCCGGGTACGCCGATTGCAGTAGGTACTCAGTTGGTGTACAATAACACCAATAGGCACTATGAACTACCTTTCTACCATTATGATGGTGCGGGGTATTCTATCACCGTTCAACAAGTGGTTGCTGGTGCGCCAGGTCAAATACTTGGGCCTATTGGTAATGTATGCGTCTATCCTAATCCTATTTTTGACCCGGCACTTGAAGATTTGTATTGCCCCAATGCTGCTGCTGTTACCTTAATCGGTAGTGACCAAAATGGTTTAGGATCAGATGTAGTTAGCTTTACCATTGATGGTATTGCTGCCGCTGAATTAGACCCAGCAGCATTAACTATCGGCTTCCATACCGTAGTCATGACATGGGATGGTGCAGCAGGTACGAACACTGGCACGGGTACGCTAGCCGTTCCGAACCAGCCCGGCTGTGTGCAGCAAGTACAAAAAGTAATAGAAGTGAATGACACCGAGCCACCCGTGGCCATTTGCCAGAATGTGACGGTGCAATTGGATGCTATGGGCAATGGTTCAACGACTGCTGCGGCGATAAATAATATGTCTACGGATAATTGTGGTATTGCTAGCTTGGTATTGGATCGCACCGATTTCACTTGTGAAGACGAAGGTGACAATCCTGTCGTCCTGACAGTTACTGATGTTAATGGCAATGCCGCCACCTGTAATGCGATTGTAACGGTAGAAGATGATAACGTTCCTTTTGAATTTGGCTGTATCAGTGATCTCAATGTAACGCTAGGTGCTTCCTGTTCCGCAACG
>Ga0075467_10003090_pt1 | contig 12904 bp, 13 predicted proteins | sample DEB08_DNA_9_FD_75067 | JGI IMG/M metagenome (GOLD analysis project Ga0075467, IMG submission 75067) | Aqueous microbial communities from the Delaware River and Bay under freshwater to marine salinity gradient to study organic matter... | ecosystem: Environmental > Aquatic > Marine > Coastal ...
AAGAATCATCCCGTGTCTGGACGTAACCGACGGTCGTGTTGTCAAGGGAACCAACTTTGTGGATCTTCGTGACGCCGGCGATCCCGTGGAATGTGCTGTTGCCTACAACGACCAGGAAGCTGATGAGCTTGTGTTTCTCGATATCACCGCATCTTCGGATGAGCGTAAAACGATGGTGGATGTGGTGCGCCGCACCGCTGAGAAATGTTTTATCCCACTTACTGTGGGTGGTGGCATCCGTACGGTAGAGGACATGCGTGAGATGCTGATGGCGGGCGCGGACAAGGTCGGCATCAATACCGCGGCCGTAAATCGGCCGGAGCTCATTAATGAAGGAGCCACCGCATTTGGGAACCAATGTATCGTGGTCGCCATCGATGCCAAACGTGAAGGGCCGGGCAAGTGGGGGGTTTACACTCATGGTGGCCGCACCCCTGTCGGGCTCGATGCGGTCGAGTGGGCGAAGGAAGTCTGTGAACGCGGGGCGGGGGAGATCCTGCTCACCAGTATGGACTCGGATGGTACCAAAGCAGGTTATGATATTGAGCTTACCCGAGCGGTGAGTGAAGCGGTTAGTATCCCGGTCATTGCCTCCGGAGGAGCGGGTAATCTTCAGCACATGGTTGATGTGCTCAAAGAGGGCAAGGCCGATGCTGTGCTTGCGGCGAGTATTTTCCACTTCGGCGAACACACCGTGCACGAGGCCAAGGAGGTCTTCGCCGCGCAGGGTATTCCGGTGCGTAAATAGGCCAGTATCGACTAAAAAAATACTTGCGTCGGCATCCGTCTCAGCCTAGTTTGCGCCCGCCTGCGCGGTGTTTATCATCCGCACTGGCATACAGTGCGCGATTAGCTCAGTGGTAGAGCAATGCCTTGACATGGCAGAGGTCACTGGTTCAAATCCAGTATTGCGCACCATCTCTTTCCGGCCCGGGGTTAGCGCCCCGGGCCTCTTTTATGTTCATCATACTTTGGTTATGATGATGATGGAAATTTCTTCAAGACGGGGGAAGGTATCCCAAATGCCGAAGTTGGGTAGACATGGCTTTGTTCCGTTTTTTGCTGGGGTGCTAAGGGCCAAGCAAGCCAGCGCCCGAATAGGTGCCATGATGGACAGTTCGGGTCCGAGAACCTAAGCCTTTAATATTGAATGATGGCGTTTACCGGGGTGTCACCGAGTAGTTCGCGGCCGTTGAGTCCGGTGAGCTCGATGAGGAAGCTTGCGGCGACGAGCTTGGCATTGAGTTGCTTGATGAGCTTGATGGCAGCGGCGGCAGTGCCTCCAGTGGCGAGCAGGTCGTCGATGAGCAGCACGCTTTCTCCTGGGAGAATGGCATCCTTGTGGATCTCGACGACATTTTCACCGTATTCCAGTGAGTAGGCCATTGAATGGGTGTCCCAAGGCAGCTTGCCTTTTTTGCGAATCGGGACGAAGCCGGCGTCGAGGTTGAGGGCGACGGGTGCAGCGAAGATAAATCCACGGGCATCGATACCTACAACTTTGTCGATTTTCTGACCGCCGGAGGTGGCGGTGAGTTCGTTGATCGAGTGTCTCAGTAAGGCAGGATCAGAGAGCACGGTGGAGATGTCCTTGAACAGGATGCCTGGCTTGGGGAAATCGGGCACATCGCGGATGTTGTCGCTGAGGAGTTGAGCAATACTGGACATGGCCTGCTTTTAAACTCAGAGTAGCCAAGGCCAAATACCAAAATCATTTTTTCTTTATTGAAACCCAAGCAGGATGAAAAACAGAGGCCTTCATCCTGCAGGTCACGAGGCCGGTGATGCAGGCCTTGGGTGCTCATGTCTGGCGAGTTTTTCGCCGAGGGCAAGGCCATTGACGATGCAGTCTCCCACCGAGATGCCGCCACGGTAATTACCGGCGAGGTGGAGGCCAGGGTGTGCTTTTTCACAGGATGCCATGGCGTCGAGTTTGTCCTGATAATCGAGGCTGTATTGGGGGATAGCCTGGGGCCAGGAGGTTTGGTGGCGGAAGGTGGGGGCACCCTTGACGCCGAGTAGTTTGCCCAGCTCGTCTAACACGGTCTGATCATCGTTTTGGGCGTATTCCGGGTGCATGGTACCTCCCATCATGCAGGTCAGGGTAACATGGCCTGCGGGTGCGCGGCCATCAAACATGCTGGAAGAAAAAAGAACCCCGAGCAGTGGACTTTTTTCTGATTGTTTGATCAGCATGCCAAAGCCGTCCAGCGGGTGGGCAACGTCTTCGCGCTTGAAGCCGAGCACCAGGCTGGTCACAGGTGGGGATTGCATGGCGACAACAGGCTTGAGAGCATCGTGCGCCGAGGCTGGCAGGGGGAGAGTGGCGAGCCGGTGGGGCGGTGTGGTAAGAACGAGGTTCTGGTAGTGGCCGGTGTGCTGTTGTGCTGATGAATCCGTCCACACGAGCGTCCAGCCGTCGTCATTCGGGGTGATGGATTGGAGCTTGGAGTTGAGCTGAATCGATGCTGTTGGCAGGCTATCGGCAATGGCTTTGGGCATGGCGTGCATACCAGAGCGGAATGAGAGCATGCGCGCGGGTGCAAGTCGATTTGAGTTGGGATTGGACTTGTTATCGCGCCCTGATTGCATGGCGATGGCACCGAGGATCACCGAGCGGTATCGGTTTTCGAGTTGCCACAGCCGGGGAAAGGCGTGGCGGACGGAGAGATTCTCGGGGTCACCCGCGTAGATGCCACTGACAAAGGGGCCGGCGGCGCTTTCGAGTATGTCCGGGCCGAGGCGGCGTCTGACAAAGTCGGCAAAGCTTTCCTCGCCTTGTCCTTGCTCGCGGCCCTTGTATCTGCCGATGAAGGGCTCTAGTGCGAGGCGCAATTTGCCGCCGAGAGAAAAAAGAGGGGTCTTAAAGATGCCGAGCGGGGAGCTTGGCATAGCCAGTGGCACGCCACCCTGCACGATGTATCTTTTGTGGGCTTCACTGCGGGCGGCAAGAGCCTCATTGTCCAGCTTGACTTCATGAAGTCCCAGCTGATCGAGCATGGCTGCCACGCGCTTATCTTTCACCAGGATGCTGTTGGGGCCGTGCTCGGCGAGATAGCCTTCAGCCAAAGTTGTCTGGATGGCTCCGCCGACCTTGTTGGCCGACTCGATGAGTTGAAACGTTTTTTGATCACCTGCTGCGGTGTGCAGGGAATGTGCTACGCAGAGCCCGGTGATGCCGGCTCCGATGATGGCAGTGTCTGCGCTGTGTTCCAAGTCTGAGGCACCCATGGGAAAATGGTGATATGGGCCAACCTTGTTCAAGGTAGTGGCCTTGCTGTTTATTGTGGTGGATTTACAGGGCCCTCGCTGAGTGGTTGCCGGCGAACATAGCGAGCAAGGCAGGACCCGTCGGCTCTGGGTTCAAAATGTTCTAGGGTGTAAAGTCTTGATGCTGGTAGAAATGCGGGGTCTTTTCCGAGCAGGGTGGGGGTTAATTTTCCACCAAGCATGCGGGTGCCATCGATGATGATCTCGATGGTTTCTAAGGTGTCCATTTCCGCATCAGCACGGATGTTGGCCGGCGCTGCAGGACATTTTCCATCCGCGGTGATGGTCAGTGAGGTGGTCAGTGAAGATGATTCAGGTTGCAATGTGGCGATATTATGGTCATTTTTTGACACATCACAAGATTTGACCATGAAAACATCACCTATTGAAATCGTTTGTTACCTGAAGACCTACTGTGGCTGGAGTGAAGGCGTGCGCGCAATCCTACGCAAATATGATCTCGAGTTCGAGGAGAAGGATATTATTAAAAACCCCGCGTTCCGCTGGGAAATGGAGCAGAAAAGCGGTCAGCCCATGAGCCCTTGCGTGGTCGTCAACGGGCAGATGCTTGCGGATGTTTCAGGTGACGAGGTGGAGCAGTATCTGGTCGAGGAGGAGCTGGTGGAAAAATTTGAGGAGCCGTCTGATGCTCCGACGGATAGTGGCTGTGTAGGTCACTGAGGTGGATCGATGCTACGGGCCGGGCTGAGTTGAAGTCTTCGGTTTCTCCCCTTGCTTATTGCGGGCAGTGGCCTCAGTCTTCAGCCCGTGTCGAGCAAAGGATGGGTTAGTGATATCATGGGAGCCTGCATTGCGGCAGGTATCCATGAATATGTTGTATGTGCCGGAGCCAGGAATCTGGGACTGGTAGTGGCACTGGCGGATTTTGCCGATTCAGGTGAGGCGAGCGAGATCAGGGTGTTTTCCCACTTCGAGGAGCGCGCGGCCGGGTTTTTCGCCTTGGGACGTAGTATGCAAAGTGGGCAGCCGTGTGCGGTGGTGACCACTTCCGGTACAGCCGTTGCCGAGTTATTGCCTGCAGTGATTGAGGCTCATTACCAAGGTCGGCCGCTGGTGGTTATTTCTGCTGATCGTCCGATGCGCTTCCGTGGCACCGGGGCACCGCAAGCCATCGAGCAGCTAGGTTTGTTCGGTAAGTATGTCGAGGGGGCAGAAGATATGGTCTGGCGAGATGATCTGACAATCTTTGATGGCTGGAGTGGACGGTTACCGTGGCAGCTGAACCTGTGTCTGGAGGAAGACGAGCTTGCCGGCACGGATGGTGAAAGTAGCTCTCTGAGGATGGCCAAGGTTCGTCTTGGCGAGAGCCGGGATGCACGTGACAATATTGATATGCTGCCTGTGCTGGACTGCATCAAAAATGGCTGGCGAGGCTTGGTAGTGATGCTTGGTGGTCTTGAACCTGAGGATCGCGAGGAAGTCTGGCATTTACTCAGGGAGTTAAAGGTTCCCGTGCTCGCGGATAGTACCAGTGGCTTGCGTGAGACACTTGGAGCACTAACTCTGGTGGACGGCGATAGGATTCTCAGGGACAATCCTCCGGAAAATATTTTGCGTATAGGTGAGGTTCCTACTGGGCGATTCTGGCGGGACCTGGAGGAGCTTCCGCAGGTCAATGTTGTTTCTATTAGCAGGACGGGTTATGTGGGGCTGGCGCGTGATAGCAGTGTCATCACCGGCGATATTTCCCGCTGTGTCCGGGCCCTCGGTGAGATCTCACAAGTGGGTGATACGATGGATTATCTCAAAAAGCTCAGCAGCAAGCGTGGGCGCATTTCCGAGTTGTTAGAGTCTCTGCCGGAGAGTGAGCCGGGAATGATCCGCACTCTCTCTGTGATGGCGACGGTGGGAAGCAGTCTTTATCTGGGCAACAGTCTGCCAATACGGGAGTGGAATGATTTTGCGCAGCGTGAGGTGCCTTATGAAGTTGTGCGCGCAAACCGTGGGGCGAATGGCATTGATGGCCAAATTGCGAGTTGGCTGGGGGCAACCGCTGACGAAGAGAATGCCTGGGGTGTTTTTGGTGATCTGACGGCGATGTATGACCTGGCAGCACCGGCATTGCTTGATCAGGTAGTGTGCGCTGGACGTATGCTGGTGGTGATCAACAACGGAGGAGGGCAAATATTTGCCCGCTTGCCCGCTATGCAGAGGCTTGGAGATGAGGTATCAGAGCTTGTTACCAATGCACACGAGCACAGTTTTGAGGGGTGGGCTGCGATGTGGGGGATGCATTACGTCCGAGTTGACGGCTTGGAAAGTTTTGATCTCGAGCCGGCAGAGAAGACTACGGTGGTAGAGATCATTCCCGATCAGCGTCAGACCGTTTTGTTCTGGGAGAAGCTGGCAAAGATCTAGCCGAGCTCAACATTGTCGATGAGTCTGACCTTGCCGTAAAAGACGGCGGTAGCGATCACAGCCGGATATGTTACCGGATCAATTTCCTGCAGGTTTCGGCTGTCCAGTAGCTCAAGGTAATCAATGATGGCTCCCTGATCCGAGGCTTCGATTTCGCTCCGTGCGTTATGGAGCAATGCCTTGGCTGAGGTTTCACCCTGATCGTAGGCATGTTGAGCTGTAAGCAGAGCGCGGTGGATTCTCCGGGCATCTTTGTGTTGAGCGGGGGACAAACGTGCATTTCTCGATGAAAGTGCCAGACCGCTTTTCTCCCTGAGGGTATCAACGCCGTCGATGTTCACCGGCAAATTGAGGTCTCTGACCATGCGGCGGATGACGGCTAGCTGTTGAAAATCTTTTTTGCCAAAAACAGCGAATTCCGGTTGGGTCAGGTTGAAGAGTTTTAATACCACCGTGCAGACGCCATCGAAATGTCCTGGCCTTGTTGCCCCGCAAAGTTTTCTGGAGAGCACGGACTCGCTGACGGTCACCGAGTGATCCTGGTGATACATGTCAGCCGCTTGCGGGGTGAATACGATGTCGACACCGTGTTCACGACACAGCGCAAGATCATCTTCCAGAGCACGTGGATAATGCTCTAAATCCTCGGCGCGATCAAACTGGATGGGATTGACAAAGAGGCTGAGGATCACCGTTCCGTCTGCTCCCGCGAGTTGGCGGGCTCGATGGACCAGTTCAAGATGCCCCTGATGAAGGCATCCCATGGTGGGCACCAGCACACGAGTGGAGGGCGGCCCGTGTGATTCAAGATCCTTCAGCAGTGTTGCAGGGTGGTTGACAACTTTCATTTTTGGTTAAATGGTAAAGATTTGACTGGTTATAGATGTTGACGCCGCATGATATTCTGTGCAGTTTTGCTCTGCGAGGTGATGTTTATCCCTCGATTTAACTGGGTTTTAGCCGCTATGCGGATCTCAGTAACTGCCATCAATATTATTCGAAATCCCACTGTAATCTACCATGAAAAAATATGTTAAACTCTCAGCCATCTTTTGTCTTGTCATCACCCTTGGTATTGGAGCGGCTTCAGCCCAGCGCTTGAAGATTGCGACTGTTGATATGCAGCAGCTCTTCAAAGAGTATCACCGCACGACTGAAGAACAGCAAAAATTCAGTGAAGAGTTTGCCCGTATTCAAAAAGAAAACAACGAGCGTCTCACCGGTATTCGTCAACTTGAGGAGCAACTTCAGAATCTCAAAAAGCAGATTGAGGATCCCACTCTGGCTGATACGGTGAAGCGTGAGAAAACCCGTGATTTTCAACTGAAACTTGACGAGGCCAAGGCGATGGACCGTGAAAGGCGTGAATTCCTAAGCCGCCGCACCCGTGCGCTTGAACTCAAGAAGCAGGCAAGCATGAAGGGGATTCTTGATGAGATCCGCAAACTTATCACCGATCACGCCAAGGGGCAGGATTTTGATTTTATCCTCGATAAGTCCGGGATGAGCGCCAATCAGGTTCCGTTCCTGCTGTATACAAAGGACGCGACAGACGTCACCGCGGCTCTTTTAGGTAAGCTCAATGTGGATGCGGCCCAATCAGAGTAAACTCATATAGCTACTGGAGCGCCGGTATACAGTGTTTGATTGACTGTCAGCCGGGGCCTGAAACTTTTCACACCCTCTCCCACATGCGGGAGAGGGTGTTTTTTATGGATGTCCAGGGAGATGCTATTGACGGAGGTAGGTAAAGAAGGCATCTTGTAATGCCAAGTATACCACTCACAACAATGAGAAAGCTAAAGCAGATATGTATTGCCCTGATTGCGCTCTGGAGTGTCGTCGGAGCGATCTCGGCAGAGAATCCCAAGATGGCTATGGTTGATATGCAGAAGCTTTTTAAGCAGTATAACAGAACAGCGGCAGCCCAGGAGCGATTTAACATGGAATACGCGACGATTCAGAAGGATGTCAACGAACGAATCGAGGTGATGAACCAGATGAGGCTCATGCTTAATAATCTGCAGAATCAAATGGAAAGTGGTACGCTCACTGACGAGCAAAAGAAAAAGAAGGAGTCAGAGTGGAGGCTCGTTGATCAGGAGCGAAAAATAATGAAGGATCAGATAAAGCAGTTTGAGAAGCAGGAGAGAGAAAGAGTTAAAAGACTCATGTCAGCCAGTATGTGGGGGCTTATGAGAGAAATTCGTGGCAGAGTAGTCAGCCATGCTGAGCAGCAAGGATACGATTTTGTATTCGACAAGTCTGGTAAGAATAGCAACCAAGTTTCTTATTTTATTTATCTCAAGGACCCTAAGGACATAACGGTAAGGGTACTTAATGAATTGAATCAATTTGCTCCCAGTGCAGAGGGTAAGTAGAGGAAGAAGGAGGTTGTTTGTCTCGATATGCCTCATCCAAGTCCCAATCATCAATCTCAACGAGCTAGTTTGCCTGATAACAAATGACGCCATTACTGCGTAAAATCCTAGGCATGAACTGGCTGCTGGTCCTAACCATGCTGGCACTGGCTATTTTTGGTGTTTACGCCATTGAAAGCGCTGCCAGGCACTTGCCTAACGGTGGCGGCTATTATGCTCAGCGTCAAAAAATGTGGATCATGGTAGGTTGTGCTATTTTTTTTATCACTGCATTGGTCGATTATCGCTGGATTAGGTGGTTGGGTATACCCATGTATCTCTCTGGCTTGGCGCTGATGATCGTAGCGATGTATGAGGGGACTGAGGTTCACCAAATCAGCGCGGGTTCGATTACTTTCCAGCCGACTCAGCTGGGTATCGCCGGTGGCATTGTGCTGATGGGTTCGCTGCTGCAGGATTTGCCTCGATGGCACGCTTTTTTTCGGCTGCCCTTTATCCGGTTGGGAATTATCGCCGTTTTGGCAGGTGTTCCTTTTCTCATTGTTGTGGCTATGGGAGATATGGGATCGGCGATGGTCTGGCTTCCTGTAACCGCAGTGATTATGTTTGTTTGTGGGATTCCCTACCGATATCTGCTGCTGCTGCTGATCACCGGCTTTGGATGTATTGCACTGGCTTATTTTATCATATTGCCAAAAGCGTCTGAGCGTGGTGCTGGGCGGATCGAGCTATACCTCGCCATGCACAATGGGAAGGATGTGGACATCAATGGTGACGCCTATGCTCCCTATTGGGTATCGACAGCCATTGGTAAGGCAGGCTGGAAAGGAATCGGGTGGAATGCAGCCAGCCAGAGAGGGTCATTACATGACAAGAAATACATCCCCTGGAAAACGGCGCACAATGACTTTATTTTCGCCGTTATCGGGGAAGAACAGGGTTTCCGTGGTAGTCTGTTGCTACTTACAGGCTATGCAATGTTGCTGATCCAGTGTCTGTTTATAGCCTTCTACAGTAGGGACAGCTCGGGTAGGATCATCGCTGCCGCAGTGGTGGCCTTGTTGTTTGCGCACATCTTTGAAAATATCGGTATGTGTGTGCTGATGACACCGATTACGGGTATTCCATTGCCGCTGGTTAGTTATTCCGGCACCTTTGTGGTGATGGTAATGTTTTTGTTAGGTTTGGTGCAGAGTGTGTGGATACACCGCAATGTAGAAATCGAAACGGTTGAAGATGAGTCTGATCGGCAGCAGCATAGGCGCTATGCCTGAGGTGAGGCTTTGAGCTGCGTGCGTTGCTGGCTAGCGGGTATGGGATGAATCATCTTCCCATGGGGTGTCTAATACTTCCCTGGACTTAGGATCGAGAATGTCACTTTGGGTTCCGCGTTTCCGGGCCATGGATCGTCTGAACTGACGGTAGTCAGCATGAAGTGCTGAATTAACATAGTCAAAAGTGACGGCAAGGGAAAGTAGGATGGGGGTGGCGAGAAGGAGGTGGAATAACGAGTCCTCAAGCTCATTGCGGATGATCGATGAAATACCTTGGAAAATTTCCCAACAGGAGGCAAGGATGGCTGCAATGGAGCCTACTGTAAGGATAAACTGGCGCATTTGCTGGGGGTTGGTCTTGTCAGCTTTTCTGGGGCTACCATCTGATGGCGGTCGCAGCCCAGGTCAATCCTGCACCGAAAACAACGAGGATAATGTTGTCTCCTCGCTTGAAACGTCCCTCGCGGTGTGCTTCGTCAAGAGCGATGGCGACGGCCGCAGCCGAGGTGTTGCCATACTTGTCTAGGTTAACGTATACTTTTTCGTTGGGAATGGTCAGGCGATCCGCAATGGCATCGATGATGCGGAGGTTGGCTTGGTGGGGTACCACTAGTTTAATGTCTTCCGGAGTGAGTCCGGCGCGTTCGATGACCGTTTCAGCGGCGGTACGCATGGCGTTGACAGCCAGTTTGAATACCTCGCGTCCCTGCATACTCAGGGTTTGAAGATTCTCCGTGGCATTGTCCGATGTGATGGGGCATGCAGAGCCGCCACCTTTGATTTCCAGCAAGTTGGTGTGGCGTCCATCGGTTCCCATTTCAGTGGCGAGGATATGTCCTTCTCCTGCTTCTGCACGGCGAAGCACAGCTGCCCCCGCTCCGTCACCGAAGAGCACACAGGTGTTACGGTCTTGCCAGTTTGTTACCGAGGAAAGCTTTTCAGCGCCGATGATAAGAGCATTTTTATAAGCGCCGTCAGAGATCATTCTCTTGGCAATCTTCATGGCGAAGAGGAAGCCAGAACAGGCGGCGGAAATATCAAAGGAACGGCCGAGTAAGCTCCTAGCTTTGACTGAACGTAACAAGCCGTGGCTGGGGTAGGTGTGTCCGGCGTGATGGTGGCGACAATGATAAGTTCAATATCCTTAGCGCCGATACCCGCCTGCTCGAGGGCTTGTTCTGCGGCCTTGGTAGCCATGTCTGAGGTGAACTCATCGTCGGCAGCGATGCGTCTTTCCTTGATACCGGTGCGTGATGTGATCCAGTCGTCACTGGTATCGACTATCTTGGCCAGTTCATCGTTGGTGAGAATTCGATCAGGTACGTAACTACCGGTGCCGGCGATGGTGACAGGAGTGGTAGAGCTGGATAAATTCATTAAGTCAAACGATGTTAAGATGGATAAAATTAAGACAAGATTCCAAGCTTGAACAGCATAAACACGGTAAGGCGTTCAGGGATTTGGCTAGTGCCGCTGATTGGCGGTCAGTTGATCCTATCCAGTGCTTCTTCAATGTGAGGGTTGACCTTGAGATTAACCGTCTCACGGGCAACGCGGATGGCATTCTGGATGGCAAGGGCGGATGATCCACCGTGGCCGATAATGCAGACTCCATTGACACCGAGCAGGGGAGAGCCGCCGACGTATTCGTAGCTGCTTTTTTTCTTAACGGCACGAAAAGCCCCACTGGCGATAGCAGCTCCCATGATGCGAAACGGGCTGCGTTTGAACTCGAGTTTGAGCCACTTGGACATCGCTTTGGCGGTGGCTTCACAGCTTTTAAGAATGATATTGCCGGTGAAACCGTCACAGAGCACGACATTGAGGTCGCTCTCGAACAGGTCGTGTCCCTCGACGTTGCCAACAAATTCAAAGGGGGCCTTGCCGGATGATTCAAGTTTTCTGAGCAGGCTGAAAGTTTCCTTGGTGAACTTGGTGCCTTTTTCATCCTCTTCGCCATTGGACATTAAGCCTATTTTGGGGCGTTTGACCCCTAGAACGTAGTGTGCATAAACAGCGCCCATCACTCCGTAGGTAACGAGGTGTTCGGGTTTTGCCTCGGGATTGGCTCCCGCATCGAGGAGCTGACAAATGCCATACTCATTAGGGATAGCGGAGGCGATGCCTGCGCGTTCAACGCCCTTGAGGGTGCGGAGTTTGATAGTTGCGGCGGCTACGGCAGCTCCAGTGTTACCGGCGCTGACTACGGCATCTGCCGCACCAGATTTCACCATATCAGTAGCGACGGAGATGGATGATTTTTTTTTGCGTCGCAGTGTTTTCGATCCGGATTCGTCCATGCCAACGACTTCAGGAGCGTGCACGATGATAGCGCGAGGATCATTCAGTTTGTGCTCCTGAATTTCCCGCTCGAGAGTCGTTGCATCGCCAACGAGAAAAATACTTTCAATATCGGGGTATAGCTTAAGCGCGTCTCTGGCGCCTGTGATATTAACAGCGGGGGCCTGGTCACCACCCATGGCATCAAGTGCGATTTTCATAACTTTTTGAAGAGACGATTACTGCTGCAATGGAGCTGATAAAAGCCCATGTGCCATCATGAAACAAGCGGAATGCCTGGGCATTCCGCTTCGTGAGTCCGTGTTGACGGGATGAGAGGCGCGCCTTAGAGGGCATCCACCTCGAGAACTTGACGTTCGCGGTAGGTTCCACACTGTGGGCATGCGATGTGCGACGGGATGCGGCTTTCGCATTCCGGGCATGTCTTGAGCTTAGGGGTGCGCCAGCGGTTTGCTCCGCGTCGCATTTTTTGCTTCATCTTTGATGTTCTGCGCTTGGGTACTGCCATGGTATTGGTTGGTTAACAGTTGGTAAGTAGTTGGATAGGGTTTACTGGAAAGATGTTTTGTTCTTAAATTGATCCCTTGCTTGGATCATCATCGAGTGCATCGAGAGCGCCCCAAGGATTCGGAGCATCGTCTCGGGGGGGGGTCTTTACATCATCAACCGGGGGTTTGTCCACCGCTAAATAACGGGAATCCAAATTACATTCTCTGGGCTCGTCTCCTTCTTCACAATGTGGGTAATCGGGGAAAAGGATGACTATTTCTTCTATGAGGGTGTCCGTGAGGTCGATCTCCGAGCCCGGGGCTTCAATACAGAGGCTGAAATCGGTGACTTCAATGGTCTGGGTGAAAGAGGCTAGGCAGCGGTCACAGATGAATTCAAAGCTGGCGGAAAGATTGCCGCGGACCAGTAGCTCGCTGTCAAATTTTTGAATGAAAAGATCGTAAAAAAGCGGGCTGGTGGTTTTGATCTTCTCGCCCAGGGCAGTGAAAATCGAACCGTCGAGCTCGCCCGAGAAGGTGTTGCCTTCCTCCGGTAGATTGGTGAGATGGATGTTAAGGTTTTTTTTCACGGTCAGAATCATGAAGTCGTTAAATGGACGGCGTGATCTCCACGTTCGAAGGTCTCGCCTATGATGACAGCGCACGGGGAAGATGTTTCCTCAAGTGTGTCCATGAGCGCATTGATGTTGTTCTTGGGCACACTCAAGAGTAATCCACCAGAGGTCTGCGCATCTGCAAAGATCAGTTTCTGAGCATCGGAGAGTTGATCGGAAAAGTTGGTGTGTGGAGT
>Ga0075467_10003091_pt1 | contig 12901 bp, 10 predicted proteins | sample DEB08_DNA_9_FD_75067 | JGI IMG/M metagenome (GOLD analysis project Ga0075467, IMG submission 75067) | Aqueous microbial communities from the Delaware River and Bay under freshwater to marine salinity gradient to study organic matter... | ecosystem: Environmental > Aquatic > Marine > Coastal ...
AAGAGGCAGGGCAACCCACAGTACGCTTCGTGACCGACATTGCCGAAGGTCCGATTTTGATGGATCTGGATTCGACGATGATCTCGCAAGCCTTGACAAACCTAATTAAGAATGGCGGGGAAGCAATTGAAACTTATCATGAAAAATTCAATTCAATCGAATTTGAACCCGAAATTCGGATTAGCCTGACGGCCGCCGCTGACCACGTCATCATACAAATTTCTGACAATGGCATAGGTTTGCCGCCTGACCGCGCGCGCCTGTTTGAACCCTATGTAACCACGCGCGAAAAAGGCACAGGCCTTGGCCTGCCAATCGTGAAAAAAATCATCGAAGAGCATGGCGGCACGCTCGCTCTTCTGGATGCAGCTGAATTTAAAGAAAACACCCATGTCGGCGCGATGGCTGAGATCATCTTGCCTCGACTTCGGGCCAGAAACGCAGGCCGCAAGGCCGAGGGGGAAACATGAGTAGCATTCTGATCGTTGACGATGAACGCGATATCCGCGAGTTGATCGGGGATATCTTGAAAGATGAAGGGTTTGCGGTGCGGTTGGCCGGAAATTCCGATGAATGCATGGCAGAAATCGGAACAGAAGCACCCGCCTTGATGATTCTGGATATCTGGCTGAAAGACAGTCAGATGGACGGTATCGACATTCTGAAAACCGTGAAACGCGATAACCCGGATGTGCCGGTTGTCATCATTTCGGGTCACGGCAATATCGAAATTGCGGTCGCAGCCATCAAGCAAGGTGCCTATGATTTCATTGAAAAGCCCTTCAATATTGATCAGTTGATGGTAGTGGTCAGTCGCGCGATGGAAACCAGCCGCTTGCGCCGCGAAAACACTGACTTGCGCCGACGCGATGTAACTGCATCGGAAATGCTTGGTGCAAGTACTGCCTTCAAGACCTTGAAATCACAGCTTGAAAAGGTAACCAAGTCCAACGGCCGCGTGATGCTCACAGGTCCTGCGGGTGCAGGCAAGGAACTAGCCGCGCGTTTCATTCATAGTAATTCAACCGCGCTACGGCCCCCTTCGTTACTGTCACCTCGGCCACCATCGAACCTGATCGGATGGAAGAGGTACTGTTTGGCCGTGAAACTCCGGATCGTGGAATTGAACAAGGATTGCTGGAGCAAGCACACGGCGGCGTAGTCTACTTTGACGAGGTCGCCGAAATGCCGCTCGGGACTCAGACCAAGATTTTGCGCGTGCTGGTGGACCAGCAATTCACACGGGTCGGCGGCGTCGACAAAGTCCGCGTCGATCTGCGTGTCATTTCCTCGACAACGCGCAATTTGCAGTCGGAAATTGCCGCCGGCCGTTTTCGCCAAGAATTGTTTGACCGACTCAACGTTGTCCCAATCGCGGTCCCCAGCCTAGAAGACCGGCGCGAGGATATCCCCGAACTGACCAGCTATTTCATCGACATGTTCCACCGTACTCAAGGCCTGCCGATGCGCAGCCTGACATCTGAGGCCGAAGCGCTGATGCAAACCATGCAATGGCCAGGCAACGTGCGCCAACTGCGCAACGTGATTGAACGCGTCTTGATCCTCGGCGATGGTTCGGGGGCGGTCGATGTAAAGGAACTCCCAGGCCATGAGCCGGCAAGCCGCGAAGATGGCCGTTTGGTACTGGGCGGCGCATTGGCCACCTTGCCGCTGCGCGAGGCGCGTGAGCTGTTTGAAAAAGAGTATTTGCTGACCCAAATCAACCGCTTTGGCGGCAATATCAGCCGCACTGCCAGCTTCGTCGGCATGGAACGCAGTGCACTGCACCGAAAGCTGAAATCGCTTGGCGTGGTCACCACCAACAAATCCGGCGGTCGCATGGCCCGCCTCGAAGACAATGCCGATGACGACGGCGATGACTAAGCCCACATTGACCATTCAACGCGCTTCTGCCACATACTGCCCTAATAGCCGCGACCACGGAGTGTAGGCCCATGAAAGTTATCATCTGCGGAGCGGGGCAGGTGGGGTGGCAAATCGCGCGCCACCTTTCGGGTGAAAACAATGATGTGACAGTGGTCGATTTCAATGCCGATCTTGTCCGACGCGCAACTGACACTTTGGATGTACAAGGCATTGTCGGCTTTGCCAGTTACCCCGATGTCTTGGCCAAGGCCGGAGCGCGTGATGCAGACATGATCATCGCCGCCACCCATTCTGATGAGGTGAACATGGTTACCTGTCAGGTCGCACATTCGGTGTTCTCGGTGCCGCGTAAAATCGCGCGCCTGCGGTCGCAAAGCTATCTTGATGCGATCTATTCTGATCTATATCGCCGCGATCACATGCCGATTGACGTGGTAATTAGCCCAGAAAAAGAAGTGGCCGAGGCCGCCCTCCAACGCCTTGCCGCCCCAGCTACTTTTGATACGGAAAGCTTTATGGGCGGTAAAGCTCAACTGCTTGGCATCGTGCTGGATGAAGATTGCCCCGTTCTGAACACGCCTTTGCGCCAGCTTTCCGAACTTTTTTCTACCTTGCGCGCGATTGTGGTTGGCGTGCGCCGCGATGAACGCTTGTTTGCCCCCGAGCCGGGCGACCAACTCTTCGCCGGCGACCGGATCTATGTGTTTTCGCACACCGAAGACCTGAACCGCACCTTGGAAATCTTTGGCAAAACTACCCGCAAGCAAGAGCGGATCGTGATCGTAGGTGGCGGCAATGTGGGCCTTGCCGTTGCCCGCGCGCTAGAGTCGCGGACTGAGCGGATGCGCGCCAAGATCATTGAGAAAAACCGTACCCGCGCTGAAAAAGCTGCCGATGGTCTGGAACGCACCATTGTTCTGAACGGTGACGGCATGGATATGGATATCCTGCTTGAGGCCGGGATCGACCGCGCCGATGCCGTTTTGGCCGTAACAGATGATGATAAAACCAACCTTTTGGTAGCAGTGCGCGCCAAGCAAGCAGGCTGCCCGATGGCCATTGCGCTGGTCAACGATCCCACCCTTGTTCCGCTGATGGGCGCATTGGACATTGATGCTTTCATCAACCCGCGTGCGACCACCGTGTCCTCTATCTTGCGCCACATCCGCCATGGGCGGGTCCGCGCGATTTATTCCATAGGCGATGCTGAAGCGGAAATGATTGAAGCCCAAGTCCTGTCAACCTCACCTTTGGCAGGCAAGCTGATCCGCGACACCGAATTCCCCGAAGGCGTCTTGGTCGGTGCAGTGATGAAAGGCGACAAAGTTATGAAACCAAACGGCGATCTGCGCATGGAAGAAGGCGATGTGATCGCCCTCTTTTGTATGGCCAAGGATGTGCCCGAGGTGGAGCGCCTGTTGCAGGTCTCCGTCGACTTCTTCTAAATCGCCATGTTGCGCCGCATCCTAGAATTACCTCTCATGGTGATCCTGTCTGGGGTCGGGTCTTTGGCAATGCTGCTGCCCGCAGCCCATGCGACGGTGTTCTCCGATTTCACTGTGGCGCGTCCATTTTTCTATGGCGCAGTCATCTTTCTTTTGCTCTCGGTTCTGGTCGGGATCGCGACTTCAAACTACCGCCCGCGCTCGGCCGCCCGTAGCCAGTTGGCAGCCTTGGTGGGTGCTTATATTTGGCTGCCAATCCTGTTTGCCATCCCCTTTGATCAGGCGGTGAAAGACACAACTTTCGCCAATGCGTGGTTTGAAATGGTGTCGTCTTTCACGACAACCGGTGCCACACAGTATGAAGTCGCTGGTCGGCTTGCGCCCTCACTTCACCTTTGGCGCGCGCTTGTGGGCTGGATGGGCGGTTTTTTCGTCTTAATGTCAGCGGTGGCAGTTCTCGCACCACTGAACCTTGGCGGGGTAGAGGTTTTATCGGGCCGCGTTCCAGGTCGCGGTGCGCGCGGGGCGGAACAGGTCACCCATGGCGCAGGCCCCGCTGATCGCATGATCCGCCATTCCGTGACGCTTTTCCCCGCTTATTTCGGCCTGACCTTGATGTTGTGGGTTTTGCTGTTGATGGCCGGAGAATCCGGGATGACCGCGTTTTGCTATGCCCTCTCAACACTGTCGACAAGCGGCATCACCAATGGTCAACCGATGTCCACGGCCAGCGGTGGGCTGATTTCTGAAATCTTGGTCTTTGGCTTCATGGCGCTGGCCATCACCCGGCGCAGTCTACCCGGCGCGGTACTAACAGACCGTAATAGATCGCTTTTCCAAGATCATGAGGTAAAACTTGCAACGTTTTTCCTGATCGTTGTTCCGGGTCTTTTATTCCTCCGCCATTGGCTCGGCGCTTTGTCCAGTGATGATATTATGAACGCGCGCGCCGCCTTTAATGCGCTGTGGGGCGGATTGTTCACCACCATGTCTTTCCTCACCACCACAGGCTTTGAAAGCGCAGATTGGCAAGATGCACGGATGTGGTCGGGGTTGAACAGTCCTGGGCTGGTCTTGCTGGGTCTGGCAATGATGGGCGGCGGCATTGCGACCACGGCAGGCGGGCTAAAGCTACTCCGGGTCTATGCGCTTGCCCGACATGGCGAACGTGAAATGGACCGCCTTGTTCACCCAAGCTCAATCGGTGGCGGCGGTGACAGCGAACGCCGCTTGCGTCAAGGCGGCGCTTATGTTGCGTGGATTTTCTTCATGCTCTACGCCATGACATTCGCGATCGTAATGGCTGCATTGTCTTTGCGCGGGTTGGAGTTTGAACAAAGCCTTGTCCTCACAATAGCCGCCGTAACCACCACGGGCCCATTGGCCGCCATGGCAACCGAAACCCCCATTCGCATGATTGAATTGACTTTTTCGGAAAAGGCTATTTTGGGCGGGGCAATGATCGTAGGCAGGGTCGAAATTCTTGCAATCCTCGCCCTTTTCGCCCCGGGAGTGTGGCGCAGGTAAGACGGTGGAGGCCCCGTATAAGAATTTCTCCTGTTTTGGGCTGGAAACTCGGACAAAGCCGTTTCATAGTATGCTCGAAATCTTCGGGGGGCCGAAGACAAAGACGGTAACCAAAAGAAAAAAAGGCTAAGAAAAAATGGCTTCCGATAAACAAAATCTTCAAGATGCATTTTTGAACCACGTCCGCAAGGCAAAGGTTCCCGTTACAATTTTCTTGATCAATGGCGTCAAGCTACAGGGTGTGATCACTTGGTTCGACAATTTTTGCCTCCTTTTGCGCCGCGATGGACAATCGCAGTTGGTCTATAAGCATGCGATTTCGACCATCATGCCTGGCGCGCCTATCAGCCTTTATGAAGGCGAAGAATAGACTTGGAACCAGATGACCACGACGAAGACGATGGATTCTCGGTAGAGCTGCGTTTGGCGGGCCACGATACCCGTGCCGAAAAAACCCGTGCATATGTGATCCACCCTGAAATCAAATCCGTCCGCTCCCGACGTTTGCCCGAGCACGGGCTAGCAGAGGCGTCTGCCTTGGCCGATGCATTGCCCGGCCTCGATGTGGTCGGGGCTGAGGTGGTTCGGTTGCCAAAGTTGTTGCCCGGAACCTTGTTTGGCACCGGTAAAGTTGCTGAATTGAAAGCGCGGATGAAGGCCGTCGGGGCCGAGTTGGTTCTGGTCGATGGCCCTGTCACCCCCGTTCAGCAACGCAATCTGGAAGAGGAATGGGGCGTCAAGCTTTTGGATCGCACCGGATTGATCCTTGAGATTTTCGCTGATCGGGCGCGGACGCGCGAAGGCGTACTTCAGGTCGAATTGGCAGCCTTGTCCTACCAAAGAACGCGATTGGTACGGGCTTGGACCCACCTTGAGCGGCAACGCGGCGGGCTTGGATTTGTCGGCGGGCCGGGGGAAACCCAGATTGAATCGGACCGCCGCGCCATTGACGATCAGGTTGTGCGGATCAAACGACAACTGGATCGGGTTGTCAAAACCCGCGAATTGCACCGCGCCGCCCGGCGAAAAGTGCCATTTCCGGTAGTGGCTTTGGTGGGATATACAAACGCGGGCAAATCGACCTTGTTCAACAAGATCACAGGGGCCGAGGTTTTGGCCAAGGATATGCTCTTTGCCACCCTTGATCCAACCATGCGAAACATGGACCTGCCCGATGGGCGCCGGGTGATTTTATCTGACACGGTGGGCTTTATCTCGGACTTGCCGACCCAGCTTGTCGCGGCTTTTCGTGCAACTTTGGAAGAAGTCTTGGAGGCCGATCTGATTTTGCATGTCCGCGATATCAGCCACCCTGAATCGGCAGAACAAGCCGCCGATGTGGCCGATATCATGACCTCGCTTGGGGTCAAATCGGACACACCGCAGTTTGAAATCTGGAACAAGCTGGATCTGGTTGATGAAACCGCGCGGGCGGCTTTGGAAGCCCAAGCTGAAAAATCAGCGCGGGTTTTTGCTGTGTCGGCCTTGACCGGCTATGGGATTGACAGGCTGTTGGAGGCGATATCTGCCGCCTTTGAAGAGACAAAAACCGAGGCCGATCTGAGCTTGGATTTCAGCAAGGGCCGCGCCCATGCGTGGCTCTATTCGGAGGGGGTGATCGTTTCCGAAACCCTGACCGATACGGGCTGGGATTTGAAGGTGAACTGGACGGAACGGCAGGAAAAGGCGTTTCGGGCACTGTGAATGTTCGCATGCGGACATTTTTGTAAGCCTTTGGCAAACAAAGATTATCTTATTTTTGTTAACCAAATTTTAATGCGGACAGCCCGTCTGTCCGCAGTTTCATTCCATAGCATCAGCCCCTAATGACCGGGGATGGGCCACGTGAAAAAACTCATCCCGTGTTCCCGTATCCTATCGGTTATTGCGGCAACAACCGTGTCACACCGACCGCCGCCGCGCGCGCCAGTTCCGGGTCCAGTGACATCGGGATATATTCACCGCGCCGCCACAAGACTCCAAGGTCATCATAGTGGCGCGACAAGGGGTGGCCCGATTGCCCAGTCGACAGGATGAATACCGAACTGTCCGGATCGGCAAAATCATAAACGCCGCGGTAGCCTGCGCCATGCACGTTCAAAAACGGATCAGGGTCTTCGCCCGAGGTTCGGCCACGCATCAAGGTGGAATCGCCGCCCGATGTCGATTGGCGCAGGTTCACGAAATAGCGTAACAACGGCACATTGCCCAAAACCGGATGATCATGCGTGGCCTGATGCGCATCGCCCCAGCGCCAAGTCTCGATGTTGCGGCCATAGCGTTCGGACAGCCGCAACAGCGCCTCATCCAGCGCCACGCGCGCGATATCGGTGCAGGTTTCAATCGCGGCTGATTGGATCACATCACACCATTTAGACGCGCCATCGGTATTGCGAAACACCCGTTCAACAAACACCGCGTCCACATGGCTAAAACTGTCAGCCAATGGCCCCAGCTCATCCTTGATCAGCCGGTCTTGCAGCACGCGCAGCCATTCCGCATAGATCAGCGGTTCGGGCAAATGCTCGTTCATCTCGCCGTTCCATTCGGCCAGCAGTTCCAACGCCTGTTCACGCTGGCGTTCGGGTGTGCCTACAAGCGAAGGGGTGCTGTTGAACCACAGCTCGCCCCCGATCAGCGGCAAAACCGACCGCGCCACAGGGGATACTGTATCCAACTGCGCCTCGATAAAGCTTTCGCGGGTATGCACCTCGCGGGTTTTCATCAAGGTCAGCCAGCGCTGGATGCGGTGCGTATCGCCCCAGTGAAAGCTGATATTGTCGGGAAAGGCCGCATCGGTGGTTTTGTTGTTGGTATTGCCCAACAGGCCCGAGGAGGGGTTAAGCACTTGCAGGTTTTTCTCATAAGGTTGCGTGCCGGACCAGCGGTTTTGCAGCTTGTCGCCAGTGGCGGGCATCCGGCCCATCGTTTCATGCGCAGGGTTTCGGTTGGGAACAGCGCCAATCAGTTGAAGCGCAATACCATTCTTATCGGCTAACATCAGGTTTTGCGACGGCGCGACAAACAGGCGTCCGGCCTCTATCGCGTCAGGGACAGAGCGCGATTTCATAATGCGGATCGCAGCCGTCATAGAGGTGTCATTGGCCGATAGCGCAGTCCATTCCAGTGCGGCCACATGGCCCGGTGGGGTCACGGTGGCGAGGTTGTAGTGGCTGCCCGGCAAAACCGGTCCGGCATCAGACCAACGCAGGGTAATGGTGATCGGCCCTTGATCCTTGACCGTGATAATGGAGCGGCGGGTGACAAAATCTTTCCAACCTGCACCGCTGTCATATTGTTCGTTATTGTCAGGGTTGATGCGTTCCATCACCACATCCTGATCATCGAGGTAGGATGAGGTCAGCCCCCAGCCCAACGCATCGGACCGCCCGATCAGCACCGCAGGCACGCCCGGAAGTGTGGCCCCGATCACGCCACCCGAAGCGAAATCCAACCGCGCCAGATACCACAAGGTTGGGGCGGTAAAGGCCAAATGCGGATCATTGGCCAAAAGTGACCCATGCGCGGCCGAGCGTTCGGGCGCCGCGGCCCAAGCATTCGATGCCCCGGCAAGCGCACCTGATTTGAATGGCGACAGCGGGTCAAGTGCTTGGCGCTGTGGAAAGCCGCCGGGTGGCGGGTTGGGCATTAAGCTCGCATAATCGGGCAGGGCGGTCACGGCGGTGCCGGGCGCATCAGGCATGATATCACGCAAACGCGCTTCGGGCAGCAGCATTGAGGACCGCGCGCGCAGCACTTCGTTTTCCAGATGCCCCGACAGTTGCAAGGCCATTAGTTTGATGAGTGCGATACTATCCGCCGGTTGCCATGCCGCAATCTCATTGGTGAAAAAGAAAAATTCCGGCGCGCCGCGCCCAAGTGCGTTTTCGTTCACTTCGCCAATCCAGGCATTCACGCCGCGGGCATAGGCATTCAGCGCCTCTTGCGTCGCTTGGTCTTGGGCTGCAACCGATTGGCTGGCGAGGGAATAAAGATCATAGCGGCGCAGCAGTTCGTCTATTTTCAAGGTGCGTTCGCCGAATACTTCGGATAGCCGCCCTTGGGCCGTGCGGCGTAGCATGGTCATTTGCCACAGCCGGTCTTGGGCGTGGGCAAAGCCCAAGGCGAAATAGATGTCGGCATCGGTCGCGCCAAAGATATGCGGCACATTGGCGTTGTTGCGCACGATATCCACCTCGGCCGACAGCCCATTGATTTGGTAATCGGCGGAATAATCGGGCAGTGATCGCGACAAGAAGTAATAGGAAATCAGCAGCGTAGCGGCTGTCAGCGCCAGAAGGGCGAGAAGAATCCGTGTGAGCCAACGTAGCGCGGTGAACATTGTGGGATCTTTTCATGACGGCAGGTTTGGGGGCTACCTATGCGATCCCTTTACGCGAGGCAATCGGGCGCAGGGAAATTGGCAGGGTGGACCTGTCACGAAAAAGGATTGGGGGTAGGTGACGCCCGCGTGGGGCATCACGGTGATTTTTGGCGTTGCTGGCTTACGGAATGATCCGGTTGTATTTCGACCCGGCCAATGTGGCCCCGGCAATCAGCCCTGATTGGCCAAAGATAAGGGCGATGACAGGGTTAATCTCTGTCGTCTCTTTGCCTAGGCTGGCACCCTGTTCGGGGGTGGCATAACGTACATCGGCGCCCGCTGCCCAACCGGTTGAGCGGCGGAAATCACCCAAAGCCGCTTCGGTCAGGAAGAACAAGGCGTGGGCATATTGCTGCGCGCCGATCTGAAAGCCGATGGTGGCGCGGGTTGAGGAATAGTAATCAACCGTCACATCATTGATGCGCAGCGCGCCTTGGCCATAAGACCCGCCGATGCCAAAGCCCGCTTCGGTGATCAAAGGCATATACAGAACGCCAAAACTTTTCTGGGCCAATTCACGGGTGCCTGGATAGCGGCTAAACAAGAAATCGCGGGTGGCGTCAACACGAGCGTCAAGCCGCTGCGCCCCACCGCCGCCCACGCCATTGGAACAGCCCGCAAGGGCTAGGGTTGCTGCGGTGGCCCCCATAAAACTGCGTCGGTTTAAAATATCCATATATCTGCCGCCTCATATACTGCGCCGGGTTTTGCCGGTCACGGATTGATTGGTCTGTCTGCTCAATATCTTGGGCCACATAGTGACCATGTGCGCGATACTAGCGCGGTATTTCCAAGCTGTCATCCGTCTGGCGCGCAAATCACGCGGTTTGGGCGTGTTCTTGCCAAAGATTCAGGCGTTATCACACAAGATTTGCGCCACGCGGGGGGCGAAGTAGGTCAGCACGCCGTCACAGCCGGCACGCCGAAACGCCATCAGGCTTTCCAGCATCGCCTTTTCGCCGTCAATCCAGCCGTTTTGCGCCGCGGCCATGATCATCGCATATTCGCCAGACACTTGATACGCATAGGTCGGGGCGCCAAAGGTGTCTTTGACCCGGCGACAAATATCCAGATAGGGCATGCCGGGTTTGACCATGACCATATCCGCGCCTTCGGAAAGATCACGTTCGATCAAGCGCAGCGCCTCATCCGAATTGGCGGGGTTCATCTGATAGGTTTTCTTGTCACCCACCAGCCGGGTGCCGGCCCCCACAGCATCGCGGAACGGGCCATAAAAGGCAGAGGCGTATTTGGCGGCATATGACAGGATCGACACGTCAATATACCCAGACATCTCAAGCGCTTGACGCATCGCGCCGATCCGGCCATCCATCATATCGGACGGGCCCAGAATATCGGCTCCGGCCTCGGCTTGGGCCAAACTCATCTTGACCAACGCCTCAACCGTTTCATCGTTCAGAATAGTCCCACCCCGCACCAAACCGTCATGCCCATTGGCGTTATAAGGGTCGAGTGCCACATCGGTCATCACCGCCATATGCGGCACAGCAGCTTTGACTGCCCTGATCGCGCGGTTGGCAAGGTTTTCAGGGTTCCAAGCCTCTTCACAGGTGTCCGTCCGCAAATCGGGGTCGGTATAGGGAAACAGACAAATCGCGGGGATACCCAAATCAGCCGCTTTTTCTGCCGCCGCCACGATCAGATCCACCGACAACCGATCAACACCCGGCATCGAGGCCACAGGTTCGCGCAGGTTAACCCCATCTTGCACAAACATCGGCCAGATCAGATCATTCACCGACAGCACATTTTCCTGCATCAACCGCCGCAGCCCATCCGACTTGCGCAAACGACGAAACCGGGTTGCGGGGTATTGGCCAATGGTGGGGCGCATGGGCAGATCCTTAGAGCTGTAATTGATATAAGTCGTGATATACGCGATTTTTGTCTTGCTGGCATGGAAAAGCCCTCGTCTCAAGAGTAGGAATGTCGCAACGCAGCCAGAAATGTGGCCCCGACGCGCGGAACAGACGACAAAGGTTGGTATAGTGGATTGGTATAAAACGATTTTCGAACTGATCGACCTCAGGTCCTTTTCGAATCTTTGGTTCTGGATTGCCTTGGCGGTCATGTGGTCTACGACCAGCCATTGGGTGCTGGGGGTGCCGTTTGATATGGTGGTCCGTGCGCGCAAAGACCCCGACACGGCGCAGGACTTGCACGATTTGGTCGGCATCAACATCCGCCGCTTGCTGTATGTGGCGCGGGTTTCCGGCGTATGGATCATCGCGATCGGCGCTTTTGTTTTTACCGTACTGATCGTTTTGGGCCTGTTTTATGGCTTGGAATTTGCCCAAGCGGTGTTTTTGCTGCTGGCACCTTTGTCGATAGTCAGCGTACTGAGCCTGTCAACTGCACGGAAAATAGCGATGACAAAGCCAGAGGGAGATGCGCTGTATCGGTGCCTGTCGCGCCACCGGATGAAGGTACAAGCCATTGGAATGGTGTCAATTTTCATAACTTCGCTGTGGGGCATGTGGCAAAATATGCAAATTTATGCGAATTGGCCGAATTGAGCCGATGAGCAATTTGGAACGGATTATCCTTGGCGGCGCGCCCGAAGGGTTTGATGCCCAACTTGTAGCCTGCGAATTGGCGCGAGGGACATCGGTTATCCATGTCGCGCGCGATGACAAGCGGCTGGAGGCAATGCGCGAGGCGCTCGCGGTTATGGCACCCGATGTTGTGGCGCTGGAACTACCGGCTTGGGAGTGCTTGCCTTACGATCGGGTGTCACCCAATCCCGATATTATATCGCGCCGCATGGCGACTTTAGCGGCGCTTGCGCAAGGCGTTCCGGGGGCGTTCGTTTTACTGACCACGCTGAATGCAGCGACCCAGCGCGTGCCTGCTCGGTCTGTGCTGCGCGAGGCGTCGTTCACGGCCACTGTCGGCCACCGGATGAACGAAGACGCGTTGCGCAATTTTCTGACCCGCATGGGGTTTACGCCCAGCCCGACCGTAGCCGAGCCGGGCGATTACGCCATTCGGGGTGGGATTATTGATATTTACCCGCCGGGGCCGTTGGGGCCGGTGCGGTTGGACCTGTTCGGTGATGTGCTGGACGGCGCGCGCCGCTTTGACCCTGACACCCAGCGCACCACCGAAAAACTGAAAGCGGTGGAATTTGCGCCGGTGTCTGAAGTGATTTTGGACGAGGCGGCAATTGCGCGGTTTCGCCAGAATTACCGGGTAGAGTTTGGCGCGGGCGGGTCGGATGATCCGCTGTATGAGGCGGTGACGGCGGGGCGCAAACATCAAGGGATGGAGCATTGGTTGCCGTTTTTCCATGCCGAGATGGAAACGGTGTTTGACTATATGCCGGGTGCATCCGTGATGCTCGATGATCAAGTGACCCCTGCGCGGCTTGCGCGGTGGGAGAGTATTGACGATCAGTACGATGCCCGGATGGAGTCGATGCGCGCCAAAGGGCGGATGGACACGGTCTATAAACCTGCCGCACCGGGGCTGTTGTATCTGGATGATGCGGCGTGGGAGGCGGCTTTGACGGGGGTGCGTGTCGTGCAATTGTCGCCCTTGGCGCAATCACCAGGGCCGGGGGTTTTGGATGCGGGCGGGCGGATGGGACGCAGCTTTGCGCCCGAACGCCAGCAAGAAAACATTAGCCTTTTTAATG
>Ga0075467_10003093_pt1 | contig 12890 bp, 8 predicted proteins | sample DEB08_DNA_9_FD_75067 | JGI IMG/M metagenome (GOLD analysis project Ga0075467, IMG submission 75067) | Aqueous microbial communities from the Delaware River and Bay under freshwater to marine salinity gradient to study organic matter... | ecosystem: Environmental > Aquatic > Marine > Coastal ...
CCTCAGCAGATAAAAAGCCCTCAACTGATAGTAAGCGCACACAAACAGTCTACATGCTGCCTCGTTTAGCGGCGTTAAAAGAAACCATTGCCGAAGAAAGAAACCCTGCCTTGCTTGAATTTATTAATCAGGCAAGTAGTCATAATGTTGTTTGTTTAGTTGATGATGATGAAATTAGCCTAGGCATGGGCGCAAAGTCTGCAACTTGGTCTATCGACAAATTCCCCGATCCTAAAACCATCAGTTGGCCGCTTTACTCTTCTATCCCCTTAGCACTAGTAACAGGTACAAACGGCAAATCAACAAGCGTTCGTCTTGCCGCAGAAATTGCAAAAGCCGCATCATTGAGTGCAGGTGTCACCTCAACTGATTTTATTAAAGTAGGTGATACGATCATTGATGAGGGCGATTATTCGGGTCCCGGTGGCGCAAGAATGCTACTGAGAGATAAGCGCACTGAACTTGCCTTTTTAGAGGTTGCCCGTGGTGGTCTATTAAGACGAGGTTTACCGGTACAATTTGCAAATGCTGCACTAATAACAAACGTGGCCGGCGATCACCTAGGTCAATACGGTATCAATACCGTTGAAGAGATTGCAAAAGTCAAAACGATGGTGGCAAAAGCGATCCCAAAAGGAAATGACTTTGCGCAGGGAACATTGGTGCTAAACGCAGATGATGCATTGTTAGTTAAAGAATCTGAAAAGCTCAACGTGCCCATTTGTTGGTTTAGTGAAGATGAGAATAATTCTCAAATAGTAAAGGCAGTCAGCCAGCAGTGTCCTTGTGTTTTTGTTCGAAACAATCAATTTGTATACAGTAGGGAAGAGCAAGTTAGCATTGCCGATATTGCTGATGTCCCCATGACGGTGAATGGTACTGCCAGACACAATATACAAAATGCATTGGGCGTTATTGGATTAACTAAGGCTTTAGGATTCAGCGACGAAGACTTACTTTCTGGATTAATGAATTTTGGTAGTGATGCAAGTGATAATCCAGGTAGAGGTAATATTTATAAAGTTGACGGTGTGACGGTTATTATTGACTTTGCACACAACAGTCATAGTATGCGTGCGTTGGTTAATATGACCTTGAATATGCCGGCTAAAGCCAAGCACGTTATGTTTAGCCATGCTGGTGACCGCTCGGACAAAGATATACTCGATGTCGCCAAAATCGTGAGTGAATTAAAGCCTAAAACATATGTTTTAGCAGAAATTGAGAAGTATCTTAGAGGTCGAGAGCCAAATGAAATATCTGTGTTAGTTAAACAATACTTACTTGACGCAGGTATCTCCCCGCATGACATTCTGCTTGTCAGCGATCCTTTGGCTGGCGCGAAAAAAATACTTGATAATGCCGAAGCTGGGGATCTCGTATTACTATTTGTTTTAAGTGACAGAGAAAAAGTTCAAGCGCTCTTAACCTCGCGCTCTCAGACAAGGACTTAGTATCGAGAATGTGAACATAAATTATTTGTTGAACGCCTTTCGATTCTCAAAGCACAGGTCTTACACAAGAAAATGATACTTATCTAAAAATTGAACGGTAAACGATGTCTTCGGTAAATGCGCCCCTCTTCCCTGAGAATGATCCGTAAATCTGTGGAAAACTCATAAATAAAGCCCCAGACTTTTAGTATTCTGCCTCGCCAGATTAGGTGAAGACGAAGTTACCCTGGATGTTGAGTCACACCTTAAGCGTTTTGAAACTGATATTAGATTAAAAAACTTTCATTACAATAATTTAACATTGGATGTTAGTAATTTTTTATATAAAAAAACAAAGAGATAAATATTTTTATCAGTGTCTGGTGACATTAATAAAAGTTTCACCGCTTGAGATGTTGATCTTGGAAAAAATCAGTGGCGTACAGGATCAGGATTACAACAACCCAGGAAAGGTTATGAAAAAAATAAATACAGCATTGTTAATCGCAATTGCGATATTTGGTTTGCAAGCGTGTAATGACGACGAAGCTATTGCAATAAATCCACTACCACCACCGCCGGCAGAGCCTGTCACAATAGTTGACGCGGCGGTTGATAACGGTGGTTTCACGACTCTTGTTGTAGCATTACAGGCAACGGGCTTAGACGTTACGCTAGATGATGCAGAGGCGTCCTTTACGGTCTTTGCGCCAACTGATGCAGCGTTTGCATTACTGGGCGAAGATACAATAAATGGGTTACTAGCTGACCCTGACGCGTAGAGCAGCATACTCACCTATCATGTTCTTGAGGGTGCGGTGGATGCAGAAACAGCCATCGCCGCTGCAGGCACCACAGTCGAGACCGTTAATGGCGCGAGCGTAGGTTTATCTCTTATTGATACTTACTTTATTCGTGAATGGCGCAACAGTTACAACAACTGACTTGGTCACTGACAACGGTATCATTCACGTGATTGATGCGGCACTAACTCCACCCGCTGAGCGGGGTGAGCCAACAAGCAACATCGTTGAAACAGCTATAGCGAACGGTTACTTCCAAACGCTTGTTGCGGCAGTGCAGACAGCAGGTCTTGTTGATACTCTGGCAAACCCAGACGCAAGCTTCACGGTGTTTGCTCCTACTGACACTGCGTTTGAAATGATTGATCCCGCAACATTAGAAGCACTTATCGCGGACACAGACGCGCTGAGCTCTGTTTTGCTGCAACATGTGGTAGAAGGAGAAGTAGATTCAGTAACTGCATTTAGCCTAAATGGCCAAATTGCAACAAATGCTTCAGGCGCCATGATCCCAGTTGGGCTTAACCCAGAAACTGACACACTGGCCTTTGGTGGTGCAAACGTAGTAATAACCGACATCTACACCACTAACGGTATTATCCATGTTCTTGATATGGTTGTTGTAGGTGACGTTGAACTCCCAACTCCACCACAGAGCATTGCTGATGTTGCAAGAGAAAACGGAAACTTCACAACATTAGTTGCAGCTTTAGAAGCAACTGGCTTAGACAGCGTGCTAGCTGATACAGACACTGACTTTACCGTTTTTGCACCAACTGATGATGCTTTTGCATTGCTAGGTGAAGAAACAATCACTGCGCTTCTTGCAGACACCGATACACTTTCTAACATATTGCTAAACCACGTTGTATCTGGTACTGAAATCGGTTCATTAAACGCGTATGCTGCAAACGGTGCAAATTTAGATACTGTGGCTATGGAAGACGTGAGCGTTGCGCTTGTTAACTTTACTGCCACTATGGAGGGCGAAACAAGTGAAGTTGCGTATGATGCAGAAAATCAACGCTTAGTCGGTGGTGCAGCCTCTGATTTCCCAGGTTTCACTTTGTATACCTTTGATGGCGATTTAGGCACATCCAGCAGTGCTTGTATAGATGGATGCGCAACCACTTGGCCACCAGTGCTTGTAGCTGATGGTGACGTATCTTCTGTTCCAGGTTTAGGCACAATTATGCGAGGCGATGATACAGTGCAAGCTACCTACTTGGGTCGTCCTCTATACTTCTAAGCTACTGATGCCGAAGCAGGCGACGCACTTGGTGAAGGCGCTGGTGGTGTTTGGTCTACAGCCAAGCAAGAACAGGTTTCTTTGCAGATCCAGGGTTCTAACGTTATCATTTCTGACATCTATACCACAAATGGCGTGATTCATGTAATCGATACGGTAATTACTGAGACACTTAATAGTAATTAATCTTTTGCTGATGATACACAAATCGAAAAGTCGCTCTTAGTGAATCAGCTCCCATTTTGTGAACAGGGGCTGATTCTGCGTTGCTTGTAAATCATATTGTGATGATATCAGTGGCTATTTGCTACTACGCCTAAACACTAGAATGGGCAGTAATAACAGTACCAACAATCCAGTGCTACCACTACTTTTGTTGGAAAACACTGGTGCTGGTGGTTCTGGTAGATTGTTAACCGTAACAACACTGTTAGCGGTAACAACATCACGACCATCAGACACAGCGACTTGAAAGGTGAAATCAGTTGTTAACGAAACGTTCGGTGCGGTAAAGCTCATCGTTTCACTTTTCGCATCGCTAATTGACACACCAGCACCACTAACTTGAGTCCATTTGTAACTCAACACATCACTAGCATTCCGATCTTGAGCGCTTGCAGTTAGCTCTGCAATGCTACCTTCATTCAGCGTCAGTGCCTCAGTTGCCGTAATTCGAGGTAATGAGTTATCGCACAGTGCTACCTCACCCGATATTATTTTTGAGAAAACAGGGGTTTCAATATTTGTAAACGTGACATTGTCGATAAACCAACCAATATCCCTTACTCCACCATCGGTAGCAATGCGGAAGCGGAGCTTGACAACGTTACCGTTGAGTACGCTGCCAAATTTAATTGTTTCGCGGCCACCATTAGCTGTTACCAGATTGCGCCCGCTGAATACTGGCCGGCCAGCTAAGGGCTGATCTGGGATATTGGATCCAAGCACTAGATTGTAACCACCAACCTCAAAAGCCCCAAACTGAGTTACATCAACCCAATCTGAGCCATTCACACTAATCTCAATAACACCACCGTCGAAACCTGTTTCGAGTAAATGGGCATGCCAGAAAGACATACTAAACTCGCCGGTCAAACCAATTTCCATCTCGTTGCTTTCATAAGCGATATCACTTATTGCGGCAACATCGTTTAGCTTTAAGGTGTGCAACCCAAGATTTGTTGATGGATTATTGTTTTGAAAAAGACGGGTGTTACCAGCGTTAAGTCGCGATAGTCGCAATAGTTCGCCAAGCTCGGCGCCATTCATTATATTGACTTTCCAGTCAGTGAGTGAGCTGATGTCTTCCATATCGTCAGTTGTAGCGTTACCCACTGGATCAACTTTATCAAAAGCAAAGTTGAGTGTCGTACTCAAACCTACCTTACCTGCTTCGACAATATCGTCTCCTTCTATGCTTTCTGGGAAGGTGACACTAAAAATAACATCTTCAGAGACTTCTGCATCATTGACCGTCACTCTGATTACTGAACTTGTTGTGCGTGTGAAAGGTTGTAAATCTTCAAAGCTAACTACACCATCGTTCTCGAGTGTAATATCAGTATCGCCAATAACATCGATTTGCGCGGTAACACCAGATAATATCTCGCTACCAATATTCTCAATAGTCACCGAAATAGTGCCAGTTTCACCTTTATCAAGAATGCCGTTAGCACTGCAGAAACCAGCAGTGTCTCCGTCAAAATCAGTCTCTAGATCGACAGAAACAGCACTGTAAACTGCCAATTGAGTTTTGTTTGAAGCAACAACTCCCGAAAGATCTTTAGAGAAACGGTCCGGTGAAATTGCTCCAAACCCCAAACCGCGTTTTGCAAATGCAGCGATAGCCAGGTTAAAATCGTCTCGGTCATTTGCCATTGTTGCAGCTAATATCGCGTCGCGAGCTTCAGTATAGACCGGTGTGATAGGCGTTAACTTATAGCCTTCAATAATATAGCGTGACATACGGTCTTTAGCTTCATTGAACCCATGGTGGTTAATGAGAGCAACGTAAACTTCCCACAATGCAATAGCCCAAATTTCGCCAGGCGCATGCGGTGAAAAATTCATTGTTGCTGGATAACCATCGGGGCCTGCGCCAGTTTCAATATGTTCAAACGTGTACGGGTTTATGTCCATATTTGTTGAATAAGGGACACGACGGATCCCATTGTAGAAATTTTCCACATAAGTCCCTCCAGCATAACCCAAGGCAAATTCTTCATTACCCGCAATATTTATGTCTGACGCTTTGCTTAAAAAAAGCAAAGCGTGAAAGTCGCCCCAACCTTCGCCCATAGCGCGGCCTTGGAAGTTTGCTAAACCATTTGCGTTGCCTATTAATCGGTTTTGGATATAGTGACCAAATTCGTGAGCAATGATACCGTTGTCAAATGTTGAATCTTTTAATGGGAAGGTACTGAACATTTTAGCTTCAACACTAGTCTGAGCATCAATCAGTGCATATATCTGAGTACCATCTGTATAATTGAGCCCTTGTGACGGTATCACGACTGTATTGTCCGCTCCGCCCATTCGTGAAGGGCTGCCATCATCGACGTTATTTACGATAATAGCGCCAATAGCTCCTGCATTTTGTGCACTCAGTACCTTGGTTATGAACGAACACGCCCCACGGTCGATTACTGCAATGTTGCCTGACAATGCTACTTCGTTAATTGCGGGTTCGCATCCGTCATTTACACTAGCGGCTCCGCCGGAATCCTCTCCATCATCAATACGTACCAGAAAGCCTTCTATATCTTTATATTGCAGTGGCCCGAATGATGCGGGGGAACTACTTTCCAATAAACCTATGCTCTCAGGGTGCGTGACTATTATGCCCCAGTCCTCACCGACGGTTGCATCTTTGTCAGTCCACAAATACTGTTGCATACGAGGGCTAAAACCATCAGCAGGAGTGGTCATGTTAGCGTTATTTAGACCGGTATAATCTTGTGCTTCCAGCATCAATGGATCGTTTTCCAAGCCGCCACGGCCATAGTTTGACAACTGCGCGTTGCCAGCAGCTTCATCAAATCCATAGTCATAGTAATAATTGTGCAGGAAGTTGGTCATATAAAACAAGTTTACAATCGCTGCTCTTCGGTTTTCTATTGAGTTTGCGCGCTTAGTGTCGTCAAGCACATAATCAAAGGTTCTGTCAGACGTTACATCAGCAGTTAAATCACCTAAGGAATAGCCTGAAGGTGGAACAACATCAGCGTATGCAAATGCATTGTTACCAGAAGTCGTTGTTGCATCTTCGGGCAACCAAGGGTCTTGCTGACTAAATGTCGGCATGGTTGCTAATGAGACAATTGGAGCTGGCAGAATAACGGTTGTGTCGCTACCTTGAACTTGTGCAGGAATAACATCACCATGCGGGCCTTGCATGGGTTCTTTGTTATCTCTTGCATACGCGCGGTAATGGAAAACTGAATCATCAGCCGTTAAGTTATTCTTAAAAAGGACCTTACCGCTAATTGCATTAATTACATAACCAAACATGCTACTGTTTACGCTGTCGACTCCAGATACTTCAACTTCGATATAATAGGCTGGGATCAGTCCAGTATTACTGTCGTAATAAACTTTTTTTGCTCGAGGAGTCGGGCCAACAAGTTTATCCTTAGCCAATGATGTTGCATTGAATATGGTGTACTTCCCTTTCTCAGTTGGCGCACTAAGTTTTAATGGTAGCTCACCGTTGATTGCATTGTTAACGGCAAATTGGATTGCTTTTTCAGCACTACCGAATTTTAAATCTGGAGCAATTTGTCCAGGGGGAAGCCAGTTGCGAGCAAAAAATCCAGAACTTGCAACTAAACTGTACTCAGCATCCAGCATAACGTTGTATTCACGGTTGAACACTTCAATCCCAAGCACTTCTTGCTTGTATTTCGCTATTTTAGCGCCCTTTCCGGTGTCGTGCATGCTGGCGAGAAATGCATTACTTTCTCCGAGTTCTTGTGGTGAAATGCCTGTTTTTGGTGATATACCCGTTAAAGCATTGAGGTAAAAGTTAGCTGCCTTTTCAGCTTTTTCGGCGGGTGCGACTTTCGAGATATCAGGGGTGCTTACAGAAGAGGGCGCCCATACAAAGGTAGCTTTACCCAAGGCGCGATCGAATTGACTTTTTATTCCAGATTTTGTGTTTTGAGATGCCAGTGCCTGCTGCTCTGATGCATCAAAGCTTGCGCTTTGTTGTAAAAATGAATTGTTAGTGGCAGGCTTGATAAAGTGAGTGTTTGAGTTTGCATGAGAAGCTGTGGTAGCCAATACAAATGTGATGGCGGCAGATATACCTGTTATTTTTAAATTTGTCATGATGTCCTATACTTTTAAATAAAAAAGCAAACACTTTACGCGTTTGCGTTGATATAGAGTGATTTTACTCAACAATAATAGACCACGGCTTTAGCAACCTAAGTCTGCCTTAGCGATACTGTCATTCACTGGAAAACAGTTGCCTGAAGGTAAGCTGTTTGGAACGTAACGCTCTAAATTATGATCATACAAACCTGTCTCTAAGAAGGTCGTGATTTGGTCGATTTCTTCATCCGTTAGGCCTAGCGATACGAAACGTGGATCGAAGGTGCTTGCTGGCAAGGATTTTTGAGATACAGCCGCATTTTTATATGCTACGACTTCGCGAACGGAGGTAAAGGAAGCACCGTGTCCAAATATACTTGTTTCGGTTAGGTTGTATAATTGTGGGACTTTAAACTTGTAATTGTCTGCTTCTTCACGAGTAAATCCGCCACGGCCTTTACTGCTAGCAGCATCCACTGAGCCAGTTATTTGTGGGTGGTTAGGGTCAAAGTCAGCAAAGCCAATTGCAAAGCACATTTCATCTTCGCTCGCTCCTGCTTTTGAACTGAGACCCGGACCCGTATGGCAACTACCACAGCCTGCTTTGCCAAAAAACAATGTCACACCTGCAATTTCATCACTATTCATGGCGCTATCATCGCCCTTTAGCCATTCCTGAAATGGCGCCTCATTAGCTAAAATAGTGCGTTCGAAGGCAGCTATAGCCTTGGCAGCATCAACAGTGTGATCCTCGCTGCCATCGGGGAAGGCTGCTTCGAATAAAGCGACATACTCGGAGTTTGTTTGTAAAATTGAATCATCAGACGTTTTTAGACGATGCACGCCCTTACCTGCGACAGCTTGTGTTTCAACCCCTGAGAGTTGGAGCGAATTTTGTGCTTTTGGGTTGCCACTTGTGGCAAGGATAGAGTCATCGAGATCGGCATTTACGATACCATCGACAGCGTTGCCAAACTGTCCATTCCATAGCATTACGTCTTGATAAGCTACATTCACCACCGCGGGTGATGTTAATGGCTGAACGTCAGGTCTTAAGCTCGCATCAGATGACTCAGCATCAAAACCCGCAGCAAAAACTCGTCCTTCTCCTGCCATACCAAATCTTTCACCGCCTTCGCCCATTCCACCAGATTCAGCAATGATGGTATCTCGTAAAATATCAGATTGGCTGGGAGGCGCAGGGGGTAACGGCGGAGTATCTGGGGTTGTTACATCATTATCTTCATTGTTACAACTAAATAGCACTAGCGTAGCGAAACCGATGCTAACTTTCCTCACAAACATGGTAATTTCTCTCTATTGAGTAGACAAACGACCGCTGCTCTGCGCGTCTCTTTTGTTTATTTCATATTGAGGATTCAGGCAGTCGGCGTTAGTGTTTATGATTAAACCCACATTATTGTGATGCGCTTAGCTTAAAAGTGAAATACCATATTTATGGTAGTGTCTGACATCTGATGCTATTGCATCACATGTCTATTTGCTGGATTATATCGATATAATAAAATTGAGATTGTGGTTAAGTGAAAAATAAAATAAGAGCCTTAGTACTTGATGACAATGAGGTATTGGCGAGAAAGTTCTCTGGTGTCGTTTCTCAATGGGAAGATGCCATTCTTGTAGGATGTTTTTTTACACTTAACGACGCTTTAGACTTTATTAAAACAAATGATATTGACTTACTCATTACTGATATCAATCTGCCAGATGGCTCAGGTATTACTGCCATAGAGGCTATGACCTTGCTGCATCCACACGGGCAATCTATTGTGATTTCGGTCTTGAGCGAAAAAAACATAGTGGTGGATGCCATCAAAGCTGGTGCTGTGGGGTATTTGTCTAAAGATGACACAAGCATAAACGTCCTTGCGTCGCTCAAGTCGGTAGTCGCAGGCAACTCTCCAATTTCGGTAAATATAGCCCGCCACATCCTCTCAATGCTGAAACCGGGTGAGGATGCAGTTGACGCTTGTGAACATCCAGATGTTTCACTTACGGCAAGGCAAACCGATGTGCTTTTTGCTATATCTAAAGGGTACACTTACCGTGAAATTGCCAAACTGTATGGAATCTCTTACCAAACAGTACCAGTTCATGTGCGCAACATCTATCGCAAGTTACGGGTTAAAAATCGTTCTGAGGCAACTTACGAAGCAACGCGGCTAGGTCTTATCGGTTTATGAAGTTTTTTACCAAGCATGCTCGGGGAATGCTGGCCGTTTTCTTGATTTTTTTGGTTGTCGCAACTATATTCAGGGTGCAGCAAACTGAAGTACTCAAAGAATATGAGCTTGCTCTAGTTGAAAGTAGTGAAAATGTATCTCAACTGCCGTTTAAATGGAGAACTGACAGGAGGGAAATTAGCACACAAAAATTTGTTTTTAGCGTACAGAAAGTATCCTTGTCTTTGGGGCAAAATGCCCTTTATATTCCTTACTATGAGCACGCTCTCAAACTTTCTATTAACGGCAATAGCCTAGATTTATTTGGCGCTCTACCCGGCTTACATGGAACCATTGATCGTCTCTCAGGCTATGTAATTTTGGACAGCAACTGGTTTGACCAAGAACAAAATAAGCTTGAAATCCAGGTACAAACGGGTGGTTTTGTTTTTGCTAGCTTATCCAAGGTTTATCTGGGTCCTACTGACGTAATCGCTGAAGCCTATCATTTACAACAATTCTTTCATAAAGACTTAAAAATCCTTTTGTTTGGAATGCAATTTCTTCTGTTTCTTTTTTGTGCATTGAGTTTTTACTGCCGTCCGCAAGAGCAAAGTTCAGCTTGGATGGCTGCATTCTGTTTTCTTTCATGTACGATTGGCGCTGGCGTTTTTATTCCTCGAATACCTTCATTGTCTTACGTTTTACCTTATCTATTTTTACTTACCCCGATCATAAGTATTAGTGTTTTTGCTTTTCGAAAGTCGATTTTAAAGGAAAACGTGCCGCGATGGATTGGCGTCTTTATTCTCTGTTATATTCCTGTCATAGGTTCGGGTATCTTGTTCGTCAACATAGCGATAAATGTATTAGTGCTTTTTGTCGCGCTGCCTCTTACGGCTTTGTTTATAGTTTGGGTTATATTATTGTACTCGCGTGATTTATGGTGCACAGATAGTCCCTATGATGCACTTATGTTTGCCTGCAGCGTGTTGGTCGTTCTTGCCTGTTTGCACGATTTGACGGCGAGGGTATCAACCTATAGTTCAGATTTGCTTTTTGCGCCGGCTGGACGTTTATTGTTGTTAGTGGCTTTAACTTTCTTGTTAGTGAAAAAGCAAACAAATACATCTAACACCTTAGATAATGCTTCGCGAGAAGCGCATAGAGAGTTGATTCTTAAGGAACAAGAGCTACGTCGTTTGTTTGAAGTTCAGCGTTTACAATCCTTGAAAATTGCGAGCGAGCAAGAACGCAAACGTATTACCGAAGACCTACATGATGGTGTGGCTGGGCACTTAACCACAATTTTGGCGCTGATTGAGATTGGGGATGCTGACAACGACAATTTAAGTAGTATAGCGAGCAGTGCTCTCACCGATCTGCGCATGGTGATTGAGACACTTTCATTACCTGACGGCGAGCTTCGAAGTGCGCTCGCGGCCTTTCGAGAGCGCTGTGTCGCGCCGCTGCACTACTTAGGAGTCGAAATAGAGTGGGATTTTATTGATTTACCTGAGATAGATTATCTCGACTCAGAACAGGTGCTTTCAGTTCTGCGCTTTATTCAGGAAGCGATCACGAACGCAATGAAACATGGCAAGGCGAAACGGATAGAGATATTCGCTAGCAATACCGCTAGCGATATGGCCAAGATAAGTATCGCTAATAGTGGCGGTGAACCGTTGGAGCTTTATGCTGAAGGTCATGGCATCAGAAATATGCGTAAACGTGCAGAGAGTCTTCGAGGACAGTTCAATATCGATATTTTGAAGGATGGCGCAGTTGTTGAATTGTTGCTCCCAATGTTTGATGCAAACGCCACATACTAACGATTGATTTCTTCGGATAAGATAATTGATGATTTGAATATCCTGATTTGCCTCGCTAACGTCGATATCAAAAGTAAGCAGAATAGTTAATACGCTATGGTAAATGTAATCCTTGTAATTGTTAGCCGTTCATAAATACTCAATTGCGTTGGCCGGTAGTTAGATACTTTGCTATTTGTGAAATATTGTCCTGATTATTTTCTTGTTTTTTTAATTGCTCCAGCGTTATAAAGAGTTCTGGATTGTTTCATCAGTCGCAATTTTAGATAACAGTGCAATAGCGGCAAGCCTTACACTTGAGTTCTCATCTGCTAGCAAGGTTGTGAATGACTTATTAGGTAAACCGACAGGCGATGCATTAGCGAGCGCTATAAGCTGTGCTCTTTTGCTGTGTGGTGCAGTAGATAACACCAAACCATCTGTTAATCGCTGAATTATTTCATCCCGTAACATGGGCGTCTTGTCAGAAATACTTTTTGCTAAAGCACCCAGAGTTAAAGATGCCGTCGTGGCCAATTCTGTCAACTCGCCAGAATCAAGCGAAGCATGGTATTGCATCAACGCACTCAATGCATTGTTGTGGTTGAATTAGCCGGACACTTCAATAAAGGATAATATCCAACTATTGAGGTGTAAAAATGACTAAACGCACTAACAAACAATATCCAAGTGATTTTAAACAAGAAGTAGTAGCACTTGTAACACAGCAAGGTTACTCAGTTGTTGAAGCAGCCGCTTCGCTTAACGTCACTGATAAATTACTTTATAACTGGGTAGCGAAGTTTAAGCAAGAAAGCGAAGAATCAGCGTTGTCGACGGATGAGCGTGCTGAACTCATTATTTCTTTCAAAACAATCAAGGTATCTTTTCGTCCCCAGCAAAAATCCTTAACTGGCCAAATGGCGTTATTAAGGCAATTGAAATTGGCGATATTGACGGCGATAAAAGTGCAGATTTAGTGGTCGCTAGCTCCACAGCAATTCAAGTAGCAACAGACTTATTAGAGTTTGTTAATTCGGCACGAACGGAGTCTCAGGCTGAGACGGTCTTTGATCCTATTCCACAGTTGATAAGCG
>Ga0075467_10003099_pt1 | contig 12873 bp, 15 predicted proteins | sample DEB08_DNA_9_FD_75067 | JGI IMG/M metagenome (GOLD analysis project Ga0075467, IMG submission 75067) | Aqueous microbial communities from the Delaware River and Bay under freshwater to marine salinity gradient to study organic matter... | ecosystem: Environmental > Aquatic > Marine > Coastal ...
CCCAAAACCCCAAAACCCCAAAACCCCGGAACAGTGATAATAAAAATAATTTTAATTAAACGGCCCAAATAGATAATATTATTGCTAGGTCAACTCATGGGCCTGGTTCATGCGATTCCGAATGTTTTGCCTTCCTTGATGCTCACAAGAAGTCTTTCCTTTAGGATCTCTTTTGACGAGTACTCGGGCAAATCGAGCTAAAAGAAGCAGGTGTGCGCCTGTGGGAGCCTTTTGTCAGGCCTGTCTGTCTAGTACTTAATAACTTGGAATTTCTACACGCCGTTGCTGCATCTTAAGGCCTTGAAACCTTCGACCGGTACCTTGCTGCTGCCTGTAACGAACTAGATGAACTCAGCCCGCTCACTATTGTTAAGCTCTTCGAGGACCTCCCACAGCCATACTATGATAGGTGACTGTTTGTTGTAGTTCTTGTAGATTGTGTTCTCCTTCAGGTCCTCGATGTCGATTGTGGGCAGGCCACTGATTAGCAGTTCTAACTCTTTGTAGTCGAAGAGTTTTATCAGATTGCTTGGAACGAGGTCGTGGAAGCCTTACAAGAATGCGTCTACTTAAACTTTAATCGACTGGTAGAGACGGTAGTTGAGGACGAGCTGGCAGTACTCGAACTTATTATCGTTGGTTACATCGATATCCTTGCCTGAGGGCTTCAGCTCAATGTCTTTCTCTTCGTCAAACAGTTTAGAAGAAAATACAAACGACTGGCACAGCATCTCTGCGTCGTTCTCTAGCATGAAAAGCAAACTTTTGTAAACCTGCTCATCATAATCCTCAAGATCTTTGAGCACAAGGGCATCGCCGAGCATCATCTTGTAGAGGGCTTTCACAAAGTAGCAGTCGAGAAGCTGTCCTTCAATAATAGCTTTCCCGATAAACCTGCCTACGAAGCGGAAGTATTGCACCATCTCTTCTTTTTCGTGAATGATAGAGCTAGGGTTGGGGTAGTAGGTCGAGCCCTTAGCTGACTGCAGGAACAGGGCGTAGTTAGGATCAAAAATTCCTCTGCTCAGCAGCTCATACCATTCCTTCGTAAGTCCTCCCTCGTCGACGCCTTCTTCATCGTGGAACTCTATCGAAAACTTCTGTTTCCAAGAGTCAAGTTGGATGTGCTTGAGCTACTCAAAAGAGTCCCCAAATACTTGGTTACGGCGCACCTGTAGGTCAATCTCAAACTCGCCAAGGTCCTTGAAGTTCTTTTTGATGTACTTTTTGACGCAGATCTTCCAAATTAAGCGCTTACTGTCAAAGTCAAGGATCTGTGGCACTTGGATAACCAGGTCTTGGAACTGCTCATTGATGGCTGTCTAGTTGAGGCAAATGAACCTATTAATCAACTTTTTGTTGCGGAAGAAGAATCTTATCAGCTCCTAGACTCTGCCTGGCTTGTACTTGCGGAGCACATCTTGGAGCATCTTGCCTTGCTCATCTTCTAGTACGACGGGTGCGCCAATGCTTGAGCTTATCAAGGAAGAGTCACGCCCTTGAAGGTTGGGATCGTACATTCTTTTGAGGTCGTCAATAGACTGGATAACAACCTATGGCTCATTCTTTGAACCCTTCTTCTTGCTTGACCGTCTACCTCCTGCTTCTTGGGTTTAAAGCTGTTCTTGTTTCGATTCGAGGAGCTCGTACTTTAGGTCGTACTCCGAGAGGGAGAAAATGAGTTGCATTATCAACTTGAACTCCTCTCTGTAAAGGTAATTCGTTTTGGAGTCTATCGAAGTTTCTCCCTTCTTGCTATCCAAGTCTTCCTCGGTCTCTACGATGTGCTGCACTATCTCGAGCACCCGGAGCAGGAAGTGCTCTTGACAGATGTTAGGTTGTTAATCGACTTGTGACTGGGTCAGGCTAAGAAAGACTTTAAGAATATGCTGAACTTTCTGGATAATCAACGTGAGCTCCTTGCGCTGGAGGACAAGCAAGCTGTCAATGCCTCGAAACTCAGTGCCAAAAAACTCTGTGAACTGGGTCAGGTGCTGGTTCAACAGGGTAGAAAGGGATTGTTGCACCACTGGATTTGGCTTTTTTAAGTCTTTAGGGTCAAAGTTGAGTATATTCTGTCCTTGTCCCTCACGAATTGGTAGGAGTGAGAAGCGGCTGAGCAGTTTGGAGACTTGTTTGATAGTCTTTGGTGACTGGTCCATGAACAGACTCTGCTGCTGGACGAGGTGCTTCTAGCTTAGACCTTTTACTTGGTCATCGTGGTCCAGGAAGAATAGGATCTTGAAAAGTGCATCGAGGGTTGCAGAGCTGAAAGTGAATTTTTGCTGCTCAGTTTCACTCGGCTTCTTACGGATAATGAAAGTCAGAGCATCGTTGACTTGTTGAAGGATGAGGCTCAGGTTTTGGAGGACCTCTTGCTTCCAGCGATTAAACTCCTTTTGTTGCGATTCTTCAAATTCAAAGGCCTCAGGATAGCGATAGAGAAGGTCAATGTATGTGATGATCATATGCAAAACTACATCTAAGATGCTCATATCCATAATATCATGCTTTTCGTCGCTCCTTGAGTTGGCCAACGATGTCATCTTGAGCTCCTAGTAGAGCAGTGAGAGATGCCTATCTGTTTTAGGGCTCTTGAGGAGATCCAGGATGCCAATTAGATTGCCCTTGGCTTCCCTGAGCATCTGCTGGAGCTCGTAGACGTACTTGACAAAGTAGGCAATGCATGCCTTTGGTGAGAGCAACACCGGGCTGTCGGCTTAAGGTAAGTCCCATATTTGAGTACAACCTTTGTAAACAGCCATAGCTTTACGGTTTTTCTCTCCAATGTTAATATGCTCCACGAGGCCTTGCATCTCGGCATTCATCATGGCAACAATTTTAACGATCAATCCCAGCCTGAAGTTGGGAATTTGTGTGATTATCTTAAACTTTGCCAGCTATTTCTCGGGCGATATGTGACGCAACTAGGTGCTTGCCTTTGAACAAATAATTTCAGTCATTGCAATGTCAAGGATGCCAATTATCTTGTGAATGTTACTTGCTTCCAGAGACGCACCAACTTACTCGTCTTGTTCAGGAGGTGTTTCCTTGAATTGCTCTATTATCAGGTTTTCACAATACTGCTCAAGATCTTCATGCGTAAAGATTTAGTTGCGAAGTGATTCTTTCCTCCTGCTGAGATGACCTGTAGTTGTCTGGGCAGTCAAGAGGTCTCTAACGACGCTCTTATGAAGGTTGAGCATGTTTTCCTTCATGAATGTGTGAATGTTGAAGAAAAATGCATTTTGATGGAAGTTACTCTTCTACTGGGGAATGTTAAGGTCTTCACTCTCTGAGTCACGGTGCCCTTTCTTCATCACATCGTCGTCACAAGGCAGTTTTTCTTCCATAGCGATGGTCTACGACTCCATAGACATGAAACGGTTGCGTGACTGCATTGCAAGGGCGGGCAGACCTTCGGGCTATAGATTAGCGTCAGTCGCAGCAATGCCGTGGCCCCTAACCACTGGGAGAGGAGGCACTTGGTTATTACTTCCTCGTTAATTAGAGGGCAACGGAGCAGCTCTTCTCTATAAAGCATTCAGTCTTGCCGGCCTCTACACTCCCCCAGGCTGCTGTCCCTAGTTGGCACCTACCTGCTAGGCTTGCTGCGCTGGTGGTGCCCGAAGTCTCCTGGCCTCTGTGTAGAGGTCAGAAGTAAGGTGGCTGAGGATGTGCGTGTCCAGATTCTTTAGGAGGCTCTATCTGACCTCAGTAGATTACTTTTTTAGGAAATCGTTGATGGTCTGGATCTGGGCCTTAGAGGCAAGGGAGGACTGTATTTAGATCTACTTGATGAGCTTGTCGTTGTCCTTGATGCCCTAAATAGACTACTCGTTCAACGCCTGGGCAAAGACGGGGTCAATCATGTCAAGAGTGTTCTTGCTCGCAAGTTACTTAGAGTCAATTTAGTCTTCCTCTTTTGGCTTTTCTTCCTTTGAAGGTGATACTTCTTCACCTGAGATGATTTTGATGGCCTTTTCGAACTCCTTGTAGCCCTGCACGTTAGAGAAGTCGATCATCTCGTGTTTCCAGGCTTCACTGTCTTTGGCGGCTTTTTCTTCTACGAGGCTTGACTAGCCTTCTGCACCGTTTAATTGAATCGATAAAGGCTGGGCCTGCACTTCGGAGACTGCTTGTCCCTGGCGTGAAATCATGGGGATATTTGACATAAATAGGTTATCGTCTGTTCTGATATGCTTTTTGATAAGTGTCATCATGTCGATGATTCTGCTGAATAACCTGTTGTACACTGTAAACTTTTGCTAGATCGAGAGCTCTGAGAAAATATTGGTGTTACTCTCGGCCAAGTCTTTCTCGTGTCGTTTCCAGAAGTCGTCCTCAGACTCTTTCTTTTAAGCCAAATCAGCAGCAGTCGGTGGCAGTTAGCCAAGGCTTCGCATTCTTGCTTCATGTCTGTTCATAAAACCTTCAGGTATATTGAGGTGACGAGGAGGTGCAGGGAATCCATTACCGTTGTTCACAGAAAGTGACCTCGACGATGGCGGAGACGCCGATCTGGAATGTGGCTCTCTGCCTTCAGGCCACTCAACTCTCCGGAGACCATACTGGGCCAGCTGCTGCTCGATCTCGTGGAACTCTCGGCTGTTGCCGTCATACTAGTTAGGGATACGATTCAGCCTTGGCTGCAGTCCAAACTGAATTTCACCTCCAGGTGCTCTGTCAATTCGTTCTCGGTGATCCTAGTTATAGAGGGAATTCATGCTGCTTGAGAAATCGTCATCTGAAAACATGCCATCTCGGAACTGGCTATTGCCTCCATCTTCGTCAAAGCCCACATCTTCCTCTTCAAACCCAAGCTCGTCCCCATAGCTCCTGCTTCGCATTTCATCACCGTAGCTCTCATCTTCATCAGAGGCACCTTCTTCCAAGTCATCAGGGTTTATGTCATCAATGCTGGAGTCTTCCCCTATTTCATGGTCTTCGAGTTACTAAGACCCATCAGGACTGTTTACAAGCAAGTCTTCATCTCCTTCACCAATAGAAATGAGCTCTTGCTCGCCTTCCTCCCCATCTAACTCTTCATCGTAGTACTCGTCTTCCATCTCCTCGTCTTCATCCTCATTGTAGTACTCCTCCTGCTCGCTCAACTCGCCCAACATGTCCTCTTCGTTGTCCTCTTCTCCATAAGAGTCGTCGTCGATGTCACTTAGCTCGTCAAGGGAGTCTTCTGCGCTCTCGTCTTCCTCCTGGGCCTCCGCCGCCTGTCGTACAGGCTCAGTTCCGTCTTCAGCAGCCTCGGTGAATCCGCCTTTCTCAAGTTCTTCATCAGAGTCTGACGCCATCAGGTTGTCCATTTCCGAGTTGTTCTCGCCTAGGTCATGCTTGGCCTTGCTTTTTGTTTGCTTAAGAATCTTTGTACCTTCTTTTTTCTATTTCTCTGCACTTGATTTACCTTCTTGACGGTCTACCTCTCTTATCTTTTCACGCCTAATTAGTTAGTTCCACATCTCCTAATTCTTGGCAAACTGTTTCAGCACCTAAATGAGCACTTCGATACATTATGAGAGGGCTTTGGGTTTGTAAAGCACGATTGGGTTGGCCTCGCTCTTTTATAGCTCGTCACGGATTCGGTGAACATGGGCAAAAAAGCTGACTTTAATCCCTCCGTAAGAACTGCTATGGATGGCTTTATGTGATGCAACTTGTGTCTCATAAAGGATTTAGTTTACCATCTTGTTTTTCTGCTCTTGGTTGTACCTCCGGATTGACTGGTAGAGCGCTCGCACGCGCTGGTCTGGAAAAAGCTTGTCATTCTTTTTGTCGGGCACCATTAAAAACTGGGCAATCAGGAGGAGTGCCCCATAGTTCTGAAGGAGTTTCGAGTTAAACTAGGTCAGCGCATCGCCACTGGCTCTGATGAGCTCGTGCTCCAGCAGGTTCTTGGTGACTTCCTTCACGAAGATCTTCCGCGCCTCCTGGCGAAAGACTTTGTTCTGCTTGCTGATCGTGTGCGTGTCAAGGAGCATACGCTTGAAAAACTAAGCAATTGGCAAGTCGAGCTGGTCGTCAGCCTCCTAGAACACCACCTGTCTGTCGTTGCCAACCAACTGGAGATACCTGAGCGGCAAGATGTTTCTGACAATGTACTTGAAGGTCTTCTGGTCCTTGTGCTTCAGTACGCTTCCGATGAGCACGGGGTTTTGAATGAGCTCGTTCCCGATCACTTGCAGGATTGAAGAGCTGTCGAAGAGGTACTTGCTCATCTGGAGGCCAGCGTCGCCTTCTTCCTTCGAGAGGTAGAGCTTGTTGTCCCTGAGGGCCAGTTTGAAGTCGGAGTCGTGCTCGAGTCGGTTGTTTTTGAGGCACTTCAGGATGTTCATCTTTGGCCCCTTGATCTGGGAAATGAAGATGTCCAGGAGCTGGTGGATGGCCTCGTTTTGCGGCTGGAAGTCTCCAATGCGCTTCTTGTACTCCGCCTGCCAGCTGCTGGGGTGTAGGTGCTCGCCCTGGCTGAGGGGGTCGTTTCTCGACTCGAGAATCATCTCCTTGAGCACAGAGTTCCTGAGCTTGATCGTGGTCACCTGCTGCGTCTTGGTGGTGGTGCCTTCGATCACCTCGTTGTCCACCACGTCGATAACGCAAATGTTCTTGCAAGCGAGCAGGAAGTACTCAAAGTAGTCAATCTGCATGGACACCTGGCTCCTGAGGAAGAATTCTACAAACTGCTTGAGTGGCACCTCGTTGTAGCTTTCGTTCTTCTTCATGAGGATTTTGAGCTGCTTCGACTGGTGCTTGCTCATTTCAACGGCTTGTGGTTTCTTGTCGCTGCTCTTCCCTTTCTTCATGCTCTGCGAAGTCGCCTTGCCCTGCTTTTTGCTAGCCTTGGGGCTCTGCAAGGTCGCCGAGTTTCCTCCGTTGGAGTCGACGGCGTCAAAGACCGGCTTGTACCATTCGGCGATGTCTTTCTTGGACTCTCGCTTGCAGTTCTGCTTGTACTGGATGAACATGAGTTGGCGGATGTAGTTCTCGTATGCCTGCACCATCGAGGCGCGGTTGTTGATCAGCACGCCTACAAAGTTGTCCACCATCAGCGACCCGTTCGTGCCATTTTTCAGCTGCTCCAGCATGAAGGAGGAAATCTCTGCCTTCGCGAAGCCGTCAGGGTTGAGGCAGTAGTTGTCGACGATTCGCACCCCGAAGAGGTTCTTCAGACCGTCGGCCTGCATGAACTTTTTGCGGAGGTTTGGCTTGGGCTGGTCCGCCCCCTTCTTGTCAGGGAGTGCGTCGTTGACGACGAAAATCATCTTGAGGATGAGAATGGACAGCGTCACGGGGTACAGCGTCTCCGCCTCGAAGTTGTACCTCTCGATGGGCGTGTTGTTGTAGGCCTTGAGCAGACTTATCTGCGACATCATCAGCTTCTCAAAGTGGGGCCTCAGCGAGCACGTGTCGTCTTCGAAGAAGTTCTGCTGCAGTAGGTTGAAGTATTCCTGCATGGTGGTCAGCTTTTGCTTGATCTGCTGTTCACTCGGGGCTGAGTTGGCGTTGTCTCTGATGCCCTGCGCCAGAGTTTGGACCCTGGTCATCTCCTGGCAGAACTTGTCGTTCATTATCTGGACGGCAAGGATCTCCTGAACAATCTGGATCAGCGCGCTCACGAGCGGCAAGTGGTCGTTCAGGAGAGAGTTGACTTCGCGCGAGCTCTCGCTAGTCGTGGCTTTGGCCTTTTCTTTGAAGGAGTTGATCTTGGCGAAGATGTCGCTGAGCCTCGCCAGAGCAGAGTTTAGGATGTTTACGAAGTTCCCAGTGGCAGTCCCCATCCCACCGAGAGTCGGGTGGTCCTTGAAGAACTGAGCGTCGAACGCCTTCATCGTGCTGAGCTTCTTGTAGACGTAGAGTCGGACCACCAGGTCTTTGAGGCTGCTGCAGTCAGCAAGCTCGGCCTGTTCGAAGGCCTTGGCAGTAGTCAGGAGAGGCATGTAGAGGCCCTCGAAGACTTTGCCGACGGCGTCCGCTAGGGCAGAGTTTTCAGGCGTCCTGCTGGCTGAGTAGATGCCCATGAGGGTGGAGATGGTAGAGTAGAGCTTGTCTACCCTCACCTTGTGGCCGTACACCTCGTTCGTCTCCTTGTCGTAGTCAAAGTGGGCGTAGAGAAGCTGACTGCCGAGCTACTGCTTAAACCCAGAGGTAATTTGGCGGATAAACTGCTCTTCGTAGCTCACCTTCTCGCCCACCTCCAGGCTCGCTATTTTGTCAAGCAGGCTCTTCATCTCAGCATCGGTTGAAGCTGGGATAGCCTCTGGCTTCTCTTCCTCCGCGGGCTTTGCCGCCTGCTCGCGCAGCAGGAGGCCAATGGACTGCTCCAGGTGGTTGCGGGTCTCCGAGAGCACCCGCTCAGCGGCGTCTCTGGCGAAGCCCATCTCCACAAGCTGACCGGCCATCGCCTCGTCGGGGAAACAGTGCATTCTCGGTGCCCCGCCCTGGGCGAACGGATTCTCGTGCGGCCTGCTGCCTGAGTGCGCCTGGGAGCGGCTGTTCTCCCCAAAGCTGAAGAGGGGCTCGAGCGGCTTGTTCTCAGGCGCTGGTTGGCCGAAAGTGCTCACGTTGAGCCGCTTGAGGGCGGGCAGGGTTTCGAAATTGTGGAGAAGAGTCTCGTACACCTTGAGCACCGACACGAAGAAGGAGTCAGGGCAGAAGCGGTTCGTGAAGGTAAAGATGTTGACGTCCTGTCTTTCGAAGAGAGCACTAGAGAGGGAGGAGAGCATGGTTAGCACCAGGTTCCGCAGGGCAACCTTCGACTAGTTTTCGAAAGTTTTGAAGAGTGAACTCGTCTGCTTCTCGCTCAGGAGCTTGTACTGGGGATGGTTTGCAAACTCGGCCTGCTGCTGGCTTCGGCTGAAGTCAACCAAGAACTTGGGCAGCTACTGGTCGTTCGGCAGGAAGCGGGACGAGAGCAGAGTGTTGACGACCAGGGAGGCGTCCTTCCACATCACCTTGAGGTAGGAGAGGCGGAACATGGGCATCGTTGTGCCAGCCTGGAGGGCAGCTTCGACGAACTGGGTGATCTTGACTGCGAAGTCGATGGTCCTGGGCAGGAAGTTCTCGGCGTTGACGGCCTCGAGGATGCCCTTCACGAATGAGCCAGGCAGGAAGTTGGAGAGCAGGATCTTGTTCAGCTGGAAGACTCCCGAGATCACGTCGAACATGGAATTGTCGAAGTCATGGATCCACCCTGTCTCTCCCTCATGGCCCTGCCACTTCAGGAGGAAGGAGTTCCCTTTCTCAACGAACTTCAGGCACTCTCTGATGGTGAAGGCCCCCAGACCGTAGCAGAACTCAAAGAGCTGGTCGGGCACCTGCTGCACCAGGCTGGGCATGCGTCTCTTGCTGTAGTTGAAGACAAGGGACCTCAGGAGCTTCTTGATCTGGTTCTAGCATGCCTGGGCGTGTGTGCAGATGCTGTCTTCGCACTCGAAGTTCATCACGTCCGCTGTGTCCTGCTGCAGCCCGAAGTCCTTGCGGAGCGAGACGCTTCCTAGCTTGAGGGAGTGCTTGAAGTAGAGCATCCTTCCTTTATCTATGTCGTTCTTGACCACCTTGCTGCTTTTGTTGAAGCCCTGTTCTGGGTCGTAGTGGTACTCGGTGATCTAGGCTCCATACTTTGCTGTCAGCTTGCCCAGCTTCTCGAGCTCAGCTTCGATCGACTTGCCGTAGTTGATGCCTCTGTTCTTGGTGATCAGGGTCGAGAGCTCCGACAGCTCGGTCAGGGTCTGGCCGAAGCCGTCAATCTTGAATAGGAAGCACGCCTTGTTGAACTGGGTGTGGGTACTGAACTAGGTAGGGTCAGTGAACTTCTTGAGGAAGAGCGAAAGGATCTCCACGTAGAAGTACACCTTGCGCAGGACGATCACGAGCTGGTCCTCCTTGGTGAGCTGGTTGTCACCGTTGATGAAGTTCTTCAGCTCTTCTGCCTCCTAGCGCTCGATGTGGAAGCCCTCGAAGAAGGTCAGGCGGTCGCTGTACGCGGGGAGAATGTCTGGCAGCTCGTCGAACCTTGAGCTGGGGGCCTCGACCAAAGACGAGCCTTGGGCTCCTATTTCGCAGTTCAAGAGTATCCTGAAGTTGTTTATCTGGACCTTCAGGCAGTCCACCACGAGCGCGACGACCTCCTTGACTTCCCAGCCCGTGTTGGTGTCGGCCTCCAGCTGCTTGGACAGGGCGGTGCTGTTGAGGATGAACATGATGATGACCACGTAGTCCTCGCTGTGCTGGTGCAGGGCGCTCGCCACGACAGGGTTCTAGATTCCCTCGTAGACGACCCGCATGACCTTTTCTTTGCTCTTCTCGATAGTCTTCATTAGGTTAGACTGGGCTCCTTGCTCAGCCCGCTCCTGCTCTAGGAAGTAGGACATGATCACGTAGTACGAGCTGAAGAAGTTTTCGAAGTTTTGCTGACTCCGCTCGTAAGGCTCCTTGATGCGGTTCTTCTCGCTGATGAGGCGCTGCTCCTCGGCCTCACTGAGATCCTGTGAGAGTAGTTGCCTCTCGATGACACGCAGCTCCTTGTCCATGGCCACGTACTCCTTCAGGAGCTCGTGTGAGCGGGGGATCACCAGGTCGGAGACCTCGAGGAGGGTCTCGAACATGTGCTCACTGAGCTGCTCGCTGGCGTTGGCGACGTTCTGCAGCATCTGCTCAGAGCTGAAGTCGTCCCTTCTGCGGGCAGAGACGAAGCGGTGGTACTTCTAGGGGTCCAGGCAGATCCTGCAAAGTCGCTGGATGAAACGGCTGTCGATGAGCAGCTTCAGGGCCTCCGAGTTGAGGGTCAGCATGTGCATGAATGAAGCCACGTTGTGGAGCATGTCCGGTGAAGTGGGGATGCCTCCGTTGGCGAGGGCGCTGATGACGCACTGGAACACTCCGTTGGTGATGAAGGTCTGTATTTTCGAAGGCAGGTCATTGAACACCTACGTTGTGAGCTGGATGCAGCCGAGCACAAGTGGCGTCACCGTGTCTTCAATTTGGGCCTTGCTCGCAGGGTCCTGCTGAAGTGGCAGCGTCTCGTGAACCTTGAATATGTTGGTGAGGATATCGTCTTGAATAACTGAGCTTTCTAGGATTTTGCGTGAGTGGGCGATAAAGTTCTGGTTAAAGCTGACCAAGTTGGGGTCATTCCGGACTATGCAGAAGCACAGGAACTTGAGCAGCATCTTGATGAGCTGCTGACGCTGCTGGATGGTCTAGTGCATGCAGATGTAGTCGTCGTCATCGGCCCAAGACTTATCGTAGGTTGCCTTGTAGGCCTGGGGGTCTTTGCTAGAGAATTGTGACTGCTTTCTGATCAGGTTGATTTCATGACGCAGCTTGTCGATTATGATGGAGAGCTTCTGGGTGTCGTCAAAGCTCTGCTGGGTCTTGAGGATGCTCTTGAGCAGTTTGATTGCCTTGAGCTAGCAGGTGAGGTTGAGGGGGTACCTCTCTTCCTGGGTGGCTTCGCCTGTCTTGGGGTCCACGTACAAAGTGTATCTTACGGAGATCACGTCTACAACCTGGCTCGTGATTTGCGAGAACAAGCTCAGGTTGGCGTTCCGCTGCTTGACCTTGGCGATGTCCTCGAGGAAGCCTAGGAAGTCACTCAGGAAACTCTGGCTTTTCATGAAGTCATGCTCGTCGGAGCAGCGTTCGGGGTCGTTCTCGTCTGCCATCTCTGCATCCTGGCCGAGCTCTCTCGGCTTCAGTTTGTCGACAGTGTGGTAGCGCACCATCTTAGTGAAGAGCTCGGTGAACAACTGGTGATACTTCGCCGACTCTGCGAAGTAGGGGTTCCTCTTGGCGGTGGCGTATGTAAATCGGGGGATGACGTCGAGCTGTATCAGGCGGTTCATGACCTCGATGGCTTGAATTTTGCTGTCCTTGCGGAGGTAGCTGTTGCCAAGGATGTCCGTCATCACTTCAAACGTGTGCTGCGGTGGCAGTGCTTTCTCAAACCTATCGACTTTGAAGTCAGGGTCGACAAGCGCGATGTTCATGCTCAGCATTGCGACGATGGAGACTAGCTCAAAGGCCGTGTACATGTCGTAGCGCAGGCCCTCTACCTCGACAAAACCGAGGCTCTGATAGTCTTTCGTCTTCTGTTCCAGCAGCTCCGCCTCCTGCTGCCTGCTTGTGACCTGGGAAAGCCGCTTCGCTATCTTGAGGTAGCTCTAGACGTGGGCAACGATGGTAGGCCTGAGCTGAGGAAGGTCATTGGGTCCCTTGAACTTCAAGGCTGCCTTGCACGTGGCGCTCAGTATGAGCAGGGAGTCGAAGAGCTCCACCACCTTGCTCAGAGAGAAGGCGACGCCTATGACGTTGACTTTGGTTAGCTTGCCGAAGATCTCGAAGAGCTCCTCGCTGAGCGCAAAGAAGGAGACGTTGGAGCACTTGTCGCAGTTGAGGATGTCAAAGAGTGCGAGGACAATTGTCTCGAAAGTGCGGAGCCGGGAAACAAAGAGCCTTTGAGTCTCGGCAGAAGCAAGAAGATCCTTGGAGGACTTAATGGCGTCTAAGCTGGCGATGTAGGCAGTGAGCATGTCGTGACACCTGTTCTGGAACTCGAACCAGTACAGGAAGTCTACCTTGGCGTAGCGCAGAGTGTGTTTTTCCACCATTTCTCGGAGTAGGCCCACAAAGCGAGTTTCCCGCTCTCCTTCGAGATCGCACGGAGCGTCGTCTGGGGTTCCTATGAAGGGCTCTAGAAGCTGCTTCAGAAGGAGTTGACCGACTTCCTTGGGTTTCTGAATGAAAGGAATGTTAGAATGGAGAGAGGAACTTACCCCGTAGTCATCGGTGAACTCTTTGAAGAGCGTGTACTTGTATTGAGCTTATAAGATAATCTTCATTTTATTATTAACCAAATCATATTCC
>Ga0075467_10003101_pt1 | contig 12867 bp, 5 predicted proteins | sample DEB08_DNA_9_FD_75067 | JGI IMG/M metagenome (GOLD analysis project Ga0075467, IMG submission 75067) | Aqueous microbial communities from the Delaware River and Bay under freshwater to marine salinity gradient to study organic matter... | ecosystem: Environmental > Aquatic > Marine > Coastal ...
CCCCAAAACCCCAAAACCCCATAACAATGAATGATATGCTTCTATTACATTTAAAACCAGACCCACTATCTTTGATTATAATTCATAAGTTTAAAACAAGTAACATTATGGTACGTACAATTGCCGCTTAAATTTTTGATCACCAATTCAACGCCTTCAAAAGCCGTCAAGTCACTTCAACCTGTTCCAGATCCATACCCTCTGGCTTGATCTGGCCCAGGCTGGCTTTCTGGTGGTGATCAGAACCATTCGAAGGGTCACTTGACCCTCCCCGATTTTCTCAAAGGCACATGCTGCCGGATATTTGAATTGTCGCTAACCCCTTTACAGCCATAAGATATCGAGTGGAAAAATTTGAAGCAAACGGGAGAGCTGCCAGGAGGCCGTTCCGGGCACTCCCTTACGTTCATCGGAAACTCCAACTACCTGCTTTACGGAGGTATCGAGAACTCCAAGGACGGAAAGATCGCACCCAACCCAGACTGCTACGTCATGAAGATGACACCAGGTAAGTACACACACCCACACACCCGCCACACAGGCCACACAAGGTCTGTGTGGCTGGGAGGAGCCTATCAAATAACAAGCCTGTCTCTAGAGCCGTCCATAATATTTGTGGAATGCCTTAGAATACAGGTATATTTGAAAAGCCCTCCCTTTTAAGAGGTTACACTTTTATTTGAATGTTTTAAATAATTTAAATTAACCCTATAATAATTACAGCTGAGTGCAAGTGGTAAAAAGAACAATGCACTGGCGATGACAAGCCAGCCCCCAGAACCCAGCACATCGCCCTGGCCACCCCCAAGAACGACAAGGTCTTCGTGTTCGGAGGACACTCCAACCCCAAGTGCCGAATGAACGACACCTGGTTCCTGAGTGTCAAGGAGTTCGAGTGGATCCAGGTTGGCGGCGAGAAGGACAACCACGACAACAAGGAGTCGTCCGTCGGTGCTCCTGCCCCCAGAGCCAACTCCAGCGCCTGCATCTACAACAACAAGGTGTACCTGTTCGGTGGCCACGGTGGTCTCAACTACGCCAGAATCGCGTTCAGTGACCTGTACACCTTCGACCTCGAGACTGAGGTCTGGGAGAAGCTGCAGTACAACAACAACGCCCCCGAGGGCAGAGGAGGACACTCCATCTTCGCCTCGGACGAGAAGATCTACATCTACGGTGGCTGGAACTCCGAGCAGCAGTACAACAACGTGCTCATGTTCAACCTGGCCACTCAGGAGTGGTCTGACCCCGACATCTACAACGAGATCCACAGATGGAACCACTGCTCAGTCCTCGTCGAGGCCATTCCCACCTGGAAGTTCTTCATCTTCGGTGGTGAGTGCCACGAGTACAACGAAGGAACCCCCAGACAGTTCGGTAACTACGTCAACTCTAGTTGCTACCTGGACCTGGGCACTGTCAAGTGGACCACCTACGCCTCTGACCCCGAGGTGTTCTCCAACATCCCCTCCCCCAGAGAGTACGCCGCCATGGCCTTCGACAAGAGAGAGAACAAGCTCATTCTGTTCGGAGGATGGAACAACGGATGGCACAACGACCTCTACTCACTTAACGTGGGTAAGATCGTCGGACCCTCCTACGCTATCACAGCCTCTGACCCCATTTCTGGACAGCTCACCGGTAACGTCGAGCTCAGAATCAGCGGACAGGGATTCAAGGACGCCAACCCCAAGGTGCTCTTCACCTGCGGCAGCAAGCCAATTGATGCCATGGGCAAGAACACCATCGAGGTCGGAGCCACCTACGTCTCTGAGACCGAGCTGGTCTGCACAACCCCCAACTTCGAGCAATTCGGACCCAAGGAGTGCGTGATGCAGCTCTCGATCGCCCAGGGTGACTACACTACCACCTGGATCACCTTCGAGTACTTCCTCAACACCAGAGCCTCCAAGTCTCTCGCTTACGGAGCCGGTCTCCTCCAGGAGATCTGCTTCGGAGCTCCCGTGACCTTCGTCATCGTAGCTAGAAACGACATCGGGGAGAACAGAATCTCCGGAAGAGACAACTTCTAGATCAAGATCAGACAGATCAAGGAGAAGGTCGCCATCGTCGAAGAGGTTGCCCCAGAGGAGGACGAGGAGGACCCCGATGCCTCACCACAAGAGCTCGAGGACGGTGAGGAGCCCAAGCCTAAGGCCAAGAGACCCGTCACTGCCGATGTCTACATCGAGTCCACCATTAAGGACATGGACAACGGTACCTACGAGGTTTCGTATGAGGTCCAGGAGGCATGCAAGGTCGAGATCACTATCCTGTTCGAGGACGACAAGCAAAACATGGTGCCCATCAGAGGATCGCCCTACAGGGCTGGCTTCATCGAGGGCCAGAAGGCTGCTGACAACATAATGGTCGGCGGAGCCATGGAGAGACACATCAAGAAGGAGATGGAGAGACTCACCAGTGATCTGTCCAACCTCAAGAAGGAGACCGTCACCAAGGAGAAGGACCTCAAGAACGTCAAGGTGCTGCTCGGCATCCAGGACAGCGTCAAGTAGGTCAACAAGAACAACGAGCTCATCACTCTGCACATCGACCAGCTCGACGAGTCCCTGAAGCTGTTCCAGGCTAACAACAAGGTCAAGGACTCCCAGATCAAGGCTTTCCAGAAGGTCAACAAGGAGTGGAACGATGTCAAGAAGATCGCCAAAGACACTCAGAAGGAGATTAAGTCCAGAATCGGAGACGAGAACGACAAAAACAACCACAACATCAAGAAGCTCGAGGAGGAGATCAACGGTTTCACCCAGGAGATGAAGAAGAGAGAGTTCTTCCAGTACGAGTGCGGAACCGAGAAAGCTCTTTCCAAGCTTGACGGAGTGTTCGCTGAGCTCAAGACCTTCGAGGAGCAGATTGCTGACTTCGGAGAGAATGCCATGAAGTTCGGAAACCCCGATCTGATCCAGAAGGCCGTCAAGGACATCGAGGGAATCAAGATCACCATCGACAACATGAAGATCCTTTGGGACCACATCGATGCCTGCCAGAAGCAATTCAATGACTTCCAGCAACAGAAGTGGATCGCCATCACCCCCTTCGACATGGAAGACGCCGTCAAGAAGCTGCTGAAGACCCTCAAGGACATGAAGGTCGACAAGAGATGCAACGCCTACACAGGTATCCTTGAGAAGATCAAGGAGTGGCTCGTGTTCCTGCCTCTCATCGCTGAGCTCAGTGACCCTGCCATGAGACAGAGACATTGGGACGACCTGAAGGCGAAGGTCGGACAAGACTTCACCATCGACGACTCCCTACTGCTCCAGGACATCTACAATCTGAAGCTCGGCAAGTACGCCGAAGACGTTGAAGAGATCACCGACCAGGCCAAGCAAGAGGCCAAGATGGAGAAGACTCTGGCCAAGCTGGAGGAGATCTGGAAGGACATCATGTTCGAGTTCACCCCCCACAAGGACTCGGGCGTCCAGATGATCAGACTCAACGAGGACAACTTCGACCTGCTCGAAGAGAACCAGGTGTCTGTGACCGCCATGTTCTCGTCCAGGTACCTGTCCACCTTCGAGGACAAGTGCGTCTACTGGCAAAAGTCCCTCGCTGCCATCAGTGAGATCGTGACCGTGATCAGTGAGGTCCAGAGACAGTGGTCTTTCCTCGAGAACCTGTTCATCCACTCCGAAGAAGTCAAGAAGGAGCTGCCAAAGGAAGCCATTAAGTTCATCGACATCGACAAGGAGGTCAAGTCCATCCTCAAGGACGGATACCAAATCCAAAAGGCACTTGACTTCTGCGTCCAGGAGCACGTGTTGCCATCCCTCGAGAGAGTCCAGGGTGAGCTCACCATCTGCGAGAAGGCCCTGAACGAGTTCATGGACTCCAAGAGAATGGCTTTCCCCAGATTCTACTTCGTGTCTCCATCTGACCTGCTCGACATCCTATCTAACGGAAATGCCCCCGCCAAGATCATGGTGCACATGCCCAAGATCATCTCGGCAATGGACACCCTCGAGCTCAAGGAGTCTGAAGTGAGACCCTATGCTCTCGGCATGCACGCAAGTGTAGGCAAGGAGTACGTCCAGTTCACCTCCGACCTGGCTCTGATGGGCAAGGTCGAAGTGTACCTCCAGGACATCATCGACATCATGAGGAACTCTCTCAGAGATATCTCCAAGCAATCCCTCAAGAAGTTCACCGAGGTCCCCAAGGAGCAGTGGCTCATGGAGGATCCAGCTCAGGTTACCCTGCTCATTAACGTGTGCTCCTGGGTCATCAACGTCGAGAAAGGATTCCTCTCTCTGGCAAACAACAAGAACGCCATTCAAGATTGCTACGACGGCCAGAGTGACGCTCTGAAGGCTCTGATTATCATGGCTCAGGGAGACCTGACCAAGCCAGTCAGACAAAAGATCATGTGCCTGATTACAATGGATGCTCACTCCAGAGATATCATTGCTCAGCTGCAGGCCGAAGGAGTCACCAAGATGGACGAGTTCCAGTGGTAGACCCAGCTCAAGGGAGTCTATGACTCAGGCAGAAACGACTTTGTCTTCAGAATCGCTGATGCTTGCCTCGACTACGGTTACGAGTACCTCGGAAACGGAGCCAGACTCGTCATCACACCCCTGACGGATAGAATTTACGTCACAGCAACCCAGGCACTCCATCTCAAGATGGGCTGTGCACCTGCTGGTCCAGCCGGAACAGGAAAGACAGAGTCTACCAAGGATCTGGCTGCCGCTCTCGGAAAGGCCTGCTATGTGTTCAACTGCTCCGATCAGATGGACTACATGGGCATGGCTGGTATTTTCAAGGGACTTGCCTCTTCAGGCTCTTGGGGATGCTTCGATGAGTTCAACAGACTCGTGCCCGAGGTGCTGTCTGTGTGCTCAGTCCAGTTCAAGTCAGTCACTGATGCCGTCAAGGCTGGCCTCAGCAGATTCACCATCCAGGGCTGCGAGATCTCTCTCGACCCATCCTGCGGTGCTTTCATCACAATGAACCCCGGTTATCTCGGAAGATCCGAGCTTCCCGAAGGACTCAAGGCTCTTTTCAGACCTATCACTGTCGTTGTGCCCGATCTCCAGCTCATTTGCGAAAACATGCTCATGGCTGAAGGTTTCGTCGAGGCCAAGATCCTCGCCAAGAAGTTCACCACCCTCTACTTCCTGTGTAGAGACTTGCTCTCCAAGGCTGCCCATTATGATTGGGGTCTTAGAGCTATCAAGTCTGTGCTGGTCGTCGCTGGAGCTTTCAAGAGAAGTGAGCCCACTCTCCAAGAGCAGGCCATCCTCATGAGAGCCCTCAGAGATTTCAACATCCCCAAGATCGTCGCTGAGGATCTTGATATCTTCTTCGGACTGCTCTCTGATCTCTTCCCCGGCATCAACGTGCCCAGAAAGAGAGACATGGAGATGGAGAAGATTATTGAGACCTGTGCCATCGAGAACAAGCTCAACCCCGACGAAGACTTCATCCTCAAGATCGTCCAGCTGGGAGAGCTGCTCGAGATTAGACATTGCGTCTTCGTCATGGGACCCCCAGGAGCTGGTAAGTCAGAGACCTGGAAGATGCTCGCTAAGTCTCAGGACAAGCAGGGCCAGAAGACCACCTGGGTCGATCTTAACCCTAAGGTCACCAGCACCAACGAGCTCTACGGAGTCGTGCTGCTCGCAACCAGAGAGTGGAAGGATGGTCTGATGTCTTACACCATGAGAAGACTCGGAAACATCCCCGACTCCAACCCCAAGTGGATCATCCTTGACGGAGATCTTGATGCCAACTGGATTGAGTCAATGAACTCTGTCATGGACGACAACAAGCTCCTCACACTCGCCTCCAACGAGCGTATTCCCCTCAAGGGCCACATGAAGCTCATCTTCGAGATCAGAGATCTGAGATTCGCCACACCTGCCACAGTGTCCAGAGCTGGTATCCTGTACATCTCTGATGTCAAGGGATCCCAGTGGAAGTCACTTGTCAAGTCATGGATCTCCAACCTCAAGGTCACTGATGAGAGAAAGAAGGATCTCCAAAACTACTTCGACAAGTACGTTGAGGAGACTCTTCTCCATTGCGCCAAGACTTTCAAGTACGTCATCCCTCAGGCTCAGATCTCCATGGTGATGTCCATGTGCAAGCTGCTCGAGAACATCATTGCCAAGTCCGAGATCAAGGGACTTGAGCTTGTGTTCGTGTTCGCCTGCATCTGGTGCATTGGCGGAGGCTACATCGAGAAGGACGGAAAGGACTACAAGAAGGAGTTCTCCAACTGGTGGAAAGACAAGTGGAAGACGCTCAGATTCCCCAGCAAGGGAACAGTCTTCGACTACTACGTCGACATCCAGAACTCCAAGCTCGAGGAGTGGAACAAGATGTCCACCAATGACATCATCAGCACAATCGACACCTCCAAGTCCATTGCCTCTTACACCATCCCCACAGTCGACACCATCTCGGCTCAGTACCTGATGAAGCAGTTCGTTGAGATCAACCACTGCACCATCCTGGTCGGACTTGCTGGATGCGGTAAGACCCAGATCATCAAGGGTCTGCTCAACGACCTCGTCAATGGAGGAGACGACTATCTCCAGCAGATTGTCAACTTCAACTACTACACCGACGCCAACCTGCTTCAGCTCAACCTGGAACAGCTGCTCGAGAAGAAGGCCGGTAAGACATTCGCCCCTGTTGGCAAGTACAAGCTCATCTACTTCGTCGATGACATGAACATGCCCGCCAGAGACCCCTATGACACCCAGAACGCCATTGCTCTGCTCAGACAACACAGAGACTACGAGCATTGGTATGACAAGAACAAGCTGACTGTCAAGGACATCAAGAACACCCAGCTCATGGCCGCCATGAACCCCACTGCTGGTTCCTTCATCGTCAACCCCAGACTCCAGAGACATTTCTGGCTTTTGGCTGTTGGATTCCCAGAGCAGTCCTCGCTCTCCACAATCTACTCTGCCTACCTTAACAAGCATTTCAGCAAGTTCAAGGGCACAATCCAGAGTGAAATCGGACCAGTCATCAAGGCAACCCTCTCCCTCCACTCCGAGGTCGAGAGAAACTTCAGAAAGACAGCTGCAAACTTCCATTACGAGTTCAATGTTAGACATCTGACCAACGTGTTCCAGGGCCTGCTTACCGCCAAGCAAGAGGCCATCAAGGAGCCCGATAACTTCATCAAGCTTTGGGTGCACGAGGCTGAGAGAATCTATGGTGACAGACTTGTTAACTCTGCTCACTTGGTTCAGTTCAGACAAATGACCGCCGAGCTGCTCTCCAAGTCTTTCTCCAAGTTCAACTTGAAGAAGTACTTCGGAGCAACCCCCGAGCCTCTGATCTTCGCCAACTTCGTTGCCAGTCTTGATGACAAGCTCTACGATCAGTTCCCCAACTCAACCTCTCTGACAAACAGACTCCAGGAGGCCCTTCGTGAGTACAACGACACCAACGCTGTCATGGACCTCGTCCTGTTCGAGGACGCTATGAAGCATGTGTGCAAGATCTCCAGAATAATATCAGCTGAGTCCGGCCACGCCCTTCTTGTCGGTGTGGGTGGATCAGGAAAGCAGTCGCTTTCCAGACTTGCGTCATTCATCTGCGCCTACTCCACAGTGTAGATCATGATCTCATCAACCTACGGAATGAACGATCTCAAGGCAGACCTACAGAAGTTCTACATGAGAGCAGGTGTCAAGGACGAGGGACTCATGTTCCTGTTCACTGAGGGACAGATCACCAATGAGAGATTCATGGTGTTCCTCAATGATCTGCTCTCCTCAGGAGAAATTGCAGACCTGTTCCCAGCTGAGGACGTTGACACTATTGTAAACAACATCCGACCCGCCGTCAAGAGTGAGGGAATCCTTGACTCCAAAGACAACTGCTGGAAGTTCTTCATTGACAGAGTCAAGACCAACCTCCACATGGCTCTTTGCTTCTCGCCAGGAGAATCCCTGAGAAATAGAGCAAAGAAGTTCCCCGCTCTGATCAACTGCACAGTCATTGATTGGTTCCATCCTTGGCCCGAGGATGCCCTGCTCTCTGTGGCCACCAAGTTCCTTGAGGAGGTTGAGATGGACACTGAAGAAATCAGACAAGGAATCCAGAAGTTCATGCCATACTCATTCAAGGCTGTGAACGAGTACTCGGAGCAGATCCTTGAGCAAGAGAGGAGATATGTGTATACTACTCCCAAGTCCTTCCTGGAACTGATCAAGCTGTTCAAGGTCATGTTCTAGAAGAAGGAGGGAGAACTCCAAGACAACAAGGACAAGTATGAGACTGGTGTCATCAAGCTGACTGAGACCGGAGAAGTCGTGTCCAAGCTCGAGGAGGAGCTCAAGATCTTCTCAGTTGAGGTCGAGGCAAAGAAGAAGAGTGCCGACGAGCAAGCTGAGATCGTCGGAGGAGAGAAAGTCAAGGTCGAGGCTCAGAACGCAATTGCTGAGGATGAGGCCCAGAAGTGCGCTGCCATCAAGAAGAGTGTCGAGGCCGAGATGTCCTCTGTGCAGGCTGATCTTGACATGGCTCTGCCACTGGTCGAGAAGGCCAAGAAGGCCCTCGATGGACTTCAGGTCAAGGACTTCCAGATGCTTAAGGCACTGAAGTCACCACCCGCTGATATTGATAAGACTTTCACTTGCGTGCTGAACTTGCTTTGCGGAATCGACAAGAACGTCCCCATTGACAAGAACGGTAAATTGAAGACAGACAACACATGGAAGACAGCTCTGGCCTGTATGGGTAACCCCCAGCAGTTCCTCGATACCCTGAACACACTCAAGGGTAAGATCGATGGTGATGACATCAAGGCCAGTAACTTCAATGCCAACAAGGCCACCCTTTCTGAAGAGACCTTCAATGTCGACTTCATCATGACCAAGTCGTCCTGTGCCGCTGGTCTTTGCGATTTCGTCATCAACATTACCATGTACTACAACGTCGTCGTATCTGTCGAGCCAAAGAAGCTCGCTGTCGCCAAGGCCAAGCAAGAGCTGGCCGATGCCAACGAAAAGAAGGCAAGAGTTGACGCTGAGGTCGCCGAGCTCAACGCCATGCTCAAGGTCCTCATGGATGCTTTCAACAAGGCCATGAACGAGAAGGAGACCGCCATGAAGGAGGCAGAGAGATGCGAGAAGAAGCTGAACCTCGCCCAGAGACTTGTGAGTGCCCTTGGTAGCGAGCAAGAGAGATGGGGACAATCTATCATTGATCTCGGAGAGCTCCTTAAGGTCATCATTGGAGATGTCCTTCTTGCTTCTGCCTTCGTGTCTTACGTTGGTCCATTCAACAAGCAATTCAGAGACAGAATCATGGCTGACTTCCTGAAGTTCTTCCATGAGAACCAGATCCCAATGAGCCCAGACACCAACCCTTTGGTCGTGCTCACTGATGAGGCCACCGTCGCCGGATGGAACAACTTCGGTCTTCCTCCCGATAGAGTATCGACTGAGAACGGTTCAATCCTGACCAACTCAGAGAGATACTCCCTCCTGATTGATCCCCAACTGCAGGGAATCAACTGGCTCAGAAAGACCTGGGAGGCCAACGACCTCAAGGTCACCAGACTCTCCAACCCCAAGATGGTCAAGATCATCGAGTTCGCAGTGGAGTCAGGCCAGCCTGTCATCATTGAGAACATGGAGAACTCCATCGACGCTGTCATCCAGCCCGTGTACTCCAGAGCCATCGTCAAGAAGGGTAAGTCCAGATACATCAAGATGGGAGACAAGGAGCTGTCCCTCAGCCCCAACTTCAACCTGTTCCTGCACACCAAGCTGTCCAACCCCCACTACCCTCCTGAAATCCAGGCCGAGTGTACCCTCATCAACTTCACTGTCACAGAGAGTGGACTTGAGGATCAGCTCCTGGCCCTGGTCGTCAAGAAGGAGAGACCCGACCTTGCCGAGCAGAAGGAAGAGCTCATCCAGCAACAGAACGGATTCAAGATCAAGTTGAAGGAGCTCGAGAGTGGCCTGCTGTACAAGTTGGCCAACGCCCAGGGAGACATCCTGGAGGACATCGAGCTCATTGAGAACCTCGAGTACTCCAAGAAGCTTTCCACAGAAATCCAGGAGAAGGTCGAGATCGCCAAGGAGACTGAGATCAGCATCAACCTGGCATCTGAGTTCTACAGACCCGCAGCTACCAGAGGAGCGCTTGTGTTCTTCCTGATGAATGAGCTGTACAAGATCCATTCGTTCTACAAGTTCTCTCTGGACTCATTCGTTATTGTCGTGAACAGAGCCATTGACATTGTCGCAGAGAAGATGAACCCCAAGAAGGAAGTCAATGAAGATGACGAGGAGGATAAGCCACCTGGTGAAGCCGACCCAGATGCAGCTCCTGAGGAGAAGAGCCAAAAGGATGGTGAGGAGGAAGAGTCTCCCGAGATGACTCCCAGGACCCTTGCCAAGAGAGTTGAGGCGTTGACTGAGTCTATCACTTTCCAGGGCTACAACTACACCAGAAGAGGAACCCTTGAGGCCGACAAGATGATCATCGCCACCATGCTCTGCTTCAGAATCATGGCAAGAAAGGGACTCATCAACCAATCTGAGGTCGACTCCCTGATCCGTAAGGAAGTCAACCCCGAGCCACCTCACCAGTCTGAGCAGCTGAAGTTCATCCCCGAGACTGCTTGGGGAGCTGTCAAGGGTCTTGAAACCATCAAGGTCTTCGAGCACATCATTTCTTCAATGGAGAATGAAGCTCTTCAGTGGAGAAAGTGGTATCAGGAGGGAGAGCCCGAGCTGATCGAGCTTCCAAGAGCATTCAAGGACATCTCTCTGTTCCACAGAATCCTCTTGCTGAGAGCACTCAGACCCGACAGACTCATCAACGCCCTTAAGCAGTTCGTGAAGGACAACATGGGCGAGGAGTTCGTTGAACAACCAGCCTTCGACATGGCTCTCACCTACGCTGAGATGAACGTCCAGACTCCTATCTTCTTCGTTCTGTTCCCTGGTGTGGACCCCACACCCGATGTCGAGAAGATCGGTCAGGTTTACAACAAGACCATCTCGGATGGAACTTTCATCAACATTTCCATGGGACAGGGTCAGGAAGACTTTGCCATCAAGACCTTGAAGGAGGCAGGCAAGGTTGGAAACTGGGTCATGTTCCAGAACGTGCATCTCATGCAGACCTGGATGAAGAGTTTCGAGAGGAACTTCGAAATCGTCCTTGAAGACGGAGCCCATCCCGATTTCAGATGCTTCGTGTCGTCTGAGCCCCCTGGTCTCCCTATGCAGGAAATCATCCCCGAGTCCATCCTCCAGAACTCCCTGAAGGTTGCCAACGAGGCTCCTACTGATCTCAAGTCCAACATCAGAAGAGCCTACGCCAAGTTCGATGAGTCTCACTTCGAGAAGGCCAAGAGCCACAAGTTCGTCGAGTTCAAGGCACTGCTTATGGGACTGTGCATGTTCCATTCGCTCATCCTCGGGAGAAGAAAGTTCGGCTCCCAGGGATGGTCCAGAAAGTACAACTTCAACGATGGAGATCTCAGAATCTGTGGAGATATTCTGCACAACTACCTCTCCAACTACGAGAAGGTGCCCTATGCCGATCTGCAGTACTTGTACGGTGAGATCATGTATGGAGGCCATATCACAGACAATTGGGATAGAAGGACTAACGCCACCTACCTCAAGGTCCTCATGAAGCCAAAGATCATGGAGGGCATGAACATGACTCTTGCTCCCGGCTTCAGAGCCCCAGACCCTTCCAAGTTCGACAGAAATGCCTACGTCAAGTACGTTGAGGAGAAGCTCCCAGCTGAGATCCCTCAGATGTTCGGTCTTCACCCCAACGCTGAAATTGGTTACTTGACAACCCTTGGAGAGAAGCTGTTCTTGACTATCATGCAGTGCTCTGGAGGAACCGGAGGCGGTGGAGGTTCAAAGAAGGACCAGATCGTCAAGGAGCTCATCACCAAGTTCCAGTCTGAGCTGCCTCCCGAGTTCGGAATGATTGAGCTCAACATGAAGGCCGACGCCCTGAAGCGTCCTCCTTACGTTGTTGTGTGCCTGCAGGAGTGCGAGAGAATGAACACTCTCACCAACACCATCAAGATCTCCCTTGAAGAGCTCAACGCTGGTCTGCTTGGACAGCTCAACATGACTGACGACATGGAAGCCCTGGCCAACAAGATGTTCATCAACCTGCAGCCCGACCTCTGGGCCAAGTACGCCTACTTCTCAAACAAGGACCTCATGATGTGGTTCGAGGACCTCAACCTTAGAATCGCCCAGCTGACCGAGTACTCCGAAGAGCTGGTTGCCCCACCATCGCTGTGGATCTCAGGCCTCTTCAACCCCATGTCATTCCTGACGGCCATTATGCAGGTCACCTCTAGACAGACTGGACTTCCTCTTGATGACATGACCCTCCAGACCGATGTCACCAACATCAAGGACTACAAAGAGGTTACCACCACCGCAGAGAACGGAGCCTACATCCACGGTTTCTTCCTCGAGGGAGCCGGCTGGGAGCTTGGTCGCGGAAACGACCAGGGATACCTGACCGACATGATCCTGAAGGACCTCCATCCCGAGCTGCCCGTGATGCACGTAACCTCTATCGAGAAGCAGACTCAGGTCAAGGATGGAATGTACGAGTGCCCCGTCTACGTCACCAGTGCCAGAGGAGGCACCTTCGTCTTCACCGCCCTGATGAAGATGGAGTCCGAGGAGTCTGACGCCAACCTCTGGATCCTCGCCGGAGTCGCTCTGCTCATGTCAGCCGAGTGATCAAACGGACTCTGAATTATAAAAACATTAACTAATATTATTCTACTTTACACTTTTGTTTATAATTTACATAATATTATAGCGATTATTATAATATATTACATTTCTAAGGGGTTTTGGGGTTTTGGGG
>Ga0075467_10003103_pt1 | contig 12862 bp, 9 predicted proteins | sample DEB08_DNA_9_FD_75067 | JGI IMG/M metagenome (GOLD analysis project Ga0075467, IMG submission 75067) | Aqueous microbial communities from the Delaware River and Bay under freshwater to marine salinity gradient to study organic matter... | ecosystem: Environmental > Aquatic > Marine > Coastal ...
CCAGATGAAAGTTGAGTTGATCGCGCCGATTGCGATGGACGAAGGCTTGCGTTTTGCGATTCGTGAAGGCGGTCGTACGGTAGGTGCGGGCGTTGTTGCGAAGATTCTTTAGCAGCCGTTGCGCTCACTGATTAAAGGCCGCCCTTGATGGGCGGTTATGAGAGCAAGCTTCCCGCATGGGCGGGCGCGTTAGTTTAAGAAGTAATGTTAGTTTGTAACTAGTTTGTCGGTTTAAAGGCCAGTAGCTCAATTGGCAGAGCGACGGTCTCCAAAACCGTAGGTTGGGGGTTCGATTCCCTCCTGGCCTGCCATTAACTGGCAAACCTAGCGCGTGTGCGCGGCGACGCACTGAGCCGCTTTGTCGGCGGGCTCTATGAGCCTCTTTGGTTGGCAGAGTTTTTTAAAGTAAAAGCAGCAGTATTTGGAAGTATTGATAAAAACGCTATGAGTAAAGCCGAAACTAAAAATTCAACCATGAATATGGGGCTCTGGGCTTTATCGCTAGTGTTGGTCGCAGCTGGCATCTACGGCAATGTTTATTTCGGCGGTGAGTCTTTATTATATCGCGTGCTGGGTTTGCTGGTAGTTGCGATCGTGGCGGGCTTGGTTGCATTGCAGACAGTTGAGGGCACGGCTTTTTGGTTGTTATTGAAAGGTGCGCGCACAGAAATTAGAAAGGTTGTTTGGCCTACGCGTCAAGAAACGATGCAAACCTCGCTGCTGGTCTTGGCAGTGGTGGTGGTGGTAGGTTTTATTCTTTGGGGTCTCGATACTCTTTTGGGATGGTCGGCCTCGCAATTTATTGGTTAATAGGCATCGTGCTTATTAGCAGAGTACAACGGGTAGCGCACAAGGTAATTTAATGAGTAAGCGTTGGTACGTAGTTCATGCATTCTCGGGCTTTGAGAAAAAGGTGCAGACATCGTTGCATGAGCGGATTGAATTAGCCGGTATGCAAGAAAAGTTTGGTGAGATTCTTGTTCCCACTGAAGAAGTGGTTGAGATGAAGGCTGGCCAAAAGCGCAAAAGTGAGCGCAAGTTCTTTCCAGGCTATGTGCTTGTAGAGATGGAACTTGACGATGACAGCTGGCATTTAGTTAAAGAGACTCCGCGTGTCATGGGGTTTATAGGCGGCAAGGCCGACAAGCCTGCGCCTATTACGACAAAAGAAGCTGATGAGATTTTGCAGCGAATTCAAACAGGTGCTGAGGCGCCTAAGCCGAAGACGTTGTTCGAGCCCGGTGAGATGGTTCGTGTAACGGATGGTCCGTTCAACGACTTTAGTGGTGTCGTTGAAGAGGTTAACTACGAAAAGAGCCGTGTTCAGGTATCGGTATTAATCTTCGGGCGTTCAACTCCGGTTGAGCTCGAATTTGGTCAGGTTGAAAAAACCTGAGCAAATATAAATTGATAGAGTCTTTGCAGTCGCGATAACAGATTTAACGTCGCAGTGTAGGCGGCATCGATTCTTTCAGGGGAGCGTCGAAGTTCATTGTGAAATGGGCGAGGGGGCGTGTTTGAACCCAACTTAGGAGTGTTCCAAATGGCTAAGAAAGTCCAAGCTTACATCAAGCTACAAGTGCCTGCAGGTCAGGCCAATCCCAGTCCGCCTGTTGGCCCTGCGTTAGGTCAGCACGGCGTTAATATCATGGAATTTTGCAAGGCGTTCAACGCCGAGACGCAAAGCCTTGAGCCAGGTCTGCCAACACCGGTTGTTATTACCGTTTACAGCGATCGCAGCTTTACCTTCATCAAAAAGACTCCTCCGGCTTCTGTGCTTTTGCGCAAAGCGGCAGGCATTCAAAAAGGCAGCGGCACGCCTAATACCAACAAGGTTGGTAAGGTAACCCGTGCGCAATTGGAAGATATCGCAACCACTAAAATGGCCGATCTTAATGCTTCCGATATGGATGCTGCAGTGCGAATTATCGCAGGCAGTGCGCGTTCAGCAGGTATTGAGGTGGAGGGTTAAAAGATGGCTAAATTAACGAAAAGAGCTAAGGCTATTGCCGAGAAAGTTGTTGCTGGCAAGGCTTATCCAATTGAAGAAGCTATCGCCATTTTGACGGAAGTTTCTACGGTTAAATTCAAAGAGTCGATCGACGTTTCGGTCAACTTAGGCATTGATCCGCGCAAATCAGACCAGTCTGTGCGTGGCGCCACTACCTTGCCTAATGGCACGGGTAAAGATGTGCGCGTTGCAGTTTTCACCAGCGGCGCTAATGCCGAAGCGGCTACTGCTGCGGGTGCCGACATTGTTGGTATGGATGATTTGGCTGCACAGGTTAAGGCCGGTGAGCTAAATTTTGACGTTGTAATTGCCTCTCCCGATGCGATGCGTGTGGTGGGTCAGTTGGGTCAGATCCTCGGGCCTCGTGGCCTGATGCCAAACCCCAAAACGGGCACTGTTACACCGGATGTGGCCAATGCAGTTAAAAACGCCAAGTCAGGTCAGGTGCGTTATCGTGCAGACAAAAATGGCATTATCCATGGTGCAATTGGTCGTGTTGGCTTTGAAGCGAATGCCATCAAAGAGAATTTAGAAGCGGTGTTGGCCGATTTAAGAAAAGCTAAGCCTGCGTCGTCAAAAGGTATTTACCTTAAAAAGATCTCTATTTCTACCACAATGGGGCCTGGTTTGGTTATCGATCAGGCTTCGTTGGAAGCGTAGATAGAATTTATGTAATTCGAAAGGCTGGTGTTTGGGTTTTTAAATCACGCAGATGTCGAAAGGTTAGCGCTATTTTGGGCTGATTTTTTTAACAGTCTTTCTAAAGGGCTTTGAGGAGCGCAGCAATTAACCTTTGGGTTAATTGCTGGCCGTCAAAGACCGTAGGTGTTGTTGGCTTGTGATCATTGCGGTTTGTTTTGCGGTGTAAGTACAGTCAGGCTTAATTGATGAGTGTTGTCAGCCTACGCAGATGGTGAGCGCGAAATCCTCCAAAATTTCGCATCCACCAATGGTGGTTGCTCGAACAGTCGCTGAAGTATTGCAGGCTAGATACTTTATGGATTGTTCGGTGACTTTTTTATTGATCCTGGCATAGGAGTTATCTCATGGCATTAGGACTCGAAGGCAAAAAGCAAATTGTTGCTGAAGTTAGCGAGACTGCTGGTGGTGCCCTGTCATTAGTTGTTGCGGATTCACGTGGTGTGACCGTAACCGATATGACTGATCTCCGCGCCAAAGCACGAGAAGCGAACGTGGAGTTGCGTGTAGTGCGTAACACCCTTGCAAAACTCGCATTGACGGATACTGACTATGAGTGCGTAAGCACTGTATTGGTTGGTCCTTCTTTGTTTGGTTTTTCAATGGAAGATCCCGGCGCTTGTGCCCGACTGTTTAAAGAATTTGCCAAAGAGAACAAAAACTTTGAAGTAAAAGCTTTAGCAGTAGGTGGCGAATTACTCGGTGCGGACAAAATTGATGTATTGGCAACACTGCCGACTCGCGACCAAGCACTTGGTTTGCTTGCGTCAGTGATACTGGCCCCAGTTACCAAGCTGGTGCGTACATTTAACGAAGTCCCTACCAAAGTAACGCGTGTTGTGGCAGCAGTTAAAGACAAAAAAGAGGCCGAGGCTGCATAGTTTTTCATTAATTAAATCGAAAAATTCAGAGCAGTAATACGCTTTTACATACTATTTTATAGAGGATATTTAAGTCATGGCTTTATCTAAAGATGAAATATTAGACGCGATTGCAGAAATGAGCGTTATGGACGTTGTTGAGTTGGTTGCAGCAATGGAAGAAAAATTTGGTGTATCTGCGCAGGCTGCAGTTGCCGTAGCGGCTCCTGCTGCTGGTGGCGATGCTGCTGCTGCAGAAGAGCAAACTGAATTCGACGTAGTGCTTAACAGCGCTGGCGAGAAGAAAGTTAACGTTATCAAAGCAGTTCGCACCATTACCGGTCTTGGCTTGAAAGAAGCTAAAGCAATGGTAGATGGCGCGCCTTCTACTGTTAAAGAAGGCGCTTCTAAGGCTGATGCTGAAGAAGCTGTTAAAACTTTGACTGAAGCCGGTGCTAGCGCTGAGCTGAAGTAATTGTTTTTGTGTGTTCAGGCTGGAGTCTTGCTCCAGCCTGAGTGCGCAATGCTTTTGTTAGTTGTTGCCCTGTTGGCAAGTGTCTAGGCAACCACTAACAAAATCATTGCTCAAGCTATGATTTTTCTTTGCATGGATTGCACGTTAACCGATAGAGATTACTGATCGCGTTAACGAAACTGCTGTTGGCCCTTCTTTGGCCGACGGTTTACCACTAAACCACGTTTAGCAGTAATAGTGCTGGAGAGTACCAATGCCTTATTCTTATACCGAGCGTAAAAGAATCCGTAAGGATTTTAGTAAATTGCCGCATGTGATGGATGAACCATTCCTGCTGGCTATTCAGCTCGATTCTTATCGCCGATTTACCCAAGAAGACCTAACGCCTGCCGAGCGCGTTGAGATTGGTCTGCATGCGGCGTTTAAATCAGTTTTTCCAATTATTAGTTATTCCGGTAATGCCGCGCTTGAGTATGTAGAGTACAAGTTAGGTGAACCGGTTTTTGACGTTAAAGAATGTCAGTCGCGTGGTATCACTTATGCGGCGCCATTGCGCGTTAAAGTCCGATTGATTGTTTATGATAAAGAATCTACTACAAAATCGATCAAAGACATTAAAGAGCAAGAAGTATACATGGGCGAGATCCCGTTGATGACGGGTAACGGTACCTTTGTTATTAACGGCACCGAGCGAGTTATTGTCTCGCAATTGCATCGTTCTCCGGGTGTGTTTTTTGATCACGATAAAGGTAAAACACATTCATCGGGTAAATTGTTGTACTCGGCGCGCGTTATTCCTTACCGTGGCTCATGGTTAGATTTTGAATTCGACCCTAAAGACTTGGTTTATGTACGAATCGATCGTCGTCGTAAATTGCCGGCCACAGTGCTTTTGCGTGCGCTTGGTTTTTCTTCAGAGCAAATGCTCGACCAGTTCTTTGACTCTAACAAGTTCACTGTTTCTGGTGACGACTATTCAATGGAGTTAGTGCCTGAGCGTCTACGTGGCGAGCTGGCTGCATTCGATATAAAAGATAATAAAGGCAAGGTGATTGTTGAGCAGGGTCGCCGTATTACGGTTCGACATATTCGTAAGCTCGAAGAAGCGAATATCGACACTTTGGTATGTCCGGCTGAATATCTAATTGGTTCAACGTTAGCTAAAGATATAATTAACAAAGAAACCGGTGAAGAGTTAGTTAAGTGTAATACCGAAATCACCGAAGAAATTCTCGCGCATTTTGCTGAGTTAGGCATCGTTAAGTTCGAGACTCTTTTTACTAACGAACTCGATCATGGTGCGTTTATTTCTGAGACGCTACGCGTGGATATTACGCAAAACCAGCTCGAAGCGTTGGTAGAGATTTACCGCATGATGCGTCCTGGTGAGCCACCGACTAAAGAGTCGGCTGAGAATTTGTTTGCTAACTTGTTTTTCTCGCCTGAGCGCTACGACTTGTCGGGCGTTGGTCGAATGAAATTCAATCGCCGTTTAGGTCGAGCCGAAGCTGAAGGCAGCGGTATCTTGTCTAACGAAGATATCGTTGATGTGCTGCGTACTTTGGTCAATATTCGTAACGGCAAGGGTGTCGTTGATGATATTGATCATTTGGGTAACCGTCGTATTCGCTCAGTGGGCGAGATGGCCGAAAATCAGTTCCGCGTGGGTCTTGTGCGTGTTGAGCGTGCGGTTAAAGAGCGTTTGAGTGTTGCCGAGTCCGAAGGTCTGATGCCGCAAGATTTGATTAACGCCAAGCCCGTAGCGGCAGCGGTCAAAGAGTTTTTTGGCTCTAGCCAGCTTTCGCAATTTATGGACCAAAACAACCCTCTGTCTGAGGTGACGCATAAGCGTCGCGTGTCGGCATTAGGGCCAGGCGGCTTGACGCGTGAGCGTGCAGGCTTTGAGGTTCGCGATGTGCATCCGACGCATTACGGTCGCGTTTGCCCTATCGAAACGCCTGAGGGTCCAAACATCGGTTTGATTAACTCGTTGGCAACTTATGCAAGAACCAATGATTACGGCTTTCTAGAAAGTCCTTACCGAAAAATTATCGATGGTGTGGTAACCGAAGAGATAGAGTATCTGTCGGCGATCAACGAAGCTGAGTATGTTATTGCTCAGGTCTCTGCCAACCTCGATAAAAAGAACCAGTTTGTTGACGATCTGATTGAAGTTCGTCACATGAACGAATTTACCGTGATGTCTCCTGATAAAGTGCAGTATATGGATGTCTCGCCACGCCAAGTAGTTTCGGTGGCAGCCTCGTTGATTCCATTCCTTTAGCACGATGATGCTAATAGGGCGTTGATGGGGTCTAACATGCAGCGTCAGGCTGTACCAACACTGAAGGCGCAAAAGCCATTAGTTGGTACCGGCATTGAACGTATTGTTGCTCGCGATTCTGGTGTTTGCGAAGTGGCATTGCGCGGTGGCGAAATTGAAAGCGTTGATGCAAGTCGTGTGGTTGTGCGGGCTAATCCCGATGAAATATCTCCGGGTGAAGCTGGCGTTGATATTTACAATCTGACCAAGTATACCCGCTCTAACCAAAACACTTGTATTAACCAGCGCCCTGTTGTGCGTGCTGGTGAGCAAGTGGTGCGTGGCGATATTCTTGCCGATGGTCCCTCGGTTGACATGGGTGAGTTGGCGTTAGGCCAAAATATGCGTGTCGCGTTTATGCCTTGGAATGGTTATAACTTTGAAGATTCAATCTTGGTGTCGGAGCGAGTGGTGCGTGAAGATCGTTTCACCTCGATTCATATTCAGGAGCTTACTTGTATAGCGCGTGACACTAAATTAGGTTCGGAAGACATCACTTCTGATATTCCTAATGTCGGCGAAGCGGCGTTAAATAAACTCGACGAGTCGGGTGTTGTTTATATCGGTGCTGAGGTTAAAGCGGGCGATATTCTGGTCGGTAAAGTGACGCCTAAAGGTGAAACTCAACTTACGCCAGAAGAAAAACTACTGCGTGCCATTTTTGGTGAGAAAGCGTCGGATGTAAAAGATACATCACTGCGCGTACCTTCAAGTGTTAAAGGTACCGTCATCGATGTACACGTATTTACTCGTGATGGTCTCGAGAAAGATGAGCGATCGCTGGCGATTGAAAAGTCAGAGATCGAAAAATACCGCAAAGATTTCCAAGATGAGTACCGTATTGTTGAGCGGGCGACCTACCAGCGTTTAGAAGAAGCCTTACTTGATAAGAAAGTTAATAGTGGCCCAGGTGGTGCGAAAAAGAATGCACCGATTACTGCTGAGCTATTAGAAGGTCTTGAGAAAGATGATTGGTTTAAATTACGCATGGTTGATGCGGAGTTGAACGAACTTCTTGATGCGGCCAAAACACAGCTTGAAGAGCAGCGAGAGTTACTTGAAGCACGACTTGCTGACAAGCGTGGAAAAATTGAAAGCGGTGACGATCTTGCGCCGGGCGTGTTGAAAATTGTTAAGGTTTATCTTGCGGTGAAACGTCGCATTCAGCCTGGCGATAAAATGGCAGGCCGCCATGGTAACAAGGGTGTTATCTCGGTCATCGTGCCCGAAGAAGATATGCCGTTCAATGAAGACGGTGTGCCAGTTGATATCGTTCTAAACCCACTGGGTGTTCCTTCGCGAATGAACGTAGGGCAGGTGCTCGAAATGCATCTTGGTCTTGCTGCTAAGGGCCTGGGCGAAAAAATCGACGGCATGGTCAAAGAGCAGCAGTCTGTTGCTAAGTTGCGCAAGTTCCTTGATGAAGTTTATAACAAAACCGGCACAGGTCACCGAGTCGAAAGCCTCGAAGATTTAACCGATACCGACATTATCGAGTTAGCAGGCAATTTAGTTGATGGGGTTCCCATGGCAACTAGCGTGTTTGATGGCGCAGCTGAAGCGGAAATCAAGTCGCTATTGCGCCTTGCCGGTCAGCCAGATAGTGGCCAGATGACCTTGTACGATGGTCGTTCGGGCGATCAGTTTGAGCGTCCTGTAACCGTCGGTTACATGTATATGCTCAAGTTGAACCACTTGGTTGATGACAAAATGCATGCGCGTTCAACCGGATCATACAGTCTTGTTACCCAACAGCCGCTTGGTGGTAAAGCGCAGTTTGGTGGGCAGCGATTTGGTGAGATGGAAGTATGGGCACTTGAGGCATATGGCGCAGCCTATACCTTGCAAGAAATGCTGACCGTTAAGTCCGATGACGTTAATGGCCGAACCAAAATGTATAAAAACATTGTGGACGGTGATCATCGTATGGAGCCGGGTATGCCAGAGTCATTCAACGTTCTGGTCAAAGAGATCCGCTCACTAGGGATCGACATTGAGCTAGAAAGTGAATGAATCTGAATTGCTGCTGCAACGTGCTTATCGGCGCAGCGTGTAATTTGTCTCGTAAATTATAAGTGTGGCGCGCGATTTCCGCGCGTGACATACGTCAATTATCCAGCGGAGGATTGACCTTGAAAGATCTACTGAATTTATTAAAGTCACAAGGCCAGGTTGAAGAGTTCGATGCAATTCGTATCGGTTTAGCGTCGCCTAGCTTGGTTCGCTCATGGTCGTTTGGTGAAGTCAAAAAGCCCGAAACGATCAATTACCGAACCTTTAAGCCTGAGCGCGACGGTTTGTTTTGCGCGAAGATTTTTGGTCCTGTTAAAGACTATGAGTGTCTTTGCGGAAAATACAAGCGCCTCAAGCATCGCGGTGTCATCTGTGAGAAGTGCGGCGTTGAAGTTGCGTTAGCTAAAGTTCGTCGTGACCGTATGGGTCACATTGAATTGGCTAGCCCGGTAGCACATATTTGGTTTTTAAAGTCGTTGCCGTCACGTATTGGTTTGTTTTTAGATATGCCGCTGCGTGAAATTGAGCGAATTCTCTATTTTGAATCGTATGTGGTGGTTGATCCCGGCCTGACCACATTAGAGCGCGGTCAATTGCTCAATGATGAGCAGTACTTTGAAGCGATGGAAGAATTTGGCGATGAGTTTTCTGCCAAAATGGGCGCCGAGGCTGTGCAGGGCTTATTAACCTCTATCGACCTTGAAGAGTTAGTGTCTGAGTTGCGTGAAGAAATTCCCAATACTAATTCTGAAACAAAAATTAAAAAGCTCTCTAAACGACTTAAGTTGATGGAGGCTTTTCTAAAGTCGGGCAATAAACCTGAATGGATGTTTTTAGAAGTCTTGCCGGTATTGCCGCCTGATTTGCGTCCTTTAGTACCGCTAGATGGCGGTCGTTTTGCCACATCCGACTTGAATGACCTGTATCGTCGAGTTATCAACCGTAACAACCGCTTAAAGCGATTGTTAGAGCTAAATGCACCCGACATCATTGTGCGCAACGAAAAGCGTATGTTGCAAGAGTCGGTAGACGCATTACTTGACAATGGTCGTCGTGGTCGTGCTATCACGGGTTCTAATAAGCGTCCGTTAAAATCTCTTGCCGACATGATTAAAGGTAAGCAAGGTCGCTTTAGACAAAACCTGCTAGGTAAGCGAGTTGATTATTCTGGCCGTTCGGTCATCGTGGTAGGCCCAACACTTAAGCTGCATCAGTGCGGACTTCCTAAGAAAATGGCTTTAGAATTATTTAAGCCGTTTATTTTTGGTAAGCTCGAAGCCAGAGGCATGGCAACGACTATCAAAGCTGCCAAGAAGATGGTTGAGAAAGAGCCGGCTGAAGTATGGGATATTTTGGCCGAAGTTATTCGCGAGCATCCGGTTTTACTTAACCGTGCGCCTACGCTGCACAGGTTGGGCATTCAAGCGTTTGAGCCTTTGCTTATAGAAGGTAAGGCGATTCAGTTACATCCATTAGTATGTGCCGCTTACAACGCCGACTTTGACGGCGATCAAATGGCTGTGCATATCCCGCTAACCATTGAAGCTCAGCTTGAAGCTCGTGCTTTGATGATGTCAACCAACAACATCTTATCGCCCGCCAGTGGCGAGCCTATCATTGTACCGTCACAAGACGTTGTGTTGGGTTTGTATTGGATGACGCGTGAGCGTGTTAATGCACCAGGCGAGGGAATGATCTTTGCCGATACCACTGAGGTGTCGCGTGCTTATGGTGCTAAGAAAGTCGATTTGCAAGCGCGTATTAAAGTACGTATTCGCCAGGTAATTAAAAATGATGATGGCGAAAGCCATGAAAGCACTACAGTAATAGATACGACTGTGGGTCGAGCGCTGTTGTGGGAAATCGTGCCCGATGGCTTAGGCTTTGAACTTGTCAACCAAAACATGACTAAGAAAGCGGTATCACGCATTTTGAATGCTTGCTATCGAACCGTTGGTTTGAAGGCCACAGTTATTTTTGCCGATAAGTTAATGTACACAGGTTTTGAATATTCTACGCGCTCGGGTAGTTCAATCGGCGTGAATGATTTTGAAATTCCTGATGCAAAAGCCGACATCATTACGCAGGCCGATGCTGAAGTTAAAGAAATTGAAAAACAGTACGCATCGGGTTTGGTAACTCAAGGCGAGAAGTACAACAAAGTGATCGATATTTGGTCGCGTGCCAATGACCTTGTGTCTAAGGCAATGATGGATGGTTTGTCAGTTGAGCCGGTTATTAACCGCGATGGCGATGAAGAACAGCAGTCTTCGTTTAACTCGGTATTTATGTACGCCGACTCTGGTGCACGGGGTTCGCCGGCGCAAATCAGACAGCTGGCTGGTATGCGTGGCTTGATGGCTAAGCCTGATGGTTCAATCATTGAAGCGCCAATCACCGCCAACTTCCGCGAAGGTCTAAACGTACTGCAGTACTTTATTTCGACTCACGGTGCGCGTAAAGGCTTGGCCGATACGGCATTGAAAACAGCTAACTCCGGTTATCTGACGCGTCGTTTGGTTGACGTTGCACAAGATTTGGTTATTACCGATTTTGATTGCGGCACTCAGTCGGGCCTATTGATGATTCCGGTCATTGAAGGTGGCGATATCATCGAAACACTGGGCGATCGTGTGTTAGGTCGTGTGCCAGTCAATGACGTTATCAATGCAGAAACCGAAGAAGTGGTTGTAGCAGCCGGTACGATGATTGATGAAGGCTTAGTTAAGAAGCTTGAAAGCGCTAGCGTCGATGAAATTTTGGTGCGCTCAGCCATTACCTGTGAAACACGCCATGGTGTGTGTACGCAGTGTTATGGTCGTGATCTGGCTCGTGGTCATATCGTTAACACCGGTGAAGCTGTCGGTGTTATTGCGGCACAGTCAATTGGTGAGCCAGGTACACAGCTGACCATGCGTACCTTCCACATTGGTGGAGCGGCATCTCGTGCTACTGCGGTTGATAGTGTTCAGGTGAAACAAGAAGGTGTCGTTAGAATGCACAACCTGAAATTGGTTGAGCGTATCGATGGCAATTCGGTGGTGGTTTCTCGCTCGGGTGAACTCTCTATAGCGGGTAAAGATGGCCGTGAGCGTGAGCGTTATAAGCTTCCTTACGGTGCTATTTTAACGGTTAAAGATCACGATTCTGTTGATGCTGGTCAAACAGTGGCTAATTGGGATCCGCACACGCATCCAATTATTACTGAGGTGGCGGGTACGGTTAAGTATAGCCATATGGAAGACGGCATTACTATTAAGAGCCAAACTGATGAGTTAACCGGATTGTCGAGTAACTCGGTTATGGATCCTACGGAGCGTCCAGCTGCGGGTAAAGAATTGCGTCCTGCCATCGGCCTAGTCGATGACAAAGGTGAAGAGTTGCGTCTAGCCGGTACGAATGTGCCAGCGCATTACTTCCTCCCCACGGGCTCGATTTTTGGTCTGGCCAATGGCGCCAAAGTAGAAGTGGGCGATGTTATTGCGCGTATCCCTCAAGAGGGTTCAAAAACGGGCGACATTACTGGTGGTTTGCCACGTGTTGCTGATCTCTTTGAAGCGCGTAAGCCGAAAGAGCCGGCTATCCTTGCCGAAATTAGCGGTACCGTTAGCTTTGGTAAAGAAACCAAAGGCAAGCGTCGCTTGGTGATTACGCCGCTAGATGGCAAGTTGTTGCCCAACGGTAAAGACCATTACGAAGCTTTGATTCCTAAATGGCGTAACCTGAGTGTGTTTGAAGGTGAGGCTGTTGCAAAAGGTGAGGTTGTTTCTGAGGGGCCATTGGCACCACACGACATCTTGCGCTTGAAGGGTGTCCGCGAGCTTGCTAAATATATCGTTAATGAAATACAGGAAGTGTATCGCTTACAGGGCGTAAAAATTAACGATAAGCACGTTGAGGTTATCTTGCGACAAATGTTGCGTAAGGTCACTATTGTTAATAACGGCGAAACGGGCTTTATTCGTGGCGACCAAGTTGAGTTCACACGCGTACTTGAAGAAAACGATACCGTTATGGCCGATGATAAAGAACCAGCTACTTATGAGCGCGAATTGCTAGGCATTACCAAGGCATCGCTGGCCACCGAGAGCTTCATATCGGCGGCTTCGTTCCAGGAAACTACGCGGGTACTTACCGAAGCGGCAGTAACTGGCAAGCGCGACTACTTGCGCGGCTTAAAAGAGAACGTTGTTGTGGGTCGACTCATACCCGCAGGTACAGGTTTGACTTATCACAATGAGCGCCGTGAGCGACGTGACGCTGACAGCGGCGACTTTTTGGTAAAAAGTGCCGATGATATTGAAGCTGAGTTGCAAGAAGCGCTGAGTCAGGAAGTAGCTGCGGACGCGGTGGAGCAACCAGATGAAGTTGCAACAGCGGCCGTTGATGGCGCTGAAGATGCGACTGACTCGGTAGATTCAGGCGTTGATGGCAACACATAAGCCAATGCTTGTGAGCTAAGTGCCTTTGGCATGCAGCAC
>Ga0075467_10003104_pt1 | contig 12862 bp, 10 predicted proteins | sample DEB08_DNA_9_FD_75067 | JGI IMG/M metagenome (GOLD analysis project Ga0075467, IMG submission 75067) | Aqueous microbial communities from the Delaware River and Bay under freshwater to marine salinity gradient to study organic matter... | ecosystem: Environmental > Aquatic > Marine > Coastal ...
GGCCGAAAAGCAGTAAATTCGTGAATAGACTGCGTTCACAGCACTGTTGATTGCGAGTAAACTCCGCGGACAGCTTTTTTATACATAATAATTCTATTATCTAGGAGATTTTCAGATGGCGCTCGAACGTACAATTTCTATCATTAAGCCTGATGCAGTTGCTAAAAATGTCATCGGTGCTGTTTACAACCGTTTTGAGTCTGCGGGTCTAAGATTAGTCGCGTCTAAAATGCTGCATTTGAGCAAAGAACAAGCGGAAGGGTTTTATGCTGAGCACAGCGAACGTCCATTTTTTGCTGCTTTAGTATCTTTTATGACCTCTGGTCCAGTTATGGTTCAAGTGTTGGAAGGTGAGAATGCTGTTTTGAAAAATCGTGAAATTATGGGGGCTACAAACCCATCTGAAGCGTTAGCGGGCACTTTACGCGCTGACTATGCTGCTTCAATTGATGAGAATGCTTGTCACGGTTCAGATGCACCTGAATCAGCAGCTCGTGAAATCGCTTATTTCTTTAGTGATGAAGAAATCTGCCCACGCACTCGTTAAGATTAAATCTGCTATATTAAAGGGAGCCTAGGCTCCCTTTTGTGTTATTTGTTATATGTGCTGCAAAAGCTGAGTAATCGGTTAAAATGGTAGCTGTTTTGTTTGAGTATTGAGGTTTATTGTGTCAACTGAAGTGGTATCTGCCCAACCTAAAAAAATTAACTTGCTTGATTTTACACGTGAAGGTTTACGTGCCTTTTTTAATGAGATGGGAGAAAAACCCTTCAGAGCAGAACAGATTATGAAGTGGGTCTACCAACAAGGCGTGGCAGATTTTGATGAAATGACGAACCTCAATAAAACCTTGCGAACTAAACTTCAGTCTAAATGTGAAATCAAAGCACCAGAAATAGCTTTTCAAAAAACTGCGGCAGACGGCACCATCAAATTTGCATTAAAGTTAGAAGGTGGCCAAGAAGTTGAAACGGTTTGGATACCAGATGGTGACCGAGCGACATTATGCGTGTCTTCACAAGTAGGCTGTGCGCTGGAATGTACTTTTTGTTCTACTGGTCAGCAAGGATTTAATCGTAATCTAAAAGTGTCTGAGATTATTGGTCAAGTTTGGCGAGTCGCGACAACAATAGGTTTGAATAATGATACTGCTAAACGTCCCATCACAAATGTTGTGATGATGGGAATGGGCGAGCCGTTGCTGAATGTTAAAAATGTGGTGCCTGCCATGGAGCTAATGTTGGATGATCTCGCTTTTGGCTTGTCCAAACGCAGAGTGACTTTGAGTACTTCAGGTGTGGTGCCTGCTCTTGATATGTTGGGTGACCAAATAGACGTAGCGTTGGCTATATCATTACATGCACCTGATAACGCATTACGTGATGTGTTGGTGCCAGTTAATAAAAAATATCCAATTGAGGTGTTTTTAGCCAGCGTAAGAAGATATTTAGCTAAATCAAACGCTAATCAAGGTAAGGTAACCGTTGAGTACGTTATGTTAAATGGGATTAACGATAGCACCGAGCAAGCTCATGCACTGGCAAAAGTATTGACTGACACACCATGTAAAATAAATCTGATTCCATTTAATCCATACCCAGGCTCGCCTTATACATGTTCAAGCAATTCAAGGATTGATCGTTTTTCTAAAGTCCTTATGGAATATGGGCTCATAGTTGTAGTTCGTCGTACTAGAGGTGATGATATCGATGCAGCCTGTGGGCAGTTAGTGGGTGAAGTGGTGGATCGTACGAAAAGAACGTTGAAAAAACAGCTGAAGGGCGAGAACATTTCAGTCAAAATGACTCAATAGATTTTTATAGCCAATATGTCTAAAAGGTCCTTATGAACAACATGCTAAAAATTATCAGTAGTATTTTTATTGTCTTGATGCTGCTCAGCGGATGCATCAGTCAAAGTAACCAACATTATGGCCAAAAATTTGATTATTTAAAAGCTTCTAAGACACGTGTTTCTCTTGGTTTGACTTATCTTAAAAATGGTAACTTTAGCCAAGCAAAATTTAATTTAGACAAAGCGTTAGAGTTTGCACCCAGGTCAGCAGACGCTAATTTTGCTATGGCTTATTATTATCAAAATGTGAATGAGTTAGAGCAAGCTGAAAATTCTTATCAATTTGCCATGGAGCTTGAACCAAAAAACCCCAACATTGCTAATAGTTACGGGGCTTTTTTATGCCAGAATGGTAAGTATGAAAAAGCCAAAAAGTATTTTCTTAAAGCAGTGAATACTAGCAGTTATATTTCTAGCGCTGAAACCTATGAAAATTTAGCCCTATGTAGCCGAAGTCAAGGACAACCTGAAGACGCTATTCAATACTTACGTAATGCAGTTAATCACCAGCCAGGAAGAGCTAACAGTCTGTTTTTACTTGTACGTTCATTAGTTGAAGTTCAACAATGGCAGGAGGCGAGAGTTATGCTCAGACGTTATGAAAAGATTGCTCAGTTAAGCCCGCAAAGTCTGTTGATGGCAATGAAGATAGAAAGTGGTACAGGCAACGATAGTGCTGCAAAAGGTTATTCAGATATGTTATTAAATATATATCCTAATGATGCAATAACAAAAGCAATGTTAACTGAGCAACAGCGACCACTTGAGGTTAGTAAAACATTAAAGCTTCCAGTATTCACAAAGGAAGCTAACACGGTGTCAGAGTTGCTTGAGTCGCAACTAAGTGAAACGCCTTCTGACAGTTTAGTGTCACAGCCAGCAAAGAAGAATTTATCAGTAAATGGAAAAGGCTACAAAATACAAACTGATGACATTTCCCAAATAAGTGAAGGGGTTGCAGAACAACAGCCGGAGCAGAATGTTCAGGTAGAGTCAGAATCTTTAGATATACCAGAGTTCCATATTGTTGAAAAAGGAGAAAATTTGTATCGGATTTCGCTTCTTTACAACATCAAAATGCAACGTCTGATAGACTGGAATGATTTGGCCGATGCGTCGGCTATTTTTGATGGTAAAAAGTTATTTTTAGTTGCCCCAAGCGCTGAAGAGTAAAGCTAAAATATGATTGTAAATGAAGAAGTACAACAACCAGAATCGGTTTTTCAAGGACCCGGTCAGATACTGAGACAGGCTCGTGAACGTGCCAAATTATCGACCCAAGACATTGCTGAAAAAATCAAATTAAAAAGGACACTCATTGAAGACATTGAACAAGACAACTTCGATATTAATATTTCGTTAACGTTTGTTAGAGGATATTTAAAACTCTATGCAAAACATGTTCATGTTGAAGAGACAGAGGTTCTGAAGGCTTTTGAAAAACTAAGCACTCAGAAAAAAGAACCTGTCAAACTTCAAAGTTTTTCACGCAAAGTTGCTAATCAGTCCAATGATGATAAGTTAATGTTAGTCACGTATTTGATTTTGGCTGCGATTATTGCTTTAGTGGTCATTTACTGGTTTCAACAAAGCTCAACAGACACAACCTCATCAAATGTGACTAAATATCCAGAAACTGTTATTGAAGATGTTATTTCTCAAGATATATTGCCGCTTGAACAAACATTCACCTCGGATGATTCCAATGTTACCGAAGAGCAAATAACCGATAATCAATCTACCAATTTAGAAAACCACAGTGATACAAGCAGTTTGGCTATATTAGCTGATGTTACTGAAACAAGTATTTTCGAAACTGCAGTGCCAGTTAAGTTGATATTTGAATTTTCTGGTGATTGCTGGTTGAATCTGACCGATGCTACAGGTGAAAAAATAGCTTACGGGGTCAAGGTTAAAGGCAGAGTCATGCCAGTCACTGGGACCCCACCTTTTGTGGTCACTTTAGGTGCTCCAGAAGTAGTGAAAATTCGCTATGCAGGTGAATTAATAGATATGTCTTTCCTGCCTTCTGGGCGTATTGCCAAATTTAATTTACCCCTGTCTGAATAAATGACCTAAAAACTAGAGTTAATATATCATTATGTTTTCTGATTCACCTATTAATCGCCGAAATTCCAAACGTATTTATGTAGGTAACGTGCCTATTGGTGATGGTGCGCCTATTGCTGTGCAGTCAATGACTAACACATTAACAACAGATGTAGACGCAACAGTGGCTCAAATTAAACGTATTCAAGCTGTGGGAGGCGATTTAGTCAGAGTGTCGGTACCTACAATGGAAGCAGCTGAAGCGTTCAAATTAATAAAACAACAAGTCACAGTGCCACTGATTGCGGACATTCACTTTGATTATCGTATTGCCTTAAAAGTGGCAGAATACGGAGTGGATTGTTTGCGGATTAACCCTGGAAACATTGGGAGTATGGATCGAGTTCGATCAGTAGTAGATTGTGCCAAAGATAATGGTATTCCTATTCGTATCGGTGTTAATGGTGGCTCTCTAGAAAAAGACATACAAGAAAAATACGGTGAGCCTACCGCTGAAGCATTAGTTGAATCTGCAATGCGTCATGTGGACATTTTAGATAAACTTAATTTTGATCAGTTTAAGGTCAGTGTTAAAGCTTCAGATGTGTTTTTGGCTGTAGGGTCTTATCGATTATTAGCCAAGAAAATTGACCAACCCTTACATTTAGGTATCACAGAAGCGGGCGGCATTCGTGCAGGTGCAGTAAAAAGTTCGGTAGGTTTAGGCATGTTATTGGCTGAAGGTATTGGCGATACGATCCGAATTTCATTGGCGGCTGATCCTGTAGAAGAGATAAAAGTTGGATTTGACATATTAAAGTCATTACGTATTCGCTCAAGAGGCATTAACCTTATTGCTTGCCCGAGTTGTTCTCGCCAAGAATTTGATGTAATAAGCACAGTGAATGCCTTAGAGCAGCGATTGGAAGACATACTTACACCGATGGATGTATCTATTATTGGTTGTGTAGTAAATGGCCCGGGTGAAGCAGAAATTTCAGATTTGGGCTTAACCGGCGCGCGCAACATGAGTGGGTTTTACTTGGATGGCAAACGTCAAAAAGAACGTTTATCTAATGATAACTTAGTGGATCAACTTGAAAAACGGATTCGTGCAAAAGCTAGTCAGCTTGATAAAAGCCGTAAGATAGAGATAAAGCAACTAGGTTAGTTAACTGACTAATTGATATAGGTAAATTTTAATTAGTTTTTATGCATTTTTTAGCTTCATTATTTTACGTTTATCTATAAAGCCCCTATACTGCTTAGCTTTTTTAATTATTAAATAAGAGATTATTTTTAGTGTCGAAACAAATTCAGGCTATTCGAGGAATGAACGACTGTTTGCCTAGTGAGACAGGGCTCTGGCAGTTCGTTGAATCTACCATTCGTCAAGTGGTCGCCAGTTATGGATATCAAGAAATTCGCACGCCTATTGTTGAAAGCACCGATTTATTCAAACGCTCTATTGGTGAAGTGACCGATATCGTTGAAAAGGAAATGTACACCTTCGCTGATCGCAACTCAGACAGTCTTACATTACGTCCAGAAGGTACCGCTTGTGTGGTGCGTGCTGGAAATGAGCACGGTTTATTGTATAACCAACAGCAACGGCTCTGGTACATAGGTCAAATGTTTCGCCATGAACGTCCCCAAAAAGGACGATACAGGCAGTTTCATCAATTTGGCGTAGAAGTATTTGGTTTAGCTGGACCAGATATCGATGCTGAAGTGATATTGCTTAGTGCAAGGTTATGGGAAAAGTTTGGGATCAGCCAAAACGTCACGTTAGAAATAAATTCTCTTGGTTCAACTGAAGCTAGAGCGTCTTATAAAGAACAATTAGTGGCATTTCTCAAGACTCGTGAATCTGAGTTAGATGAAGATAGTTTAAGACGACTACAGACCAACCCATTGCGTGTGCTTGATAGTAAAAACCCACAAGTACAAAAAGCTATAAAAGATGCCCCTCAACTGATTGATTGCCTTGATGAAGAATCAGCTAAACATTTTCAAGGATTATGTGAACGTTTAGATAACCTAGGTATCAAATACCGCGTTAACCCTGCTTTGGTGCGCGGGCTTGATTATTACAATCGTACAGTATTTGAATGGGTCACTGATAGTTTAGGCTCTCAAGGAACCGTCTGTGCTGGTGGTAGGTATGATGGTTTAGTTGAACAACTTGGCGGTAAAGCCACTCAGGGTGTAGGTTTTGCCATGGGACTAGAACGTTTAGTGTTAATGCTACAAACATTAAAATTGGATAAAGATTTAGTCTCGGTAGTAGATATTTATGTCACAGCCATGGATGAATCTGTTGAGTTATATGCTAGGCAAGTCAGTGAAAAATTAAGAGACGCCTTACCACAGATAAAATTGATGAATCATTGCGGTGGTGGCAATTTTAAGAAACAGATGAAACGAGCCGATCAAAGTGGTGCAAGTATCGCTTTTATAATCGGTCAGGATGAGATGGAGACACAGCAAGTTGCAGTTAAATACTTACGAGAAAAGCAACCACAAGAAATAGTTTCAATTAACGAATTAACTCACTTTACGCAAAAACTATTTAACGTCTAAGAGCGTAAATTTCTGAATTAACATTATGTGCCATTAAACTTTCGATGGCCAAGTAGTAATAGGAATGGATGATGGAACAGTACGAAACAGAAGAACAACAAGTTGAAGCCATTAAACGCTTTTGGAAAGAAAATGGCTTATCGCTAGTTATTGGTGCGTTATTAGGCTTGGGTGGACTTTTAGGGTGGCGCTATTATAACGACTCACAAATTGAAGCAAAAGAGCAAGCATCTTTTGCTTATCAGAAGGCCTCTGAAGAATTGAAAAAAGGTGAGATGGGTTTTGGTCAAGCCAAGTCTTTTATCGATAGTCATAGTGACACAGGTTATGCCATATTAATGGCATTGGAAATGGCACAACAAGCCATCGAACGCAAAGACTTAGTTGAAGCGGCCAAACAACTTGAGTTTGTGGTCATCAATGCCAAATTATCAGCTGTTCAGTCAATAGCGCAACTTCGCTTAGCTCGTATTCAAATAGAACAAGGTGAATTTGAACTAGCCCTAGCAAGTGCAGATAAGGTGTCAGACCAAGCATTTAAAGGCCAAAGTCAAGAGGTTAAGGGGGACGTATACCTATCTCAAGAGTTATTTGACAAAGCAAGAGCTGCTTATAGTGCTGCTTTGGAAACTAATAACCGTGATCAAGTCTTGAAAATGAAGCTAGATAATTTAGCTGTTGCGGCGAATGGTTAAGGTGAAAATAGTGAAGCAATCTTTTTTATTAATGTTGTTAATCAGTACTGTATTGTTATCAGGCTGTTCAACAATCAGTAATTGGTTTTACGAAGAAGAAGAGTTAGAAGTTCGAAGGCTCAAGCCTATTCAAGTTCAATTTACCCCAACCGAAATTTGGTCAGCAGATCTAGGTGTTGGGATTGGTAAATTCTATTCAAAACTTAGGCCAGCAGTGGCTTATGACAAGGTATTTGCAGCGAACCGCCAAGGCCAAGTAAACGCATACGATCAAGCTACAGGTAAAAAGGTATGGTCTAAAAACTTTGCGATTTATGACGAGAAAGGTTTAACTTCAGGAGTAACCAATCTTTGGTCGAATGGTATGTCAGCTAAAATTGCTGGTGGTATTAGTGTTGCTTATGAAACGGTCTTTTTTGGTACTGAGAATGGTGAAGTTGTGGCACTGGATGCCAATACTGGCGAACAAAAGTGGATTACAATGGTAAAGGGGGAAGTCTTGGCTTCCCCTGCGATTGATGCGGGTATTGTGTTGGTTAACACAGGTTCTGGATTTATATTTGCCTTAAATGCAGATGATGGCAAGGAAGTTTGGTCGTCAGAGTCTGATGTGCCACCGTTATCATTGCGTGGTACATCTTCCCCAGCTGCGGTTAACGGTGGTGCTATTAGGGGTACTGCAACCGGCAAACTGATAGTTAATATTCTTGAAACTGGTCAGACTGCTTGGGAGCAAGTCATTTCAGCTGCCACAGGCGTGACAGAGTTAGAACGAATTGTTGATATTGATAGCGAGCCTTTAGTGGCCGGTGGTAATGTTTACGTCATTTCTTATAATGGTTCGGTTGCTGCTGTTGAATTGCGCACAGGGCGTGTTATTTGGAAACGTGAGTACAAATCATTTAGACGTTTATCATTGTCGGGCAACACACTATATTTAGTCGATGTAAACAGTAGCATTTATGCATTAGACAGTCGTAATGGTGTCGAGTTATGGAGCCAAGGCGCACTTAAAGGACGCTTATTGACAGGGGTTACCCCCGTTGGCAACTATTTAGTGGCAGGCGATAAATTTGGCTATTTACATTGGTTTGACCAAGCTGACGGGAACGTTGTCGCCCGCTTAGAAGTGGGTGGTGATGACGAAGATGAAGGCATTTATCACTCGCCAGTGGTTGATGAAAACACCTTATACACCCAAACTCGAGATGGTAAATTAGTGGCTATTAAAACGCCATAAAACAAGTTTTGTGTGATTTCGCCAGAGGAACACACTGATAATTTTTAACGGCTTGGAATTTTTCCAAGCCGTTTTTGTCTACAGGATATGTATTTATGTTACCCGTTGTTGCCTTAGTTGGCCGCCCAAACGTTGGAAAATCTACCTTATTTAATCGTCTAACACGCACACGAGATGCTTTGGTGGCTGATTTTCCTGGCTTAACTCGGGATAGAAAATACGGGCAAGCCAAATATGAAGGATTGCAATTTATTGTGGTTGATACTGGCGGCATTAGTGGCGATGAACAAGGCATTGATGTGGTTATGGCTGAACAATCCCTGTTGGCTATTGTAGAAGCTGACGTGGTGTTGTTTTTAGTGGATGCCCGAACGGGTATGACCGCTGCAGATCAAGGTATCGCTGAGCATCTTCGTAAACAAGAAAAGCCTGTTTATGTGGTTGCTAATAAAGTCGATGGGATTGATGGCGATAGTGAAAGTGCAGATTTCTTTGCCTTAGGGTTGGGTGATGTGAATCAAATTGCTGCAGCTCACGGAAGGGGTGTAACACAATTACTGCAAAATTCTCTTACGCCTATTGCTGCACAATTCCCCGATATGCACATTCCCGAAGAAAGTGATGAAGAGCTTCAAGAGGAAGACGCCGATGAGCAACTCGCTAGATTGCAAGCTCTGCCTATAAAGTTAGCTATAGTGGGTAAGCCTAATGTGGGTAAGTCTACTCTTACTAACCGTATCTTAGGCGAAGAACGAGTGGTGGTCTATGACGAACCTGGTACGACTAGAGACAGTATTTTTATTCCTATGGAACGTGACGAAAGAGAGTACATTCTGATCGATACAGCTGGTGTCAGAAGACGGCGAAATATCTCAGAAGCAGTGGAAAAATTTTCCATTGTAAAAACGTTGCAAGCTATTGAAGAATCGAATGTGGTGTTATTTGTAGTTGACGCTCAGGAAGGAATTACGGATCAAGATTTGAGTTTGTTAGGCTTTATTCTTAATGCCGGTCGATCGTTAGTTGTGGCAGTGAATAAATGGGATGGTCTTGATAAAACTATCAAAGAAGAAATCAAACGTGAGTTAGACAGACGTTTAGGTTTTATAGATTTTGCCCGCCTACATTTTATTTCAGCTTTACATGGCACGGGAGTGGGGCACCTATTTGAATCGGTGCAAGAAGCCTACGCTTCGGCAACTAAACGGGTTAATACTTCTATGTTAACGCGGATCATGGACATGGCCCAAGAGGACCATCAGCCGCCCGTAGTGCGAGGCCGTCGTGTTAAAATGAAATATGCCCATGCGGGTGGATACAATCCTCCAATTGTCGTTATCCATGGTAATCAGCTAAAAGATTTACCGGATTCCTATAAACGTTACTTGATGAATTATTTCCGTAAATCATTAAAAGTCATGGGTACGCCAATCAAAATAGAGTTCAGAGAGAGCGCAAATCCTTTCCAAACAGATCACAGCAGTTTAAATGATTCACAACGTCGTAAGCGTAGGCAACTTATGCGTTTGCATAAAAATGCTAAATAACATAACTAACCTTAATGAAAATGTGAGAGTCACTTTTAATTTGTTTGATATGTCGATTGACGGTTCGGGACAGGCGCTGCTTTAGTTAATATTGTAGCCTGTTGCCATTGCATGGCCAGATTGTTTGTTTTCTGCTAGATATTTATCTACGAGTTCAAGTAAGTTAGTCGCTTTTTGTAAGGCTTAAAGTGAAGCCATCAGTGCAGTGGTAGCTATTTTCTCAAGCATTAAATATTCATTTTTGCTTTTGTGGATTGAAGATAGTGCCAAACCCATTATATTACCCACAATTTCAGATTTTTTAGTTGAGTGATTATTTCTTTATCTGGTGAATTTTACTGTGTATTTCTCCGTCTGCTAAACGTGTTACTAATAGATCGCTCACTTGAACTTGTTGAGTACTTTTAACTATGTTTCCCTGCTTAAAACTAATGCTGTAACCTCGTGCCAAGGTCGCTAATGGACTCACGGTATCTAATAGATGCATATTATTGAATAACTTTTGCTGTTTGATGTCTACCAGTTGTTGGCAACTTCTTTGCAGCTTAGTCTGTAATTCCTGCAATCTTAGCTGATGACGTTGTAGCAGTTGCTGCGGTGATGATAAAGAGAGTCGATTTTGCATATGCTCTTGCTGTTGTTTCGCCTGTGTTAACTTCTGTTTAATTGCTGATTGTAAAGTGTATTGTAGTTGATCGACATACTGACTTTTTTGCTCTAGCTGCTTTTGTGGGTGGTTTTGTAGTAGTCTCTGTTTTACGGCCTGATGCTGATGAATTAGTTCTTGTTGTAAACGGTGAAACGCTTTAAGTAACTTGTCTTGTAGGATTAAGGTTTTATTGCGCAAAGTAGATTGGTCTTGGCTCACCAGTTCGGCGGCAACTGAAGGTGTTGGAGCACGCATATCTGCCACAAAATCAGCGATGCTCACATCTATTTCGTGACCGACTGCACTTATTATGGGAATGGAAGAGGCGAATATTGTTCTTGCCACCTGTTCACTATTAAAGCTCCAGAGATCTTCTAAAGAGCCACCACCTCTGCCAACAATTAACACATCCACTTCGTTCCTGAGGTTAGCTTGAGTAATCGCGGCACAAATAAGCGAAACTGCTATATCACCTTGCACTTGACTGGGATAGATAACCACTTCGATAGCAGGGTTACGGCGTTGTAGCACAGTTAAAATATCATGCAAAGCGGCACCAGTAGGTGAAGTAACAATACCGACTTTTAATACAATTTCGGGTATCGGCTTTTTAAATTTTTGTGCAAATATTCCCTCTGAAGCTAATTGTTGTTTTAACATTTCGAATTGTTGTTTAAGTTGGCCTTCACCCTCTGGCTCCATATGTTCAACAATGATTTGATAATCACCTCTAGGCTCATACAAGCTAATGTTTGCTTTAACTAGAACCTTGTCACCTTCTTTAGGCTTTTGATGCACCTTGCGATTTGCACCCTTAAACATTGCGCCTTTGACTTGTGCGCGATCATCTTTAAGGGTGAAGTACCAATGACCAGAACTAGCCGCGACAAAATTTGAAATTTCAGCTGATAGCCAGATTTGCCCAATTTTGGTCTCTAAAACTGAGCGGGCCAAGCGATTGAGTTTACTAACAGTAAGGATGTTTTTTGCGGTATTTTGGACAGGAAACATTGATTGATGGGTGCTCTGATAAAATATTATGAAGAAGTTTACCTGATTTACTGACAAATCTGATATATATCTAGACTGATATGCCTAAAGCCGCTAGAATTGCGCCGCAATTAAATCAGCATTTATAGGTGATATTGCATGTTAAGGATCGCTAAAGAAGCCCTTACGTTTGACGATGTTTTGTTAGTACCAGGGCACTCAACTGTTCTCCCTCACACCGCTAATCTTAAAACAAGATTAACCCGTGGTGTTAGTTTAAATATTCCCATGATCTCTGCCGCTATGGACACTGTTTCTGAAGCGCGTCTTGCTATTGCACTGGCACAAGAAGGCGGTATCGGATTTATTCATAAAAACATGACGCCAGAACAACAGGCTGGACATGTACGAACAGTCAAAAAATACGAAAGTGGCGTAGTGTCTGACCCTGTTACCGTTCTACCCACAGCCACTATTGGTGAAATTAATACCTTGTGCAAATTACACGGCTTCTCTGGTTTCCCCGTAGTGGATGAAGACAATAACTTAATCGGTATAGTGACCGGTCGTGATCTGCGTTTTGAAAATAGGCTAGAGCAACCCATTTCTAGTGTTATGACCAAGAAAAATGACTTGATTACAGTTAAAGAGGGAGCTCCCTCTGAACAAGTGCTTGAATTAATGCACGAATACCGCATAGAAAAAATTCTTGTAGTTGATGATGCATTTAAATTGACTGGCATGATTACTGTTAAAGATTTCCAAAAAGCAGAAAGTAAACCCAACGCTTGTAAAGACGAATTGGGCCGCTTACGAGTTGGAGCCGCTGTCAGTGTTGGACCAGGAACAGATGAACGTATTAAAGCATTAATTGAAGCTGGGGTTGACGTATTACTGATTGATACTTCACATGGTCATTCGCAAGGCGTTATCGACCGAGTGAGAAAAGTACGTCAAGATTATCCCAACATGCAACTTATTGCAGGTAATGTTGCCACAGGTGAGGGCGCCAAAGCATTAGCTGATGCGGGTGTTGATGCTGTTAAAGTCGGAATTGGCCCAGGTTCAATTTGTACCACCCGTATTGTAACTGGTTGTGGGGTGCCACAAATAACTGCAGTATCAGATGCCGTTGAAGCTCTTAAAGGTACTGATGTGCCAGTGATAGCTGATGGTGGCATTCGCTTTTCTGGTGATATTGCAAAAGCTTTGGCTGCAGGTGCTAGTTCTGTGATGGTTGGTAGCATGTTGGCA
>Ga0075467_10003105_pt1 | contig 12858 bp, 12 predicted proteins | sample DEB08_DNA_9_FD_75067 | JGI IMG/M metagenome (GOLD analysis project Ga0075467, IMG submission 75067) | Aqueous microbial communities from the Delaware River and Bay under freshwater to marine salinity gradient to study organic matter... | ecosystem: Environmental > Aquatic > Marine > Coastal ...
AAGGTATTATAATACAACGCCAAATTTCAACACTGGAAAAACCGCAGGAAAAAAATGCCAACCAGGCCGAAAACCTATTAATGTATTGTTTAACTGAGCATCATCAGGAAAGTTAAAATATTGTCGATACATCAGCCGAAAGCCGTAAAGCATACCTAAATCTATCACGGTCTTATTATCCTCAAAATGACTTTGGAAGCCATGTGAGAAAAAAGCCCCGACACTCGCTGTCCAACGACCATAATTTCTAAGTTCTAAATAACTTTGGTCATATCGAGTAATCCATTGTTCGTTTTGTGCAAAGGTGTGTTTAGTTTGTATCGCAAAGCCATGATAATATTTAAGTTGCGTAAAATCGTGACGATATTCTCGATGTTCGAAACGTACTCGAAAACCGTTTAATCGCTCATCCCAAATCTGATAATTTAAGTCATTAATATACCCTACATCAATTTGCCAAGCATGATTCGGTAAATACACTTTTTCGTAAGAAAATTGAAAAGCTGGTGTAAATATATGACCTAAAGTATAAGCAGACGCTTTGATGATTTTGGTGGCTTCGTGTTCTATCGGTTGAGGTACTTCGGTTTGTGCATAAGTCGTTGATGAAGAATATATTAAAGCTAAAAATATTACTATAATTAATCCACGTTTCATAGGTTGAAATTAAAATTAAAACGCCATTTCTATCTCTTTGAAATGGCGTTTTAGGTATTTTGACATTTATGGTATATTACAAACTAATTACTAATCAACGGATTGCTCAATCAAATTTCAATTCGCATTGAGCCAATGATTTTAATATCATTTATATCAGAAAAATCGACTTGAAATATTTTATTCGGAGCTAAAACCAAAGCCGTTGTCTCTAACATAATCACATCACGAGCTTCGATGTCTAAGGTCGTAATCGGTGTTAGATTCGGAGCATTTTGAGCATTAAAAATCTTCAAACCAGCTTCAACATCGCATACAAATAAAACATCGTTACGAATCCCAACGCCCAAAGGCCCTTCCATTTCATATTGCCTCATTAATACAGGATTTTGAATATCCGAAACATCAATGACTTCCAAAACATCAATTCCTCCATTAAGATTACATTCGTTCGCACTACGAAGCGTAACATACGCATATTGACCGTCCGTAGCAACAGGATCACAACTTGTAAAATGCTGATATTCAGAAATATATTCTGGTGTGCCGTCAGGGGCAATATCGTAGATAAACAAACCATTTTCAGAGCCGATAAATAGTTGATCAGCAAATGGAAATATCGTTTCGACACCTTGACCGACATTGACTGTTTTCATAAAAACAGGATTATCCGCTTGTGTTACATCGTACATATTAAGGTTCGTATTATCGACCACATATAAGTAATCGCCAACAACCGAAAAACGAGCTAATGAACCCGCAACGCCTGTACTGCTTACGTCTGGTGCTTTTGTGACAACGTCAGATTCGCAACTTGTGAAAATCATCAAGCCAACTAAAAGCGTAATATTGAATATATTTAAGATTATTTTTTTCATAGTTTTAATTTGAAAATTTGAAGAAAATTGTTCGTCATTGAGGAAGCAACGAACACCTGTCGTTTATTATCTTCGACATTGAGGATTTCGTAATTCTACTTCTTCCCAACCAATAACAACACCTTTCTCAGGATCGACACATTCAAAATACCCTTCAAAATTCGCAGGGTAATAATTTTGATGTTCTGGATATAAATTTTCCACACGATTAACAACTTCAATATTTTCTAAATCAGCGATATTTAAAGCCACTAAATCTGTGAAATTATCAGCATACAAGATGTTGTTTTTAATCGCAATATCCAATACACCAGGAATCGCAATAAACTTCACATTTTGAGGATTTTCAGGGTTTGTATTATCAATAATGTGAATGCCCTGACGGGTTTCACTCACAAAAATCATTTCATCTTTGTAGTAGAATTTTCCTAAGTTTTGCAATGGTTGTGGACTCATCGACGTAATTGCTTTCCAATCACCATTCATATAAACAGGCTTTAAACCCATTACAACTAAGTCATCTTCTTGAGGCAAACAACTGCTTGACGCAAGACTTAAAATGAGACAATAAAATAATAACTTTTTCATATTTTCGAATTTTAGTTTAATATCATTTTTAGTTGGTAATTAATTGATATTCAATGAATCACTGTTTTTTACAAGTAACGTATAATTTTTTAAAAAAGTTAGTTAAATATTTTCCAAAAATTAAATTTTGAAATTTTTATCTTTCCGTTAATCCTTCCAAAAATCCACAATACATCGGCTTTGGTTCATAATTCTCATCATATAGCAGCGGATAATCTTCACGACCAAAAAAAGACGGAATCCAACTATCCAAATCCGAAACGCCCCAAATAGTCATTCCAAACTGTTGATTTTCAGGGATATTTTGAAAAATGTCGGTTAATAGTTTCATGCGTTCGCCTTGTTTTTGGAGCTTGTTATCGGTAAGTTGCATGTTGCCGCCAGATAAATTCATGGAAATATCAATTTCTGAAAAATGAACCTGAAAACCTTCATTGACGATTGCTTTGACCGCATTTTCAATTTTGTTTTCGCTTGGCGTAGCATTAAAAATATGCAATTGTAAACCAATGCCATGAACTGGAACACCTTCATTTTTTAGTTTTTTGAAATGATTTAAAATCGCTTCACATTTTTTAGGTTTCGCTGCAATATTAAAATCATTATAAAATAAAATTGCATCGGGATTCGCTTCGTGTGCCAACTCAAAGGCTAATTTTAAATACTCTTCACCGATATTTTGATACCAAATATTTGCTCGAAAATCGCCATTATCCTCAAACGCTTCGTTCACTACGTCCCAGCTTTTGACTTGATTTCCAAAGTGTGCAACGACCGTTTTAATATGTGTTTCCATCATCGAAATCCATTCGTCACGATTGCCCGAAAAATTATTCATCCAACTCGGTAACTGATTGTGCCACAGCAAAGTATGACCATGAATCTGTTTGCCGTTAGCATTGGCAAAAGCCACTAACGAATCCGCTATTTCAAACGAAAAATCATTTTCAAGCGGTTGCAACGCATCGGGTTTGAAGACATTACCGGGCGTAATACGGTTAAACTGCTCAACGACGATTTGGCGATAAGCCGAATTCGATTCTAACTCAAACGGTGAAACCGCAACGCCAATCGGAAAATCCGCCAACGAAAACAAGGCGACATCATCAACACAAGTCGGAATATCATTTTTTGTACAGCTCACCGCAAAAAATAACAATAAAAATAACGATTTTTGAATTTTCATAAGCAAAGTACCACCACTCTCCAGAGTGGTGAGAAATATATATTAAATAATAATCGCACCACTCTGGAGAGTGGTGATACGTTTTTATGTCAACAAAACTACTCAATTACTTCATCGGTTTAGCGTTTATCATTTTAACATATTTTATTGGCTATCAAACTGATAGAAGCGATTTTGTGCAATTGATGATGTTGTATTTTGGTTTGTTTGGTTTGTACTTATTTGCTTATCGCAATACGAAAACCGAGCAAACCTTACACTTCTTTATTGGTGTTGCCATCGCTGCAAAGTTGCTTTTGGTTTTTGCATTTCCGAATTTATCGGATGATATTTTTCGATTTATTTGGGACGGCAAACTATGGCACGCAGGTATTAATCCGTTCGATGCCTTGCCATCGTATTATGCCGAAAATGGTTTTCCAGAAGGCACAAATCAGACCTTATATCAATCCTTGAACTCGCCTGATTATTTTACAATTTATCCGCCAGTTGCTCAATTGACGTTTTACGTAGCGACATTGACAAGAGATACTTTTTGGAGTTCGGTGGTGATGAAGTTGTTTTTATTCGCTGCTGAAATTGGTGCGATTGGGATTTTATTAAAATTATTAAAAAATAGAGTAGGAGCGGAGAAACGAATTCTACTTTACATACTTAATCCATTGATAATCATCGAAGTAATGGGGAATTTGCACTTTGAAGGTGTGATGATTTTCTTTTTGTTATTGGCGTATTATTGGTTGAAAAAAGGCTGGGTAAATCTTTCTGCTGTGGCGTTTGCGTTTTCGGTCGCTTCCAAATTATTGCCGCTGATGTTCTTGCCGTTTTTGATTCATAAATTGGGTTGGAAACGGAGTTGGCAATATTTTACGATTGTTGGAGTCGTGACGATTGCCTTATTTTATCCGTTGTTAGGGTCATTTTTTATTGAGAATTTTGGAAATAGTTTGAATCTATATTTTCAAAAATTCGAGTTTAATGCCAGTATTTATTACGTTTTGCGGTGGATAGGATTTCAGTTGTCTGGATATAATTTAATCCAAATTCTTGGGCCACTTTTGGCAGCAATTGTCGCTGCTATCATTTTTGCGAAAGCAATAAAAGAAAAAACGAAAACAATAGAAAACCTGCCAGGACAATGGTTGATGGCGATTATGTTGTATTTGTGCTGCACGACGACGGTTCATCCGTGGTACACCGCCTTGCCGCTTGTCTTGTGTTTGTTTACCAATTATCGTTTTCCGATAGTTTGGTCAGCGTTGATTTTTTTGACTTACGTCAATTATAGTTACGAAACCTATTTTGAGAATCTGTGGATTGTGGCGTTGGAATATAGTTTGGTGATTGGATATTTGGTGTATGAATGGCAACGTCATCGAGCGTTAGTTAGTGATAATTAGACCTGACAGCTTTTCAAAAGTTATCAGGTTTTTCGGACTTATAACGCTCCAGGTTTTGCTTCACCAAAGGAGCAAAATGTTGTTGTCCATAAGCTGAAAAAAAGGTAACATTTTCCAAAAAATTTAAACTCATTTTATACCAAGTCGCATCATCGAAAGTTTTATTTTCAGTGATTCGGAGTTCTTCCCGATAAGCGTTATTGGTTTGGTAGAAATTGTAGGCTGAACCGAAGGCAATATCGGCATCTTTGAGCAAAGCGGCCAAATCGGATTGAGGCGTTTGACCGACTTTAGTAGCAGCAATGCAAGTCGTGACAGCTTCGGTTAGAGATAGGTAGTTAGGATTCAAAGCAGATTTGACGATACGAATACTCAAAGCTTCGTGTTCTGTCCGAGTGTAGAGATAGCCGGTATCGTGAAACCATGCCGCAACAGTTAATATTTCCTTTTCTTTTTCGGTTAGTTTTATCGCTTCCGCAATAGTCGTGACGGCTTCTACAACACTGAGGGTATGATTAAAATCATGGTAAAAAAGCCCAGAAGTATTGGCTTCTAAGAATAGATTACTGACGTAATTTTCTGCTTTCTTTTGTAGTGTTAATTCGGTCATCTAATTATTGTTTTGTGTTGAAGTGTCGAAATTACGGCTTTTAATCAAAATATGAATTTAGTTGGTATTTTTAATTTAAAAAATAAAGAAAGGTTTGTTGTAAGTAATACAAATATTTAGAGAAATCTTTATAAGAATTGTATAATATGTGGTTACTTTGTTACGAATTTTAAAAAAGGAATATCATGGAAAATTCTAATAAATACGAAGCGGTCATTGGTCTTGAAGTCCACGTACAGTTGAATACAAAAACGAAGGCATTTTGTGCCGATAGTGCGGCATTTGGTGGGCAGCCGAATGCACACACCAGCCCAATTTCATTGGCTCACCCAGGCACATTGCCCCGAATCAATAAGCGACAGGTCGAAAGTGCGGTGAAGTTAGGTTTAGCTTTAGATTGCGACATTAATCAAGTGAATTTCTTTGATCGTAAGAATTATTTTTATGCCGATTTGCCGAAAGGCTATCAAGTGACACAAGATAATCAGCCGATTTGTATCGGTGGATTTGTGAAGATAAATGAGGACAAAAAGGTTCGTTTGCATCATATTCACATGGAGGAAGATGCGGGAAAGTCGATCCATGATTTAGATGATAAATATACGTTGGTAGATTTGAATCGTGCAGGTGTGCCGCTTTTGGAAATTGTCACCGAACCGGATTTGCGTTCAGCAGACGAAACAGCTTTATTTATCAATACTTTACGAAAGCTGGTGAAGTATTTAGATATTTCGGATGGGAATATGGAAGAAGGGTCACTGCGATTTGATTGTAATGTGTCGGTACGCTTGAAAGGGGCGACGAAATACAACAATCGCTGCGAAGTGAAGAACGTAAACTCCGTACGAAATGCAAAACGAGCGATTAACCATGAAATCAAACGCCAGATTCGATTGATGGAAAAAGGCGAAACAGTCGTACAGGAAACTCGTGGATTTAATACCGAAAAAGGGACGACTTATTCGTTGCGTTCGAAGGAAGATGCGCCGGATTATCGCTATTTTCCAGAACCAGATTTATCGCCAGTGATTATTTCTGACACCTTATTAGCGGAGATAAAAGCTGCTATGCCAACGCTGCCCGATGTCTTGAAAACGGAGCTAATGACGACTTATGGTTTGTCAGAATATGACGCTGCAATATTGACAGAAGAAAAAGATTTGGTGGATTACTTTTACGAAGTTGTACGATACACAAAAAATTATAAATCGGCTTCTAACTGGTTGATTAACAGCCTAAAATCGCATGTGAATGAACATAAGATTTCTTTTAAAATCTTGCCTTTACAACCATCTAATTTAGCAAAATTGATTAAAATTATTGATGATGGAAAGGTAAATATGTTGGCAGCAAAGCAGCAATTATTACCTCAATTATTAAAAAATGCAGCGGCAAATCCATTGGATTTAGCTAAAAAATTGAACTTGATTCAAGACAATAACAACGACGAAATTGCGGAAATTTTAGAAGGCATTATTGCGAAATATCCGGATAAGTTTGAAGCCTTGAAGCGAGGTAAAAAGAAGTTTATGGGCTTGTTTGTTGGTGAAATTATGAAACAAACGAGAGGAAAAGCAAATCCAAAACTGGCAAATCAACTCATTGCGAAACGCTTGAAACAGTAGCTCTTTACATGTTTTTCATGTATTTTTTATAAAAAATAAAGTACTAAAGCTATTTTTTGAAGACTGAATATAATTTGACGCTTCTTAAAGAATTGTTTGAAAAGGATTTGAGCGTAAGTTTTATGAGAAATATACTCGAATAGAAATCTACACTTTTAACTTGACCATAAATTAATATTTTATAACAGATATAATGACAAAAAATGTTATTTTTGTCTTTTTAAATGAATTAAGTGATCGGACACTTTCAAAGTGTTTGACTCCTAAAATGTAAATTTACGATATGAAATTTAGTGTATCCTCAGCAGACCTTTTGAAGCAATTGCAAATCGTAAGTGGTGCAATCGGTTCAAATCCTGTATTACCGATTTTGGAAGATTTTCTATTTACTATTGATGGAAATACGTTAAAAATTGCAGCGACGGACTTAGAAACGTCTATCTCTACGGAGATGGAAATTCAAGCAAGCGGAAGTGGAGAAGTAGCGATTCCTGCGAAAATCTTATTGGATACCTTGAAGGCTTTACCAGAGCAACCGATTACGTTTTCGGTAGATGAAGATAACTTTGCGATAGGGATTACATCGGCTTATGGTAAGTATAAATTAGCGGGTGAAGATGGTGCGGATTTTCCGACGATTCCACAGCCTGACGAAGTAAGTTCAGTAGAGTTACCGTCTTCTGCTTTGATGAATGCGATTGGTAAAACATTGTTTGCGACCAGTAATGATGATTTGCGTCCGGCGATGACTGGCGTTTATTTCAATGTTGGTTCTACAGAGTTGACTTGTGTCGCTACGGATGCACACAAATTGGTGAAGTACACTTATTTAGAGTTAGAAAGTAGCATTACCGAAAACTTTATCGTACCCAAAAAAGCGTTGAACCTATTGAAAAATAGTTTACCAGCTAATGACGAAGTGAACTTGTCATTCAACCGTGCGAACGCCTTTTTCTCTTTCGGTGCTGTGAATTTAGTATGTCGTTTGATTGATGCTCGTTATCCAGATTATAATGCGGTAATTCCGACAGAAAATCCAAATGTATTGACGATCAATCGTAAAGATTTTCAAGCATCATTGAAACGTATTGCGATTTATGCAAATAAAACGACTAATCAAGTTGTCCTAAATATTTCAGAAGGAAGTTTAACGGTTTCTGCTCAAGATTTAGATTTCTCGAATGAAGCAACAGAACAGTTGCCTTGTAGCTATGAAGGGGAACCGTTAAGTATCGGTTTTAATGCGAAATTCTTAGCAGAAATGTTGAATATCTTAGATACAGACGATGTGAAGTTAGAAATGTCAAACTCTAATCGTGCAGGAATTTTATTACCTTCTGATCAGCCTGATGGTGAAAATATTATGATGTTAGTGATGCCAGTAATGTTAGGAAACTAAGATTCAAATAATTGGTAAATTTAAAAGGTCGAAAAGCATTATGCTTTTCGACCTTTTTTAGTCCAACGATGAAGTATATTTTATCTTTTTAATATTAAGGGGTATGATTATAAATCACTAAGATCGTCAAAATCGCAATTAATAAAGAAAGTGGAGAATATAATTGAGTATCCCAAAAAACGAATTTTGTGTCGTTCACTTTTTTGAAAAAGCCAATGTACTTAAAGTCACCTATTGCACGACCTAAAAAAATAATGGCAATCAGCCAAGTACCATATTTGAAAATATTATTTAGAAATAATAGTTCAAAAACACCAATATGACCTAAAATAATAAAAGCAAATATTAATAAGCCGAATCCTATCGTTGCGGTCATTAATTTAGATGGTGAGAAGACTTTTTGGCTATTGATTTCTGGAATGACATATTCGTGCATCATATTTCCTGAGAATGCCCAATAGAAGTGGACTAAACTCAAAAAGGTAAATATTATAGAAACCACGAAACCTGCAATGAATGTTGTTGTCATATATGTATTCGTCACTCAAAAAGAAAGACAAGTTAGAGATTCAATTGATACAAGTCAAGTTTTAACCCCTTTTTGTTAATATTTCGTTAAAAATATACTTGTTTTATAGGTATTTTATGGAATAAGAGACATTTCTGAAACACGAAAATCACAATAATGCTACAAGAAATAGGACAGACATCGGTCAATAAAATTCACATAATATCTATGGTGAAACAATAATTTGTATTGCTACTCAAATCAATAAACATCGGTTAATCCTGTCTTGAAATCATTAAAAATCTAAAGGGATAGATGTGATAAGAAGTTAAATTCACTGCAAAACACGAAAATGTGCCAGTTTTCATTTGTCATTAATTTGTCATTACAGTGTTTTGTTGTTTTTTTCGTCTTTAGAGAGCGTTACTTTTTAAAAAGTAGAATGAAGTATAATCAAATCATCGCATGAATCAAACTGTTAATTTTCTTAATACTTTTAATTTTATAAGCCCAACATTTTATAAAATGTTATTTGGTATAGATTTAACCAACAAAATTTAGAGCGTTATGCTGCTCTTTTGTTACTTTTGAAACAAAGGCTTAGTCTATTTTTTAAACTATTAAAATATTGATAATGAGTGACTTAGTGTCAAAAAAACACATAAAAAATTAGTTTGCGGAGAACAGGGCGAATTTTCGCTAATGGGGTTGTTTGCTATCGAAATCCCTCTAATTTTGTATCACATTCACAAACAAAATAATGAGTTATTATCAATATTTATACTCGGAAAGTAATTCACTACCGATAATAACTCCTTTATCATTTTACTAACAAAAGGACACAGTTTATGAAAAATTACGGCATGAAAAATCCAAATACCTCATTAGCAGATTTAGGTATTAACAAGTTTAAAACAGCTTACTGGAATTTAAGTCCAAAAGAATTAGTGGCACATACCATTCAAAATCGTCAAGGGTTACTATCGGATACAGGGGCTTTAGTTGTCTATACTGGAAAATTCACTGGTCGCTCACCTCAAGACCGTTTTATTGTAAAAGATAAAGTTGCCTCAAATACAGTAGATTGGAACGATATCAATAAGCCTATTTTACCAATGTATTATCAGCAACTGAGAAGTAAAATCGTCAATTACTTAGCCGACAAAGAGGTTTATGTACGTGATGCTTATGCTTGTGCTGACGAGAAATATCGTTTATCATTGCGTTTGGTCGCAGAATATCCTTGGAGTGCGATGTTTGCTAACAATATGTTTTTACGCCCGACAACCAACGAAATCCTAAACGCTAATCCTGAATGGACCATCTTGTGTGCGCCAGGTTTTAAAGCAAATCCTGATATTGACGGCACTCGTCAAAGCAACTTTTCGATCATCAACTTTGCAGAAAAAGAAATTATCATTGGTGGAACTGGTTATACTGGCGAAATCAAAAAGGGGATTTTTTCTGTCTTAAACTACATTTTGCCATTAGAGCGTGATGTTTTATCAATGCACTGTTCGGCGAATGTCGGTAAAAAAGAGGACGTTGCTGTTTTCTTTGGGCTTTCTGGAACGGGAAAAACGACACTTTCTGCTGATCCAAATCGTAAATTGATTGGTGATGACGAACACGGTTGGTCAGATGATGGCGTTTTCAATTTTGAAGGCGGTTGTTATGCAAAAACGATTAATTTAAGTGAAGAAGGTGAACCTGACATTTATCATGCGATTCGTTCGGGGGCTATTTTAGAGAATATCAAATTCTTTGAAGGTACAAACCGACCTGATTACGAAGATGCAACGATTACCCAAAATACGAGGGTCTCTTACCCGATTGACCATATTGATAATATTCAACCTGGCTCAAAAGGTGGGATTCCTAAAAATATTTTCTTTTTGACTTGCGATGCTTACGGTGTTTTGCCTCCGATTTCAAAATTAACTCCTGACCAAGCGATGTATCACTTTATCAGTGGTTATACGGCAAAAGTAGCTGGAACAGAAGCTGGCGTCACAGATCCTGAAATGACGTTCTCGGCTTGTTTTGGAGCACCGTTTTTACCATTGCACCCGACTCATTATGCAGAAATGCTAAAAGAAAAAATGTTGGAACATGGTACAAATGTTTGGTTAGTCAACACGGGTTGGTCTGGCGGTGGATTCGGTGTCGGCAATCGTATGAAATTAGGTTTTACTCGTGCGATGATTTCAGCGGCATTAGAAGGCAAGTTAGATAATGTTAGAACGCAAGATGATAATATTTTTGGTTTAAATATTCCGGTTGAATGTCCGGGTGTTCCATTTGAATTATTGAATCCTCGTGACGCTTGGGAAAATCCTGCAGATTACGATTATAAAGCCAACTTCTTAGCGAAAGCATTTATCAAAAACTTTAGAAAGTTTGAAGATGAGGCTTCTGAAGCGGTACTTTCTGCTGCTCCTAAGCTGTTGCAAACGGTTTAATTGGTTTTTTAGTTTAAGCAGTTGAAGGGCTTATTACCGCTTGAGATTTTTGTGGAGATTTGACTTCAACGACTTAAACGATCACGCCAAATAAAACTGAGATAAAGGATAATGTCCTTTTTTGATTACTTTTCCGAAATAGTATATAGTCCCGAGTTGCTCGGGACTATTTTTTTTGTTTTTTTTGAAAAAAGTCATATTATGAAATATTTCGTTACGAGTTTTGATAATTCTTACTAAAAAACGTATTAAAAAACTTAATAAAGCAACTAATGATAAACATTTATACGCCGGAGTATTTTATGCGAAAAGCGTTGGCGGAAGCCCAAAAAGCATACGATGAAGATGAGATTCCGGTCGGTGCGGTCGTTGTTGTTAACCATCAAATTATTGCGAAAGCATATAATCAAACAGAACGATTGCAAGATGTAACGGCTCATGCAGAAATGTTGGCTATTACTGCGGCTTCGGATTATTTGGGTACAAAATACTTGAATGATTGTACGCTTTACGTGACGCTCGAACCTTGCCCGATGTGTGCGGGTGCATTGGCTTGGTCGCAAATTGGTAAGATTGTTTTTGCTGCGGCTGATGCAAAAAAAGGATTTTCTTTGATTAATAATCCATTATTACACCCGAAAACGATTGTTGAAAAAGGGGTTTTGGCGAACGAATGTCAAGTACTTTTGCAACGATTTTTTAGAGAACGTAGAAAATAGGAAAACTGCAATATCTGCGAAATCTATAGGAAATACTTAACTTTCATTTTTTTTTGAAAATTAATAAAACCTCATTCAACATAAAGACGACTTTCATGTTATACAGTACAATTTTTAGATTCTAAAATTATAGTTCCATGAAAAGTTCTCGTAGAGTAGTTGTGTGGTTTCGTCAAGATCTTCGTTTGCACGATAATGAAGCCCTAATCGAAGCAATGAAGCGTGGTGATGAAATCGTTCCGATTTTTGTTTTTGATGAGCGACAATTTTTAGGAAAAACTAAATATGGATTCAATAAAACAGGAAAATACCGGGCAAAATTCATCATTGAATGCGTGGAAGACTTGCGTCAATCGTTCCAGAATTTAGGAATCGACTTGATTGTACGGGAAGGAAAACCCGAAGAAATTGTTCCTGCTTTGGCAGAGGAGATTCGTGCGGCTTGGGTATTTTGTAATATTGAACGGACACAAGAGGAGATTGAGGTTCAAGATGCAGTCGAGAAAAAATTGTGGGAAATCGGTCGAGAATTGTATTATTATCGAGGCAAAATGATGTATTACACACAAGATTTGCCTTTTCCTGTCGCACACACGCCTGATACATTCACGCATTTCCGAAAGGAAGTTGAGCGTTATGTTCCAATAAGAGATTTGTTGCCAGAGCCAACGGAGTTCAAGCCTTGGTCGTTCCGTTATGAAACTGGCGAAATCCCAACGCTGACGGATCTAGGACATGAAGAATTCAGCGTGGACGAGCGTGCCGTTCTGGATTTTAAAGGAGGGGAAACAGCCGCTCTGGAACGCTTAAATCATTATTTGTGGGA
>Ga0075467_10003106_pt1 | contig 12855 bp, 21 predicted proteins | sample DEB08_DNA_9_FD_75067 | JGI IMG/M metagenome (GOLD analysis project Ga0075467, IMG submission 75067) | Aqueous microbial communities from the Delaware River and Bay under freshwater to marine salinity gradient to study organic matter... | ecosystem: Environmental > Aquatic > Marine > Coastal ...
CCACGACTCCAAAAATTCCAAAGATTAATTTAGAAGCTTTAATATTCATTTCACTTAAACTTAATGATGGTCTGGGGTCCACTTTCACGTGACGAAGTTTGATGATTCTGATTTTGAGCCGAAGGTAGCTGACCATCCATGTGCAAGTGTTTGGGGTCGAGCCCAGGCAACCTGACAATTGTTTTGTCTTTGTCGTTACTAATGTAAGAATTGTCATTACTGACATAGGTAGCGATCGCTGGCGTGTTGTGCATCGGCTAGGGCATGGCGTTGTTAGTTTGATGGCTCGCTGAGTACTTTCTTGTAAAGGGAGACTACGGTGGCATCTAATTCTACCTCTAGTTGGTATGACTATTTCTGGACTAAGCACTAGGCTAACGATGCGGCTTATTGGTCGCATAGTCCATGTTGCCCGGCTTTCTTGTCACCTGCAAAGAACTGTGCGTCGACCCTGGCTTATTACCTCCTCGATGTGAACTTGAGCGAGGCGACTACTACGAGACGATAGATTGGATGTTTACAAATCCTGAACTCGATCCACTGGTAAGTTCTCTGCCTGCAGTTGGCGCTCCTGTGACAGAAGCTGTGATTGACTTGAATTACTTGATTGGCATGTCGCGGATTGAAACTGGCGTCACAGTCTTCGAAGCTCTTGGCATAAGTGTTGGTCGTGGGCTTCGCTGAATGTGGATGTTCTTGAATCGTTCTATCTATTGGTTCAAGTCACTGATATGCTGTTTAAGGACCAGGTTCTGCTCCTCAAGCTTCGAATTTTACTTCAACACCTCAGTGTTCTACGCCGCTTTGACCTGGTCTACAAATGAAGATTAGCCGTGAAGTTCGATTGACTCTTAGGAAGGATTTGCTTTCAGCTTGAAGCTATTGTCATAGGTTCGCTGCGGGGTGTTGTAGAGGTTGAGGTTGTTTGGCTCGTCGTGCTTTGCTTCCAGGATTTGTCCTTTCGTTACTTGATGAGGCATGTTAGTGGCGCGAACGAAGCCAATAACTTTCTTAAGCTCTTCTCTTTGAGTTTCCTGATGCTACCGTTCAAGCACTTCAACTTCATCTTCTTTCTCGACAACTTGCTGCTTCAGTGTGTCATTCTCATCCTTCTGCTTCAGATAGTTAGACTTAACCTCAACCATCTCGTCGTGCAACACTTAAATGTCTCGCTGGAATTCGAGTCGTTCAGAAACCGAGATGCCAATCGTGCGATGAAGCATCTGGGTCAGCTCCAGGTACTACCTCAAGTCATTGTGTTCTTTTTTTGTTGCGGCCATTATCGTTGTCTAAACCTAGTTTCTGTTTGATAGCTTGACTATCTGGAACTGCATCTCCATCTACTACGACAGCTTCAGCTCCTTCATTTGCTACTTCCTCTCTTCAATCCTTTACGTTTTGAGTTTCTTGGCTGCCTAATTGAGATGGAAGAAGCTACGAAGAGCCATGATCTCTTCCTTGTAGATCTCGATGACTTACTCAATCGTGGGGTTCACCTTGGCGACGAGGAGGTGGTCGAGGCGCTGCTAGAAGTCGAGGCGGTCCCACATGAAGGAGACCCGGTTTTCGCTCTTCATCAGCTGGCTGCGAAGCTGCTCAATTTTATCAGCCTTAATTGACAGCTCGTCATTGTACTCAACCGAATGCCTTTCTAACTGTCTGATTACTTCCGCGTACCCCTTGAGTGAAGCTTCGAGGACGCCCTTCTCGTGTTCAAGAGCTAAGATCTATCCTGCTTGCTTCGTGATCTTTTGACGTTAATAATGAACCAAGCGTGCGTTGTCTTCGGTGCGTTCGCCGTCCATCTCAATCTGGTTCACTTTGATGTTGACAACCTTCGTCAACGTCTTCTCCCACTAGTGCTTCTATTGAACGAACTACTCACTCTAGATGACAAGCCTAATCATTTGGTCCCTGAGCTCCATCTCTGTAGCCTACAGCGAGTAGATCTACCTATTCTTCATTTTTACATCATCGAGGTACATGCCAAGAAGCATCAAGAACTTCTCTTTCAGGCTGTCAAAGAAAGCCAAATCGTTTGTCTTGGCGTCCAGTCCCAGCTGCTGGCTCGGCTTCATTGAATCTTTGAGCTACTTTTCGACAATACTAAGCTGGGCATTGAGAGCTTGGTGGTCCATGACTTCTTCAAGATATTTCTCTTGGATCAAGTTCAACTCGGACACCTAGGATGTCAAGTACTTGTTGCGTTGGGAAAGTTGGTTTGAATTCCATCGTTCATCCATCATTCGCTTGACTAGTTCGACTAATTGAGTGCCACTGATGCCTTTCACGCCGTTGTCGTCTTCGTCACCATTATCATGCTCATCAGAAACATACCCAGCAATCGTCTCTTCTTAATCCTTGATAACCTGCTTAGACTGGTTCAACTCTAGCTCCAGCTGTGACACGACCTGCTCAAGCTCCACATTCCTGAACTCAATTTTCAGCATCTTTTCCCGCATCACGACCAATGAGTCACCAAGCTTTTTGACTTTTTATCTCTCGGCGGACAGGTTGCGAAGCTCTTGCTAGATCTAAGGGTCGGCAGAGTTTACTTCTACTCCTGGAACTCGTTTCATCGTCTTTTCCAGCTGTGGCATATTATTAATCAAAGCCGGCCTCGCTCCTCCAAGAGTAGTGGCATTACTACCAACCGCAGCTGAAGAGGAGTAATCTCCGACTCCACCACTCGGATTAAGTTCCTAGCTAATAATCTAATTCTTCAGCTCACCGACTTCTTTCTTGAGAGCGAACTCCGACTCAAAGTGTTTCTCTTTGAGCTTGACCAGGCTGGCCACTTTGGCGAGTAGCGCCTCGTTTTCTCGCTTGAGACGAGTTGACTCCTGGTTAAAAGATAGCTTGTCGATTCGAAGGCGGCTCACTTCGTGCACTTGAAGCATCATCTTGATTGTGTTGAAGTCCACCGAGTTGTAATGCTGGTTTGCGACAAGATGGAATGTCGAAACAAGCTACTCCTTCAGGTTACCGATCTCACTGACCAGGTGCTACTCTGTCGAGAAGCGAAGCACTTCCTACTTCTCGAATCCCTCAATCTCCAGTTTATGGCTCTTCAACGAGTCCTGCTGCTCAAAGATGCGAGCGTTAAGTTTCTAGAGCTGCCATAGAAGTAGGTCTCTTTCTTCACGAAGAATGAGTACTTAGTTGAAGACTTGTTGGTCAAACCTCTGTTCATGCTCTTCCATTTTGAGTGTAATCTGGTCAGCGGCATCGTAAACACTGAAGTTAGCTTTAAGAGCTTAGTTTTCACTTCTGAGATCTTCGTTGACATTCCAAAGCATGTTCTTAAGTTCCGTTAGTTCAGTATACTTCTGCCAAACCTGATCAAGCTCGAACGCAAACTAATGCTTTATGAACAACTTCTCTTCCTCGAAAGCTGCCCGATCAACTGCACTCGCACCAGACTGTTGCTTCACTTGCACAGCAGTCGACGAAGCGCCACCTTTGCCAGTGGCATGCTCAGGGAATACCATCTGTACGTTAAGCTTCTCTAACTCTTTGACCTTGGTCGACAACTAGGTGAGCTGGTTCTCTTTGACGGACATCGTGTTCTACAGAAGAGCAATCTGACGATGTAGCTCGGCGTTCTTCAACTCTAGCTTTTCAAATTCTTTTCTAAGACTTGCATCTGGCCCATCTTGTCCATTCACACTATTGGCGCCAGCTCCTCCTCGATTCAAAGACGTCGCCAAGTTGAGCTACCTCTAGACAAGTAAGCGTTCCAAAGTGACTGCACTTTCTGCTGACACCTGTGCAGTTGCATCTGCTGACTCTTGCGCAGCTAGGCGAGAAGATTTGTTGAGGATCTGGTTTGATGTGAGCTCTTTTTCTAACTCCGAATTCAGTTCTACTTGCCGCTACAACTGGTTTTCAAGCTGTTGGACTCGTCGTCGATCAGAGTTAAACATAAACAGTTCCTTCGTCTACTGCAGCTAAAAGATCTACTTATCCTGCTAGTCGCACTGCTCCGAATACAGCTTGTTCTCCATGCGTAGCTTCTCAACTTGATTACCCAGCAGATCCGACACAAGCCGGTTATCGCTCTATTCTTGGATACTTCCACCGTTACCCGATTTGACATCCAAGAAGTTCTATCGGTGTGAGTACAAACACAGCCTCGACAAATAAATATTCTGTGCCCGTAGCGCGTTCACCTCAAGAGACGCCTAGTTCGTATGCTCCTACCACTTGAACTTCTCCTGCAGCATGTTGTGTTAATCGTCTTACAAGCACTAGTTCAGCACCCGCTCGTGACTGTAGGCGACCTTCGTGAAAGCGTGGTTCGTTTGCGAGGCGGATAGCTAGTGTTTGATCTTGTTGAGTTGCAGTTGGATGTTTAGGAAGAGGTTTACGTGCGACAGACTCGAGTGCTGTGAAGCTTCGTTGAGAGCCTGAAGCTATTTGTTCCAAGCTTCGACCATCTGTTCAGCCTGCAGTCCGCTGACAATGCCTTACGTCGCGGAGTCTCCAACTTGAGTCACGCCATAACTTGTCATGTTTTCATAGTGAGCCTGCACTAGGTGTGGCCTCTCCTCTATGTTGTCCAACTTTTGCATGTTTTCAGCCTACTCTCGTTCTTTACGCTCCTTTTCTCGCTGGTAATCGTCTTTGACCCTGTAGATCTCGTCGGACGGCTACTCATCCAATGTCTACTTCTTGAGAAGCAAGACAACAGGTAGTTTGAGTCCAGTGGTGTCTTCATCACTTAACTGACTCAAAATCTATAGCTACTTGTCATACCTGGCAGCCATTCCTCGTAGTATCTGACAATCACTTTGCTGCGCATGATATGTCTTACTTGACAGCTCCTCTACCTTCTGGCTCAAGTTCAATTCACTTTTCAGCTTGTAGATAACTGTTGTCGCTGACATGTGCTTGTAATACTGATCAGAGTACTCTTTTTGGAAGAAGTCACGTTAGCGCTAGACGTCGCACATTAACATTTGAAGAGCTTTGGTTGTCTAAAGAATACGGTTGATGGCAGAGTGGAGAGGAATCTCGGCTTTGAGTGCCGCGTTGAACTCGATATAGATCTGCTAAGCCTGCTGAAGCGAGATGTGATCATCGTTTAGCTTTTGATACATGTAGTCCATTTTGATTCCTCGTTCTTCACTGAGCTCCAGCTTTGCCTGCACATGTGACACCTGTTATTCCGCCTTGTCCAACTTCTAGCCCTTCTCGTACAGCTTGTTGTCCATGATCTGGTTTTTTAGCTTCAGTTCAGCCATTTCGTTGCCTCGTTCCGAGAGACAGCTGCGCAGATGCTTGATTTCATCTAAGAATTTTACTACTAGATGACGACCTTCCTTACCAAACTCAGCTTCGAGCAATAGTTTGAATTTGCCGTCGCTTTTCAGCTTTTCAGTGTCTATATGGTCCAGTGTTGACTCGATGTAAAGTTCGTCAAGAAGACCAGGTTGCCCCTCGCAATCAAGTCGTCTTAGATGATGGACCATCTTAAGCTTCTCATTCTCACAGAGTAAGTCCTTCACCTTCTCTTGATAACGTTCAACTTCCCCCTATATTTCGAGTCTATCGTTTTTCTATTTATCATGCAGGTTAGTACTTTCATCAAGCGACTTTTAAAGCTGCATGACTTGTTCTCTCAAGTTGACAACTTCCTTTTGTAGTTGCTCGGCTGTTGTCATAATGTAATCCATTAGCTCCTCTGTACTACCTTTGATGAGTCTATCTTGAATCTACCTGACAGTCTCAAACACTTCGGTCTCCTTGTCGAGCATCTTCCGCTGCAACTAGATAAGTGCTTGCTCCATGTCCTGGAAGTGGGTCTGCTCACGCACAAGCATGTCTTCTTGCTTGAGTACTTTGGCGCGTAGCTCCGTATTCTGGTGACGAAGAAGAGACACCTCGAGGGAGAGCATGTCGTTGTAGGGGGTCAACTTTGCAATCTTGGTCTTGAGGTAGGTGTTCTCTGCAAGTAAGTCAGCTTTGTAAAACTTGCGGAACTCCTCAGAAAGCTCCTTCTTCGAGTTCAAAAACTTTTTGAGCATGATGTTCTGTTCCACTAAGCCCGAATTCTTCTCTCTCAAGAAATCTACACATGTCTATAGTTCATCTACTTCTTTCCGTTTCTTCTGTAGCACCTCTTCTTCCTCTAACGCCCTCTGCTTCACAAAGGCTAGTTCGATCTGAGTTGACCGTTCTTTGAAATCTTCCTCCTCCCTTGACCGATACAGTGTTAGATTAGTTGAGGAGCCTTCTTTTAAGAAGGAGAGGATCAAGGGGATCTCGTTTGAAAGCATCTCGAGGTAGAATTTTATCTTCAGTGGGTCTTCGAATTACGACTGTAAAAGGTCTTTGATCTGGTTGAGCCACTTTTGCATAAACTCAGCTTTGTCATGCTACACTCCTTGTTAGGAATCGATATACGCTGTCGACTAAGACGAACTTCTAAATGTTGTATCAGTTGCAGGCATAGTGGTGGAAGTTGGCTGGTCATCAAGAGCAACCCAGGGTGTCTGGGTCTAGATGCCAGCAGCGGCTTTGACGATGGTCTAAGCAGGCACCTTATCTCCACAGCTCATGCAGTGATTGTTGCCAGGTATGCTTGCAAACACCTTATCAACAGTCGCTAGATGCTCTTCGAGTACTTCGGTCGCTTCCTTAACATAATTAACTTCTTCGACGTCAAAAGTCACTTTCTGCGCACCATCATCATCATCCTCAGGAGTACTTTCTTGCTGCTAGGGTGTGGGCGTTGCTTCATCCCCGATTGGTTAGTTTGCGTTGATTACGCCTTTTTCGAATTGGTTCATCAGCTTGGTCTAGATGTCAAATTTGCGCATTGCTTTGAAGGCAAACCATTCATCCTAGCTGACATAAACCAAGTGCTTGTCTTTGAGGTACTGGGGACCCGAAGTCAGCACCTTCAACCGAATCTCATCTACCTCTCGCTCCTACAGCCCAATCAGATGGTCCTTGAGTTTGACGACTGACTTAAGCGCCGCTACTTGTTTCTCCAGAGCCATCTCGCGGTCCTCTCCTGTCATAGGCGTTGACGACAATGAAGTTTGAAGTGCTTTGCGCATCATCTGCGCCCCATAGAGCCCTCTTGACTTCAGTAAGCTTAGCTGGGTGTCAATTCTAGCCTAGTAAATGCTGATCAGCTTTTCCAGCTTCTCCTCTTTGTCTCTCATCTCTCGCATGTCGTACGCATACTCATCAACTTGGCCAGCAAGCTCGGACTTCTTCTCGTCTAATTTCTCGATTTACCGCCGCACTTCTTCTTCCCAGACCTCCACAGTCTCCTTCAATCGCTTGATCCTGGGGAAGACGCTCTCTGCTGACAAGCTGAGGATTGGTCCCTCGGCGATGCCAAAGTCCGAGGAAGACTTGCCTACACCTGTCATCTTTTGGAAATCTTTTCGCGAGTCGAGTGAGTCGTTATTCATAGTTATATGTTTGTTGATCTTTTCCAGTTTAGCGGAGATCTCAAGAATAAGTGGGTCGGCTCCAGCATGCCCCGCACCTCTCAAAAGCTTGTCTTTCTCCGCATTGGATTGCAAAGCTGTCGTCGCTAGGTAGTCAAGCTACGCATTTTGCAGTGTTAAGTTGTCGACCTGTGTCGCTAATCTGAGCAGCTCGTCTTTGAGTACGGACACCTGCGCCTGCATTGAGTTCTCATTTGGCGGCTTCTTGAGGATGCCCTTCAATGGTGCGGTGCTAGGTGTTGTTTCAGCTTGCGGTGTAGGTTTCTCTGAGCGAGTGGTGCCACTCCCACTACTTGGTTGCGCTACTGTCGGTGTTTTAGACTATGAATTCGTTCGTGATGACCTTCGAGGCGGCTTCAGTGCCACAGCTTTCTATCCCTTCTTAGCTTGCACTGTGCTTGGCTGTTACTTTTGTTGTGGAACTGGAGTCGGAGTTGGAGTTTCTGCCTTTGGTTCAACGGCTTCTTCAGCCTTTTAAATCGCTATGGTTACTTCTTTAGGCTTCAAAGTAGCTAGCATTCTCTATGCATGACTAAGCTCTGTCTTCAACTTATCACCAATGGCCTGCACCGCCATCCTCTCCTTCTCACTCTTGTCCACCTTCACAGTTTTCAATTCGAGTTCCTACCTCGCCTCAAGCTCCTTCTTCTTGACAAAGTTGTTCGCGCGCACTAAGTTTTACACTCTCGTGTACATCTCATTCTCCTTCGTGTCTTAGGTGACTCCACCCTAGCTCTCAATGATCAAGTCTTTGATGATGAGTGTGTTCTGGAGTTCGCTTTTGTCGTAGAAGATCTACTGCACAGCCATCATCGCACTCCTGTTCTCCTTCTACCGATTAGCTAGAGCTTGCTTGAGCACGTCGACTTCTTCAATCAAAAGTGTGATCTGCTTTTGTTCCGCTGCCGACATGTCGACCACCTCTCCATCGCTTCGTCGCGTCAACACCTTTTCGAAGTTAGTGTTCAGCTTGTCCACTTGGTCTTGCATACGTTCCAGCTGGCCTTCGACCTAGTCCCAGTACTGCATGTAGGCGTTTTACTTTGGTTCAACAATCGGCCGACTGTAATCATTGATAAAGCGCGGCTTCTTTCCGTTATCACCAACAGCTATCATACCATGAGCCCGCTTCGATGACTAGGACCCTATTGTCGGATGGTCAACCTGGGTGCTACTTCCGCCCCCAGCTTTGCTCATTGACTACTTCTTGGCTAGTTGGGGAGCATTGGCACGAGCAAGCGCCATGATCTGCCTCACTTACTCAACTTGATCAAACAGTGATGAGAGGTGCTACTAGTTTTCGCTCATCATATACTATCGACTTTTTCTTGCTGCTGAAAACATCTACAGCTCCTTCTAAACCGTATCAATGTAGCTTTCTAGTTTCGAAATGTGGATGTGCTGGTCTGCACTCTGAGTCTTGTTGCCTTCATCCATTGACATCGTGAACATCTTCTTTCTGAGGTCCATTTCTCTCTACTCAATTATCAAGTGATGCTCATTGCGTAGCTTCTCATTGGTGTTCCTCGTCACCTCATACTCTAGGTTGATATTGTACTTCATCATGAGGTCAAGTATTGTTACAAGCCTGTGCTTTTCGCTCGCCTCGTGGCGGTTTAACATAAACTGGATAATCTTCGTCTCAGCTTTCTTCAGTGGTGTCTCATTTGCTAGAAGTTTGGCATAGCTTTTCTCATCAAGAATGACCCACTTCTTATAATTAATAAGCTACTCTTCCAGCTCCTGCATCTTGATCCTCTGCCGCTTGTTTTCACTAAACAGCTCATCGCAGTAGTTTTAGTACTTTGAAAGTTATCCATGTGACATCTTCCAGCCCTGTTAAATGGCCTCCGACGCCATGTGTATCTTTTCTTCTTGCGAGTAAAGATGACTCCGGCTTTCGATCTCATGCAGCTGTTTCAGCTGAGCAAGTTCTGACTCTGTCATCGCGTTTTTGTATTTGATCTAGAGGTGTTTAAGCAGAAGTGTTTCATGCTAGTCTGTCAACTCTTGATATCTTTTCTCGTAAAATTTGATGGTCTAGACGCGGTAGTCCTGCCGGGCGATGTTGGAATCCAACGTGTGCATTGCTTAGTTTATCTCTGCCACCAGTTTTGGCAGGTTTGTCACCGGATCTTCCAGATGAATTTACTTGTATACGAAGCCGTAAACTGCTTGTCGATTTTATGTTTCCGCTTGCATGGTCTCGACCTACTGCCGAAGCTCACCAGCCTCGACACTGACAATTCTCAACTTGTTTTCTAGCTTCAAAGCTTCGTCCTCTAATCTCAATCTTTCAACTCTCAAGACTGTGATTGTTTCGTAGAGCTATGAGATGACTTCCCTCTCACAAGTCTCTTAGAGCTGAAGCAAGTCTTGATCAGATTCAGGGTCGAGAGTTGGGCCACGCAACTCGGCTATCTTGGCGAGTAGTTATGTCTCTTTTGCCTATTAATCTTTGGTTGTTTTGTCCAGAGTCTGCACTTTGCGCTCAAGCTACTCAATTCTTCCCTGCTTAAGCTTGTCTTCATTGAAAAGTGCAGTCATCTCGGTGTTCTTCTGTTGGATTGACTCTGTCAAGTCTTTGATCAACTTGGTGTTTTGACCGATTACTCGCTCTAGGTCTTTGATGTGCGTTGAGTACTTAGTGAACTTAGCTTCCATATCAGTGTTCAGCTTCTCTTTCATGTCGCCAAGTATCTTAGCCATCGTGTGGCCTCCGCTGACTTAGCTCAGAGCGAGGTCTTTCACTTCTAAGTCCTGCTCCAGCAAAAGCATTCGTTCTTACAGAACTGTATTTGAAGACATTAGGTCTTCGTTCTGCTTCATTTCTTACTCTAACTTCTTTTTCAAGACTTTGGTATCATTTGGCAGTGATTTGACACTTTTAGCAATATCCGCAGTAATGGATTGTTACGATCGCAGCGGCGTCGCCTACTACTACGTTCCTGTAGTTATGTTGACCTTCTTGATGACTTATCTGCCGCTGCCTGTCATTTTCGCTTCAGTCTAAGAGCCTGAATCCGTCTGCTGCGGCTTGCCATCAACCCCAATGAACTTCTTCTAAACCTCCTTCGCCAGTCTGTCACGTTCCACGTTCACCTCGGTTAGCTTGATCTGTAGAGCTTTTTCGCTGTTCTTCAGTTCTGTAATCTGCTTCATTACTTTCGATTGGGCTTCGTTGACTTCGTTGATGTTTTCAAGATCTGTGAAGAAGTAGATGTTACCTACTTGGCGCTTAGGTTCCGATTTGCCTGCCTCAGTTAGCGTGTACTTCAGATGACTGTTACTTTCTCTATCGATGGTGTTCTGGATTGTCTTGTCAGTCTGCTGTCTTTGCACAAATGGTGCATCTAGCAGCTCTTCTGTCATCTCTTCGATCTACAAAATCACGTCTCCTATGTGCTTGCTCTACATCGTACTAAGCCGCTTCAGTATCAGCACGACAACATACTTGGTCTACGCGTCTTCAAGTCTGAAGTAAATGTCACGAAGTCCTCGTATGAGCTACATCACCTCGTCAAGCGAATACACATCGATGATCACATTGAAAGACATCAAGTACACTAAGATGTACTCCAGAAACCAATTTAATTCAACTCTTTCTTAGCCAGGCTTGAACTCTCTGATCACCTTGATGATACTGAGTATACCACTGTACAGCTCCTTGTTTTACTGGATTTTGGTGAAGAAGTCGCCCCCGATTTCGGCCAGTAACGCCAAACACCCAAGCGCCAAGTATGCAATCTCGTGACTTTCAAGAATAAATGACACCAAGATGGAGACTATGTCGAACTGCGTGAGTTACTCGATAGCCTGCTCTGTTCTGTCTCTGAGCATGACGATGAGAAGAAGAAGTAAGTTACGAATGACTGGTAAGTTCTCTCGCCTCGTTGCACTCAACTTCAAGATGTCCAGGATTAACTCATACTCCAGAACGATGACAAGGTTAGTTTCTGTGTCAGTCGCCATTCGAATATAAATTGCAAGACAAACCTCCTTGACTTCGAGGACGTCAATCTCGAGCACCTGGTTCAACACTAGGTAGCCTTGCTAATTCACGAACACCTTCATGAGTGCAGTGTCTAGAAGTCCATTCGAGAGTGCTTTCAACGCATTGATCAGCTCCAGGTTTGCTATCTACGGCATTGTGTCCAGTAAATAGGGTTCTTCTGTCGTGTACCGCTACAGAATTTTTACTAACTTTTCGATCAGCTTTTCGCCCACTTTTTTCTGAACCGTCAGCTCTTTGCGCAGATTCTCCTGTTTGAGCAAGTTGACGACGAGTTAGTAGACAAGAGACTTCATGGCGGCAGACGAGTTGTTTCCAGTGTCAATGAGCGAGATAATACCGCTTACAAGCTACGTATCCTAGATAACTAACTCTACCATCTCCGGCATGCTTGTCATCTGCAACACAAACTACAGGATGGCTCGCAAGACTTCCTCCGAGTCCTCTGCTGCGAGCTTCCCCGCCACAAGCGTCGACGTGATTTCAGACTTGAACAGCAGTTGCTTGTAAGCTGTAGTTGATGGGTTGTACAACAATGAGGTCAGTATGCGGAAGCAGCAGGCTCTCACTTCGACGGGGTGTCCCACCGCGATTGGATCTTTGATGATGCGAGCGATCACATTGAAGTATTTCTCTTTCATTAACAATGTTTGAATGTCGGCGTTGGCGCAAAGTCTCCATAGAAGCTAAAAAGCTTCTATCTTGACCTCAACTTCCCTCTTATCAAGAAAAGTGAACAAGTACTCCGGTTCGCACTCGAGTTTGTACCCGATGGCTTTGTAGTCGAGCATGTAGAATGCCTTTCCCAGCACGATAGCCGACTTGCTGAAGTTTCCCTCTTCTTTCCTTTTCAGTGCAAGTTTCAAGGCTTGGTTTGGGTCTAACCTCATCTCGTTCAACACGGAGGTCGTGCTTGGAGTGTACTTGCTCACCACTTTTCGCTTTGTGTTCCTTAGCTCCTTTAGAGACTATCCGTTAGAGGTAGGTTTGACAGGGAGCGCTTGTGAGCGTCGAGACGAGTCAGACTGTTCACCGATACTGTCCCGACGGCCATTAGGTGTAGTAATTGTCACATTCCTGCTTTGACTTCCGCGTGGAGAAACCGCATTTCCATACTGATTCTGTTTGACAAGAATTCCTTGAGACTACTTCGGTCGTGCATACGTGGAAGCCGATCTCTTCGCGTTGCTAGTTGGTATGCCACTGTTTGGCTGTATTTACTTCTTCGTCGGTGGCACTGGAGGCAAAATTGGAATCATGCCTCCGAGCTCAATCTTCCGAATACTGTTCGACATCTTTTTATATTAAATTTCAAAATCAGCGAGAAAGAAACGATGTCCTGACACAGAAGCACGGGGTTTTGGGGTTTTGGGG
>Ga0075467_10003107_pt1 | contig 12852 bp, 8 predicted proteins | sample DEB08_DNA_9_FD_75067 | JGI IMG/M metagenome (GOLD analysis project Ga0075467, IMG submission 75067) | Aqueous microbial communities from the Delaware River and Bay under freshwater to marine salinity gradient to study organic matter... | ecosystem: Environmental > Aquatic > Marine > Coastal ...
GTTGCCCGTAGCGACATCATGCGAGAAATGGTAAAAGATTTATAAGGGTATTCGACCCCAGACCTTTTACCTGCTCGGTCGAACTGCGAGTTTCGTCGAGCTGGCACAAAACCAGTTGAAGACTCTTTAGTTAGAAACAGTTAAAGACTCTTTTATTCAAAACAGTTAAAGACTTAGGTTTCATCTCGAGCCAATCGAGGCTAAAATGCATCCGCGTGTCCCGGTAGCTCAGCCGGATAGAGCAGCCGCCTCCTAAGCGGCAGGTCGGTGGTTCGAATCCACTCCGGGACGCCATTTTAATTTCGGGAAACAGTCGCTTGTAAAAAACCCATTTTTTACCAAAACTTAAAAACTTTGATTTAAGATAGTTTTCCGACACTAATTGAGTGATCCACACTTGATTTGGAGTTACTGCAACTTATACAAAACGTGGTGACGGACTGAAAATCCCAGTTCGGCAGTTCGGCAGTTCGATTCTGTCCTTGGCTACCATTTACCCCTATTAAATCAAAACTCAACATCAGATTTTTTGCGCTACCTGAGCATGCGACTCTCCTTCTTAGAATTGGTCACGTTTAGGTCACAAAAATCCATCCTCTCTCTGAGAAAGCTGGCATTCAGGATATATGCCTTGGGGTAGGATACTTAACGATTAAATATCTAATTGTTTCTTTTTTTAGTGTAAAAATGACACAACTTCATCCAAGTAAACTTCTGGCAAATAGTGCAATTCTTTTGGTTAGAAACTTTAATCTGACTTGCATTTGGGAATTTAGCTTTACGAAGCACCATGTGATTATCTAAAACTGAAGAGTTTTGTCATATCCACTATCGTCATAAAACTTTAGAATAGGTTCATTCATTTAATATTTCAAAGCGTAGATTTTAGGTTAATTTAAATAAATTTCACGCTCATTCAAAGTAAACTCAATATTTCCTAAAACGGCTATTTTTGCCTTTAACGCGCATTTGGCTTTGATAAAAATTGTCCCAAACTGCATCAACTTTAACGAATTCCGTTGCTCTATGATGCCCTTCATTTGGTCAAGTTCCCGCCATCGTTGAAGCCTATACCTTGATATGTAAGCGTGGCCACAATAACATTAGTCTCTTCATATCCACATTTGCAAAAATACGTAATCTGCGATAAGCAAGCTGAAATCGGTCGCTTGAGGCCGTGATATAATATGAGAATTAACTGAAAATGGAATTTATGCTTCCTTTACTTACGCTGGGGAAAACCGAAAAAGTTCAAGTCGGTGAATGGATGTTCAATGTTTATACGTTGACTATCACCCGTGGAGATGAGGAACTAAGCTTGGAACCTAAAAGCGTTGATCTTTTGATTTACCTGATCGAAAACTCTAATAAGGTGATTAGCAAGCAGGAACTAATGGACAATGTGTGGGGGACCATAGTGTCTGACAATACGATCAGCCGTAGTATTGCACGGTTGCGACTAACCTTGGGCGACGACTCACAAAACCCTCTCTACATTGCGACAGTGCCGCGCATGGGGTATAGGCTAATAGCATCCGTACAACTGATAGATAATCCTCAGGCGCACCAACCTTTACGTATTTGGTTAGCTGCGTTCGGAATCATTGTGTTGTTCTCTGTCGCTGCTTTTGGATATACTTATTTAGCAAAGATTAGTGATGGTGATAAGCCAAACTTACCGATGAAATTGACCCCGATCACCTCATTGGTGGGCGATGAAATCGATCCAGCTTTGTCTTCAGATGGACGCCTGCTCGCTTTCGCACATCGCGAGTCAGAGGATCAGCTTTACAGGGTCATGGTCAAGAACCTTGATACCAACGAGCTTTACCCAATTACACCGGCGACAAAAAATGCCTGGTTACCTGCTTGGTCGCCAGATAACACTAAGCTTGTGTATCAAAACCTCTCTCAGGATTATTGTCATATCAGTATTGCTGATGTTAGTGATCTTAGAGCCCCCGTTATCAATGAATCTATTTTGGACTGCAATGTTGGTGTGGGTAGTGCCAATGTTATTTGGGGAGGGGACGACGTGCTTTACTTCGCTGAAGCTGCCAATGAAAACGCTCCTTTTATCATTTACAGGTATCACATCTCCTCAAGGAACATGAATCAAATCACTAGTCCGCCCAATAGCGGGAGAGGAGATTATCGCCTGCAATTGTCGCCCGACGGCAAGTGGTTGGCATTTGTTCGTAACACCGTTTACTGGGCAGAAAGTGAACTATGGCTGCACGCAATTGACACAGCTGAAACAAGACGAATCACCTCTATACCAGTAAGGCTGAGGGCATTGTCTTGGTTGCCTGACTCAACCCACTTGGTGGTGGCCAACGCGAATAAGCAATTACAAACCGTTAGTATTGATACCGGTGTCACGACTGAAATTACCTCAGTAATTCTGCCTCTATTTCACCCATCGGTTGGTGGCGGCAAGTTAGTCGCATCGGCAGGGTCTTTTCATAATAGACAAATTTGGCGGGCGCAAGGAGCATTTGGCAGTGCAACGCCTGCGGCAACCACACTAAGTCCTTTTATCAATTCCTCTCGCTCAGATTACTTGCCACGACTGAACCCTCAAACATCGTCGGTGGCATTTGTATCAGATCGTTCTGGGTTGTCGCAGATATGGCTATTGGATGAAATGGAACAGCTACATCAACTCACTGATTTTGATCAGCCATACCACTTTCAATCTCTGAACTGGTCACCCGATGGTGGCAAGCTTGTCACGGCGACTAATAATCGCTTGATTTGGCTAGATGTAATTAACCGGCAAGTGCATACAAGCTCAGAAGAACTACAAGATGTCGCCAGACCCGTTTGGAATTCGGACAATCAACGGGTTTATTTTTCACAAAAAATAGGCCTAGAATGGCAACTCTTCAGTTATTCAATACTCAGTGAAGCGCTGGTACAAATCACTGAGGCGGGTGGTTATCGTAGCAGCCCTAGTCAATCAGGCAATATGATTTTTCTCTCTAAACTGCATCAAGCTGGGTTATGGAAGCTTAATATGAACTCTGGCACAGAAACATTAGTAAGTGATGGACTGAAAACCCAAAACTTTAATCGCGATTGGATGGTGCTTCCGTCTGAGCAATATCTTTTCTTTGTTAACCCTAAAAATGTTTTCTCCATACAGCGATTGCCTTTGGATGGTTCAGCAGATTTACCTATGGAAGTGCTTCAACTAAAACAAGACGCTATTCTTGACTTTGATATTTCTCATAATCAGGACACGCTCCTGTATACCCGCACAGCAGCCGGGGAAAGTGACATTGTGATGCTGGAGCCAGCGACCCCGTGATCAGTGCGGTGAACCGCTAAATTAGATAATTCAGGACTTTTTACGCCTACCATAGTTAAACTGCGCGTGTTTATGGAAACACCACTGAAATAAAAAAACATGAAAACCGTCTCGCCTACCCAGACGTGCACCTCCAAAGCAACAGTTTCTGTGCCCCACGTGTAGAACCTCCCACGCAATCGAAAGGAATGTTTGGATCTTTGCCTGCAGTACAGCGGAGCACGGTTTGTAGGTATCTTCGTCGATGGTAGTCAGCGATACGTTTAACACGATCGGACAAGATCAGCACAATTTTGTCCTAGTTTGGTCACGCCCAAAACATTGACCTTTGGGATGCTCTCGCCCAAATTGAGTCGCATATTCGACATAGAAAAGATGACAGTATGCGCAACAAAATCACGTTTGTTATTAAGCATGACACCAAAATAGGTACATGTGACCCGTTGAGATGCAGCAGTTTCTCCTCTCATCAATTAGCGGTTGCTGGTTGATATCAATATCCTGTGGTGTCAGTACAACGGGATTCATTCTATGTCTTTATTTAACCGACAACACTGTAGGATTTTTTATGCGCTTTCTACTGCGCTTTATGTAAACCTCAATATATCCAATCAAGGAGAAGATTTATGATTTTAAAACGATATTGCAGCACAGTTCTGGTATGTCTATTTGTATCTACAGTAGGCCATTCTAAAGGTTTAGAGAACCAATCCAGCGCTAATACTTTTATAGAAAAAACCGGGTCACCTACAGTAGATTTAAGTGCTGCATGCACATCAGGTGTCGAAAAAAACATTGGCAATTTTGACAATGGATCTCTTCAAGGGTGGAGCGGCGTCAATGCCGTTAATCCCTCTAATGGATTTAACGGCATCCTCTCCGTTGTGCCCTCAGGCGGCAATCCTGCCGGGTACCTGCGAGCAGTAGACACGGCAGGTGCTGGTGGAGGGCCGCTTACTGTATTATCTCCCTCCACAATCAGGGATAGTTTAATTGGAGACCTGACTAGATTCGAACTTATCAAGTGGGACGTGTTGCTTCCGGATGTGACCAATTTGACTAGTTCGACTACGGCTTGGGTTAAGGGGGCAGATGGTACTATATTTCGTTCTTCTGGTGCGCTCAGCCCATTTACACCAGCAGCTAATTGGTTCTCAAAGTCTGCTTCATTTGTATCATCTAACGGTTGGACACGATTTTCGGGAAGTGCCTCCTATTCATCGGTTATGGCTAACGCAGCCGCAGTATATATCGATGTTGAAGCGATTATTGGTCTTGGAACTGAAGCGGGTGTTGACAATATCAGGGTCTGTAAGGAGCCGGTGGAACCAGTGTTCAGTTGCCCGGAAGCAAGTTCGATCAGATTAACCGTTATTGCGGGCGGTGGATTCTGTGAAGATGCACAGGCAGTGCTCGAGGGAATTAATTCAAATAGTGTGAATTATGTTAATTGGTCATGGTTACTAGAGGCAGCGAACGGGAATCAATCTGGCAGCAGCATTAGTGGCTCCACTGCACCCATCTACATCAACGGCGGACATTACAACGGCGATCAGATGGATGTATGTGCACAAACAGAGGCTAGTAACGGTACAAGCTGCGATAACGTGTGTGCTAACTTCGTGATGAATTGCGACACAACAAATACTCAAGGCGGAGATTAGGACGGTTAGATTAAAGGACAATTAACTAATTTTGCTTGTCTGAAGGTTATGCAGGTATGTGGGCACCGAAAGAACTCACATATCTCCATAATTATTAAGTGAGTTATATAGAGACCTCAGCATAATCAATTAATTTGGCTAATCAAATAACTCGGATTGTCCCTCCGTCGTGTTTTAAAAATAGCTTGGGTCTCAATTGAGTATCTAACGCTTACTGAAGAGTCTGGCTTAAGCTAAATGATCACTTGCGGGAAATAAAAATCGTTCACTTAGTATGGGAAACTTTGCCAACAATGCAGTCGCGCATTCATCGTGATTATTTTCACCGAGAGAGGTAGTTACAAAGCTATTTAAATCAAATAGATATGGATGCCACAACTTTGTCCTAGTTTGGTCACGCTCAAAATATTGACCTTTAGCGCTCTATCCTGCAGATTTAGTCATACATTAGTAAGAGAGAATGACAATATGCGCAACCCGATGACTTTTTTGACAATCATAGCACTATCCCTTTTTGCAACTTCTGTTGTTGCAGCTTGGTCTGATAGAATATTTCCCAACTGTATTCGCGGCAATGTTGATAGTGACGTATCTGTGACATTGCAAGATATTGAAAAAATTGAAGGTTATATTCAGGGCTTGAAACCTCTAAGCTGTCATCAGGTCATGCATGCTGACGCTAATCGTGACTGGCATGTCGATGAGCAAGACATTGAATTACTTCTTTTAGATCATGGGCAGTCACCAAGTGAGCTTACTTGGGGTGACCTTGACGGCAATGGAATAGCGAATGAATTTGATTTTTTGTTACTTCAACAGTATGTATCCGGCTCCGACGTGCTGACCCAAAGTATCGTACTTGAGACCGGTGACATTAGTGGAGATGGGGTTGTAAACCAGTTAGATATTGATATTTTCCTTGAATGTGAATCAGACAAACTTGCTTCGCCATTTAGCCAAAACTTTGAGTATCAGACATATATGGGTACATCTCTAATGGCAAGCCGAGTGGAGCCTAAATCAGCGCGTTAGCGCTGACTCAAATTAGTTTTATTAGCAAACTACAGCGCCGCCTTTATGAAAGGTGCTTGGCTTGCACCGGCATATATTTCGTTTCACTATTGGCATAGAAACTGGACACGCCTTCGGCCCAGTAGCAACAGCGTGGAGTTCCAACGGCGGCTTTCGATCTAGACAGAGTCGAGATCGAATTCTAGGGACGACACTAAACTAAAAGATAAAGCACGCAGCGCTATGCCTTAAAGCAGATCGAAAGCTATTCCGGTTTGTACTACTCTCGAATCAGCCGAATTGTGGCAAGAGGCAAGATACCACTCCAATAGCTCGCTAACCAGCGTTAAACCTGTTTCTACCAATGGCTGCACGGTCTATTAGCGTGTCTACTTCGAACCTTATACCGAAAGCTGAGAGATTAGTTTTTCCAAATTGTTTACATGGGCAGCTGAAATTTTTCCTTTTGCCCGAATTAAATATTCTGGCAGATGCAAAAAATTCAGCATATTCTTGTTAAAGAAAAGATCTCTTGAGCCCTCTAACCCCGAACCATCTTCAAACACCTTTTGGTAATTCTTTAAATAAAATGCGTGTTGTCTGTGCTTGAAAATCATATGCCAATCCGACCCGTAGGCTATTCGTTGATCAAAATTTACCTGTAGTGAATTATCACGTGATTCGCTGAAAAGAATATTTAGACGGTCCCGAAAATTGCCAATTGAGTTGCTGTCACTAATCTCAGAATGGGCCCCTACTCCACAATAAACATTGTTATTGTTTACACACGCATCATATATCACCCTCGCGTATGAGCTAAGCTCAATATCAGAGGCGTAGTCAGAGCTCTGTTGGTCAGTACCCTGCCAAGGGTCGTTGTCTATCACTTTCGGCAGCCATCCTTCGCTACCGCCGGCATGCCCAAAGCAAATAATAAGGTCCTCAAATTGCTGTAATATTTCTGAGTAGTATTTAGGGTGTGACATTTTGCCGGTGTAGCCTGAAACACTCTCCATTTCACCTGGTTGCGAGTGTGAGAAAATTGGCACTCTATTTGAATTGCAGTAATCAAACAGTTTGAGGTTCCGGCTATCAATGTCACTTGCAGAAACTCCACCACGAACAACATTATTGACTAAATCTTGGCTGTCGAATCGCTCATTGCCTTGAGCCCGGTACCCATTCGGGCAATAGAACTTTACGCCTACGAAACCTTCCTCCTCAATAGCGCGCTTTACCAAATCTAGCGCATTATCGCGAAGCGGACACCAGCCATAAAAGCCTAACACTAGCCCGCTTGAGCTATTGTACAACTTCCGCATCCTGCTCATCCTGAGTTCTGGCTCTTTATACACAGGCTTTTTCTGACCAGGGTAATGCAATTCCATATCCATCATATGATCGATATAAAGTTGCACACCTTCATCACCGGATGTGTATGTGTTGATCAGCGTATCCATAATTTTGCTTTCTGACTCTGTTTGTAATACCAACCAATGCCAAAAATCACCAAGCTCACGAAATTTTCTAAATAGTGGATTCAGTAAACTCTTAAAACTACTGCGGATATTCGAAACAGATTGACGATCTGCTTTCATGGCAGATTTGTAGGACGACGCCGAGGTTAACATTGGCAATACATTGGTTTGAGTATTGCCCAACATGATTAGATCCGCTTCGTTGGCATTGATATCATTGGCCTCAAAAATTGCCTTAACAAAGTCGTCATCCGTCATCAGTTCGTCTGCGAATGCAGCTTCATCAATTAAAAACGCTTCCAGTTCATCTTCTTGGTCCTGTGAAAGAACGGCCTGAGTAGTAAGGGTTCCTAAAACCGGAGAAAATTGCGCGCTCGAATTAAGAGATGCCGATTTAAGAGAATTACCCCCATCGATAACATCGTCATCGCGGGTTCTCCATAATAGATATTTAACCAGCGCTTTCGCAGCAAACTTGGTCAACACGCCATTTGCTCTGGCGTCGATTATTCCCTTTAAGGGTAAATAACGAAGGTTAAAAAGATGTGTGTGTATATCAACTGCCATGTGAAGTTCCCAGTTTATATGCCCTAACGATAAAACTAGCATATAGATTGTCGGCAATGCTAGCCGCTAACTAAAGAGTGCACTCAGTCACAATAACCTCTCATTCGACGACCTTTGATTCAATAACCTATGATTCAATAACCTATGATTCAATAACTTGAGGCCTGAACGTCGAACCAATGCCTGCCCCCTCGGCCCGCTTTTACTGGGCCCAAATAGATTCAGGCAGACGTTCGTCATATTTGCCTCTTGGCCTACAGTTTTTGTCGAAGTATGGGTGTCTTTGATAACCCGTATTGAAATACCTTAGCGCATTCTCTCTGGCCAGAGACGCTTCAATACCGAGTGATTCGCCTACCGTGTGATTTCTTTGTATCGCTTGGCAGTCTGTTTTACGCTCATTTCTCTCGCCTCGGATATGCATAACTTCATGAGTAAATACGTGCATGGCAAATAATTCTTTTGATGAAGCACTTTGCGGGTGATCTAAATACTGTATGAAATTTTTACACCAATTATCTTCAAAGAAAATTTCTCCTGTTTGAATATAGGCTGTGCCAGCGAGCGTATCGAGCCCTTTGCCATCAAATATTGTCTCGAATATTGAATTGCACTTTACGACTACGTTGGGTCGCTCAGCAATAATTGAGGCTTTTTCAGATAGAAAGATTTCCAAGCGCCATATTTTGTAGGCAGGCAAGGCACAAGCGGCAGCAAGTGATGCTAGGACGGTTAGGTAGGCAGCGGTAAATAAACTAAACCGCTCTGTTGGTCGGAGCAACTCGCGACAAATCAACCAGCAGAAAAATACAGACAACAGCATTAGAATCATAGGTTTTGCTCCTAACGTTTAGTCATAAGTCAGCGCTAACGCTGAAACGCCCTCGGTTTGTTTGGGCTACTCTTAGCAAAACAATCAGGTCTAGACCACGCTTTATTGTATTTTTACTGAACAGCTGAATTATGTAGTTTATAACTTTTTATTGGCTATCCTTTCGACAAACGTATATTACGTAAACTTACGGCACAGCGAAAGTTTTTAAATACCAATGAGCATCATTTGTCAGCGCCGCTAATGCCGCTTACTCAAAGCTTGATAGTAGCCCAGCGTCCGTTCTTAGGTTCTACTAACGATAACTAAACTGCGGCTAAGTAATTTGCCTCTTTAGAAATCGAGACGCACTCGAGCCATAATTTGACGCGGAGCAACCCGCTCTTCGCCAGTCGCGTTTACGCCAAAGACATCGGTCATACGAGAATTAACTCCATCTTCGTCAAACAGGTTAGTGACTATAAAGTCAGCTGCCCAGGGAGCGTCAGCGGGGGCATAGGATAGCGTTGTGCTTACTAAATTATAGGAATTAACAAAATCAACATCGGGGTTGTTAAAGATACGTTGCTGAAATGAATCACGATAAGTGTATTGCAGTATTCCACCAATACTCGCGCCGTTAGAAATCTCAGTTCTATAACTCAAGCTTATGTCCGCGGTAAAGCCTGGGGTTTTAGCAAGTTCATTTCCATTAACGTTTTCGGCTAACGCCGCACGTGTTACGTCTTGACCCGGGGCAAAACCAAGGCCCGCCGCTAATACGTTATCCAAAGCGAAAAAGTCACTTGTTATCTCGGTATCAACCACGGCCATTTTGGCATCGAGAGACAACTTATCAGTAATGAAACCTAATAATTCTAGTTCGGCGCCGAAGATTTCGGATTCAGGGATGTTTGCCACACCGCCTTGAAAAGCATTTGGATCAGTCGCCTGAAACTGAATGTTTTCATAGTCGTACAGAAATGCGGCAATGTTAGCTCTAAAGCGACCATCTAAGAACTCGGTCTTTAAGCCAATTTCAAACGCGTTAATAGTTTCATCTTCAAAGGTAGGGAATACCAACGGAGCCGAGTTATCTATTCCGCCAGCAATGAAATCGAACTCGCCTGGCAAGAAGCCAAAGGTCAAATTACTGCCACCTGGTTTAAATCCGCGCGTGAAAGAACCAAATAAAAGCGTTGAATCGTTTATATCGTACTCAAGTGCAATTCTGCCAGTGGTTTCACTGACCGAGGCGGCGATTTCATTCGCAGGCAATTGAAAAAAGTTCGATACAGCGCTTTCAACATCGTCTTCGGTATAGCGTAAGCCAGTAATTAATCGGATGACATCATTAAAATAATACGTAGTCTGACCATAGACCGACAGTGATTCACGTGTTGGTAATGCATCTGATATAAAACCGATGTCACCACCAAATACCTCCGGAAAAGAGCTAACGAATCCATCAAGAACGCCATTAAAATTGGTGTCTAGCTCTTCTCGAATAGTGATGTCGACTTCAGTGTCGAGATAGAAAGCGCCCACGATCCAATCCAATTTACCGCCAATCGGCTGATTCGACACTAGGTTGATTTCATGCGTTGTAGTGGTTTGTACATTTCTCTCAGGATCAAATTCACTGATTTGTATCTCTGGGTTGAGTGCAACTGAGTGGCGGTCATTATCGCGTATCACGGTAATATCATCTTTTTGATAACTACCAAGATACTTTAGTGTTGCCACGCCGATATCGGTTTCGGCAATAAGCCCATAAATCTCCGACTCTAAGTCATAAGAAGATACGGTATCTTGCGCTAATTGTCGTGGGTCAGGCGTTGGATCAAAGATCCCTTTTATCGCCGCACCATTACTGTCTTCTTCAAATAATTGGGCAAATACTCGAATGCTACTGGTGTCGTTAATATTCCAAAGCCAATCTGAGCGAAAACTAAGATTATTAGCGTCATCGAGTTCTTGCCCATTTAAAATATTGCTTGAAAAACCGTCATGCTCAAAGCTTGATATCGATGTTCTAGTCGACACAGATTCACTTAACGGTAGATTTACCGAGCCTCGCACCCGCACTAAGTTGTGTTCACCTAAAGTGAGATCAGCCGTGCCTAAAAATTCATCGCTAGTGGGTTTTTGGCTGATTACATTAATTGCTCCGCCAGTGGAATTCTGTCCAAACAAGGTGCCTTGAGGCCCGCGTAGCGCTTCTATTCTGTCAACCCCAATGAAGTCCGTTTGTAGTGAAAATGGTGATGCGATGTAGATGCCATCAATATGATAAGAGACTGACGGGTTTGCGACGGCATTTTGATTCGCCTCGTTGCCTACGCCACGAATCGCTATGACTGTTTTAAACCCCTCGTTCTTAGCGATGGTAATGCCGGGCGCTATGCCACTGAGATCAACAAAAGACACTATATTTTTATCATCTAGAGTTTGTCTGGACAAAGCGGTAACTGCTTGTGATAGGTCTTGTAAGCTTTCGTTACGCTTTTCGGCGACAACCACAACTTCCTCAAGCACCTGTGCGTGTGATATTGATATGCTAACGGAGAAAGCCATTGTCGAAAGTGCCAACGACTTATAAAATGTTGCATTACTAAAACGGTTTTTCATCTTCTTTTTCTCTTCTCGTAAAACGCTCTTTGCAAAGTATTTATTCAACTTCTTAATTCTGGAATTATTTTTAAATTCGGATTTTTTCTCTGGATTGTTGCTCTAGATTATTCCTCTAAATTAAAAAATAGCAAAATCCATGCCATTTGTTGACACCAGTGCCAATTTCACAATTGGCATTTATATAAAGTTGAAAAATGATCTCAAAGCGCCAGCAAATAGAATTCATTTTCCCTATTGACCTTATCTGAGTGTAAAACGCCGTTGAAGATAGAGTGAAAAACGCTGCGCCCTATCACCGAAGTGGTGCATTAAATTAGTCAATGCACCATTCAAGCAGCGGGTCTATTGAGATGACTCGTGATCGAATCCTGCAGGGCCGCAGGGGTCAGTCAGGCTGTCACAGTTTTACGGCCTATTTAACTGTAGGCAGATTAAGTCCATCGCGTTCCCTATTTTTCTACTTTCTTCCAATCAACGCCGGACATTGGATGCCAACTTCATTCGAATTAGCTGATAAATCTCCGCGACTAACACAAAGAATATAGCCGGCAATATAGCCAGAAAAGGTAGAAAGCGATCAGCCATGCCGAGACCCGGTATAGCCAAAAGAAAAACTAAAACAAACATGACTACTTGAGTCACTAACGGCGCCTTAACCGAGGTTAAAAGCGGCTTATCGCCTCTATGATGCAATCGACTATAAAAACTGTTTATCGACCATACAAAAGCAATAAGCAGTAGAATTAAACAACTCCAGTAAATTGACCAAAAAACAATTCGCTTGGCCCTCTTACTCCTTGCATCTGAAATTAGATCTTCTCTAATTTGATTCAACTCGCTAACGCTAGCTTTCTCCTTGTAGAGCGCAAACCAATCGGGCGACTCCTCGTCTAAGGTGAAAATAAGGTCTGAAAAACTCATCTCCTCATCTGCAGCTTTTTCAATGTTTCTTGAGAACCGCTCTCTAATTCGTTTTACTTCATTAAATTCTTCAAAACTGCTAATTCGATTTCCAGCTCGATAATAATAAGGCCTATCGACAAAACGGTATATTCCATCTCTCGGGCTCTCGCTCTTAAGAGCTAAAATCCGACTGGCTAATGTTAGAGACCAAATAGGAGCCTCAGCGACCTCCGGCTGCCTACTGCAGTATGGGCTAACGGGTAACTTTATTGATTCCACACCCTGAGTGCATTCCCCATTAATGCACAGAACATAGTACTCGTTCTCGATACCCCTACAAGATGTAGCCAACGATACCGCTGAATAAAACAAGCTCAGACCGAGCATAAGAGTTAGAAATTTTCTCACAAAACATTCCCTGATCATTTAGTTGAGTCAACGACAGTTGCTTAACCGGCACGTTAACGGGCA
>Ga0075467_10003108_pt1 | contig 12851 bp, 7 predicted proteins | sample DEB08_DNA_9_FD_75067 | JGI IMG/M metagenome (GOLD analysis project Ga0075467, IMG submission 75067) | Aqueous microbial communities from the Delaware River and Bay under freshwater to marine salinity gradient to study organic matter... | ecosystem: Environmental > Aquatic > Marine > Coastal ...
CAGGTGCCAACCGGGCCAATGGCCTGGGAATCTTCCGCGACTTCCTGGAACGGGCACCCGACCAGTTTGCCTACGGGCACCGCGGGCGGGACCTCAGTTATACGGCAGATATGTACTGGTTTCCCAACCAAAATTACACCATGACCTACCTGGTCAACTACGGCACCGACGCCAAGAGCAGCCTGCGGTCCGTGTTTTTTGATTTCCGCACGGCTATGGTGGATGCGATAATGGAACCTTGAGCTCGGAATAAAGACGGCTAACTAAGCAGGAATAGTGATCAGGCAATGGGTGGTGGCCAATTTTTTCGCCGGACGGCGTATACCAGTTCGTCGAAATATTCACCGTTTTTGTAAAGGGTTTTTTCGAATTTTCCTTCGAGCACAAACCCGGCCTTTCCAGTACCCGTTGCGAGGCCAGGTTGGTGCCGAACGGGCGGGCAAAAATCCGGTCAATGAGGTAGGTGCTAAAGGCAAAGTCGAGGATTTCCGGGATGGCGCGCATGACAATCCCCTGCCCCCAGAACGGTTCGGCCAGCCAGTAACCCAGTTCGGCATTTTTTTCGTAGATATCCGCCTGTGGATGAATACCAATGCCCCCAGCCGCCTGGCTGGCTACTTCAATGGCAAAAAGATGGACGGGGTTGTCCTGGTTGGCAAGGGCAATGAAGGAACGACCGTCTTTTTCGGTGTACGGAAAGGGGAATTTATTCGTCAGGTTTTTCGCGACGTTCCAATTGTTGGCGTACTGCACCAGGCTGTCCAAATCGGTAATGGCCCAGGGCCTGATTTTGAAGGGAGTCATAGGCTTGTGGTAGATTGTGAAACGGTCAAACGCCCGCTGCTATCCTGTTGGTTCCTTTTTGCCAAGGTTTTTTTTTCCTGATTTCAAACGGATCGCGCACTACCTATAAACCGGCAAAATGCTGCCCCTCGCGTGCCAGTCGGCGCAACAACGGGCTGCAGCGGTACCGTTCTTCGTGGTATTCGCGGTAGTGGGCATCCAGTTGTGCGACCACGTAGGGGAGGCCCAGTTCGTTGGCCCAGGCCAGCAGGCCCCGCGGATAGTTGACGCCCCGGGTCATCGCCAACTCAATGGCAGCTGGCGTAGCAACACCCAGGTAGACGGCATCGGCTGCCTCGTTGATGAGCATGACCAGGATGCGGTGGAGGATGGCCTGGCCCAGGGCCGGGTCCGTATTTGGGAGGGGAGGGGTAGCTCCGCTGGCGTAATCGTAGAAGCCCCGCCCGGTCTTGCGGCCCAGGTAACCGGCGTCCACCAGGCGTTGTTGCGTAAAGCTGGGCTTGTAGCGGGGATCGAAGTAGAAGGCGGTGAAAACCGTTTCGGTTACGAGGTAGTTGACATCGTGGCCAATGTAGTCCATCAGGGCAAAGGGCCCCATGCGGAAGCCGCCGAGTTCGGTCATGGCCCAGTCGATGGTCGCAATATCTGCCAGGCCTTCGTCGTAGATGCGCAGGGCCTCGCCGTAGAAAGGCCGGGCGACGCGGTTGACGATGAATCCGGGGGTGTCTTTGGCCAGCACGGGAATTTTACCCCAGTCTTGCATCAGTTGCAGGGCCCACTGCGTTGTTGTGGGGTCGGTCTGTACGGCGGGTATCACCTCCACCAGCGCCATCAGGGGTGCCGGATTGAAGAAGTGCAGCCCGAGTACGCGCCCGGGCTTTTTGCAGGCCGCCGCGATGGCCGTCACGGCCAATGAAGATGTGTTGGTCGCCAGGACAGCGTCTTCCCGGAGCAGACCTTCGAGTTCTTCGAAGAGGGCTTTTTTGACGTCCAGCCTTTCCACAATGGCCTCGATCACCAACCCGGCCACGCTCAGGTCAGCCTGGTCGAGGGTATAGCAAATCCGTTGCTGGATGACTGCCGCCTCCGCTGCCGTCAGGCGCCCCTTCTCGACCTGGCGATCCATGATCCGGGTCAGTTCCGTCTGGGCACGCCGCAAGGCATCGGGCTGCTTGTCGTATAACAGGACCTGGTGGCCTGCCGTGGCCGCCACCTGTGCTATTCCGCTGCCCATGGCGCCACTGCCTACTACACCTACAATGATCATAAACTGTTTTTTGGATACCCGCAAAGTTAAAGACTTCTCGTAGTAATTCGGACAGTTCTTCACTTTTAGCAGCGATTACCGCCCGAACGGTGTACTTTTGTGCCTGAAACATCCAATACAAATTATAATGAAAAAGCTATTCCTCCTAAGCGCCCTCGCGCTCTTTACCTTCCTGAGCTACACGCAGGCGCAAGCCGTAGCCAAGACAATTGTGGTAGAACATTTTACCAACTCCCGTTGTGGTATCTGTGCCAGTCGCAATCCCGGCTTTTACGCCAACCTGAACCAACAGGAAGGCGTGCTGCACCTGGCTATCCACCCCAGCTCGCCTTACAACAGCTGTATCTTTTACCTGGCCAACCCGGTAGAAAACGATGCCCGCACCAATTACTATGGTATTTACGGCGGTACACCAAGGTTGGTTATTGAGGGCGTAGTGATTTCGGCCGGAACCAATTATGGCAACGCCAGCATTTTTACCCCCTACCAAAACCAAACCACCCCCGTCAGCCTGCGTATCCGCCAAACCAAGGAACAAGGGATGATGACCGTATCGGTTACCATTAAAGCCGAGGCCGACAATACCATCGGCGATGCCCGCCTGTTCCTGGCGGCTGCCGAAAAGCGCGTGGTTTACAACGCACCCAACGGTGAAGGCGAACACCACGACGTCTTCCGCAAGACCTTCAACGGCGAACCTACCGGCGCCACCGTCGCGGTACCCGCCATTGCTGGCGATTCCCTGGTCATCACCGGTATGCTCACCCCCGACGCCAACTGGGTATTCGACCAACTCTACACCATGGCCATCCTGCAGTCGGCTACCGACCGCGAGGTGTTCCAGGCTGCCGCCGCCACTCCCTCCGACAACGAACCCCTGGTCGGTACCTTCGAGGTGAACGAACTGGCAGCCAGCATCTTCCCCAATCCGGTAACCGACCTCCTGCAGGTGCGGCTGGCGGGTAGCGAAAAAGCCCGGGTGCGCCTCTACAGCACCCAGGGTGTGTTGCTCCAGGAGCAAAGCTTTGTGGGCCAGGTCAGCCTGGACGTCGCCACCTACCCAGCGGGCATCTACTGGTTGGAAGTGGAAGCAGCTGGTAAGCAGGCCGTGCGCAAGATCGTGAAGTAATTTGCTTCCAATGAAATAGCTGTTAACCCCCCAAGGGGGAGCCAACAGCAAAGGGGCAAGGGTGTTCAGTCACCCTTGCCCCTTACCTTTTTTCCAAACCCCTCCAACCTTTCCACTTCAACCCTTCCTAAAAAGCAGGACAATACACCTTGCTACAGGCACTGCGGCCAAACTGGTAGTTCAGCATAAGCTCCAGGCTCTGGGGTCCGCCGGCCAGGGTTTTCATGCCGCCGTCGTAGTTGAAGGTCAGTTGAAAGGTGTCGTAGACGAGGCCAGCGGTGAAGACGTAGGCATCGCTGCGCAGCCCTTCGAAGCCCCGCGCGCTGCGGTAGCCAGCACCCAGCCGGAAGGTGAATCCACCCCCTGGTTTCATCAGAAAAGTAATATTGCTGAGCAGCTGGCGGTGTGGATCTTGTACCCGGTAAATGCTTTGGACGGATACCCCGGCCTTTTTGGGCATCCAGGTGAAGCTGCCGTGGCCCACAAAATGAGAATTGATGGTACGGCCCAGGCGGCCATCATTGATGCCGAGCAACGACCAGTTGGGCCGGTTGAGGTGCTTGGCGGCGAAACCCACCTGAAAGCCCCAGTCGCCCCGCTCGGTAGGGGCGAAGGTGAGGGCTACGCCGGCACCCCAGTCGGCCACCGCAGTGGTGCTACTCCCTTCAATTTCGCTGGGCAGATCCGGATGGTCGAATTGCTCATCGAAGGACAGGTCATTGATGTCGAGGCGGTGGGTAATAAAGCCCGCTTCCGCACCCAGCAGCAGGTAGCGAACCTGGTCGCTACGCTGGTCCAGTACTTTGATGTAGGCCACCGACAGGCTGCCGTCCAGCCGCTGGAGCGGTAAGTCGCCGCGCTCGCCGCCCACCACGGCGAGGCCCAGCGCCAGGTAATTGCCTTTAAAGGGCAAACAAAAGCGGTGCTCCAGCCCTGCGGAATAAGTGCGAAAAGCACCCTGCCGCCCCAGTAGGTTGGCCCACTGCTGGCGGTGACTCAGCGACAAGCGCCAGTCGTTGTTGTTGATCTGTCCGGTCAGCGCCGGATTGACGCCCAACGGATTACCGGCAGCAAATGAAAAATGAGGGTCCTGGGCCACCAACGACAGGGCCAGGAAGTGGAGACATAACAAGACGGGCAGCGACTTTTTCATACGGTTCATTTAAGACGGTAACAGAATGGTGGGGATCTTAACGAAGGAGCAACACATCACCCGAAAAGCGCTCCGGTGCTACCTGGTCCACGTACCTGACCGTTACCTGGTAGACGTAAACGCCGGGAGCCACGTCCGCATCGCCCATTTTGCCATCCCAGCCGTAGGCCCGGTCGTTGGGCGGAAAGTTTCGGGCTTCGAAGAGCAGGCCGCCCCAGCGGTCGAAAATCTGGAAAGACTGGATTTCCACAATCGCCTGGGGGTTGGCACTCCTGACGCGGAAAATATCGTTGCGGCCATCCAGGTTGGGCGTGAAGGCGTCGGGCAGGCAAATATCCCGGCTCCCGTCCACCAGCACCAAAACGGTGTCCCGGTTGGTACAGCCGTTCTCATTGGTCATGGTCAGCTCGTAAAAGGTATCGTAAAAGGGTTGGGCGGTAGGTTCCGGGCAGTCGACACAATCAACCTGATCGGCGGGAAACCAGGAGAACGTCGGCACATTGGCGGTGTAGTCGGTGGTGAAAGTCACCGTTTCGCCCAGACCGATGCGCACGGTATCTTCCACGACATTCAAGGCCGTGGGGTCGGGCTCGAAGACTTCGTAGTCGGCAAAAGCCGGGCACCCTTTGCTATCCAGCAGCTGCAGGTCGTAGCTGCCTGGCCCCAGGTTGTCGAAGCGGGTCACGTTGATCCCGCCCGCCGAATAGTCGTTTCCATTGACCAGTACCAGGTACGGAAAGGTCCCTCCAGCTACGTCCGTGAGCACAATCGCGCCATCATTTTCTCCATAACAGGAAATGTGCAGCACGGAATCGCGGAAAGTAAGCGGATCGGGCTGGGCCAGGGGAACTTCCGTGAGCTGGGTACAGCCCTGGGCGTCGGTCAGGAGTAGGGTATAGGTGCCGGCCAGCAGGTTGTTGATGGCGTTGGCCGCACTGCCGGTATTCCAGCTCAGCTGATAGGGTTCCGTGCCACCGACAATGCCCCCGACCACCAGACGGCCGTCGGATCCAGCGAAGCAAGACACGTTGGTGGTCTCAATGGTTGCCGTCAGGGCGGGCGGTTCGGCGAGCAGGAGGGTGGTGTCCCAGCGGCAGTTATTCACATCTATCAGGTTGACGGTGTAAGTACCGGCGACCAAATTTTCTATATCCGCCGTCGCGGCGCCGTTGGACCAGTTGTAGCTGTAGGGCGCCGTTCCCGACCAGGTAGAAAGGTCGATGCTGCCGTCGTTCCCGCCGGCACAACGCACCTCCTGGATGCTGGCCGTCGCCGCCACGGGCGGAAAAACGGTGATGGTTTGCCGGGCGGTATCGGCACAGCCGCTACTGCCGGTTACCAAAAGTTCAACGGTGTAGACGCCGGCGTCGGCGAAAGTATGGCTCAGGTTGTCGGCAAAGGAGGTGAGGCCATCGCCAAAATCCCAGCGGAGGCTGGCAACCGGTCCCGTACTGCTACTGGCAAAGGCCAGCGGTACGCCTGCACACACCGTGGCGGTGGCGGTTTGCAGAATGGCCGTTGGCGTAGGGTCGATGGTAATGGACTGCGTAAGTTCCGCCTGGCAGATGCCGCCAGCAATAGCGGTGAGGGTGACGGTGTAGGTGCCCGCGGCCGGGTAGAGGTGGATGGGGTGGGTGAGGGTCGAGGTCGTGCCATCACCGAAGTCCCACCGGTAGCTGTCGGCGCGCAGGGATTCGTTGGTAAAATGGATGGAATCGGGAAAGCAGCCGTTCATCGTAGCAAAACGAAAAGCCGGGAGGGGCAAATCGCGTACGTATACTGGTAGGGTCAGCGTGTCGGTACAGAAGTTGTCGTCCTACACGATTTGGGTGACCGCAAAAGCCCCGGGGGTGGCGTATACGTGGTTGGTGACGCAGTCGGCGCTGTTGTTGCCGTCGCCCAGGCGGTAATTGCAGGTTAGGTTATCGCCCACTGCCGTGCTGGTGAGGGTGATGGCTGCACCCAGGCAGAGGGAATCGGTGAAGACGAAGCCAGCAGCAGGAGGCGCGAAAATTTGTACCGGCTGGCACAAGGTCGCCGAGCAGGTGGTAGCGGCCGTGGAAAACACCGTCAGGCAAACCTGGTAGGTCCCCGGTTCCTGAAAAACGTGTAGCGGCGCAGTTTCCGAAGAATTGGGAGAGCCGTCGCCAAAATCCCACGAAGTCTGGGTGATGCCTACACTGGTATTCCGAAAGCGGAGGGCGTCGCCGGGGCAACCAAAGGCGGGGTTCTCCCACTGCGCTACCGGTCGTTCCACCACCGTCACCGGTTTGGAAAAACGATCCGTTCCGCAACCAAAGGCCTGCTGGGTGACGGTATACACACCCGGGCTGGCGTAGGTGTAGACCGGATTGGACTCGGTCGTCGTGTTGCCGTCGCCAAAATCGTAGACAACCGGTACCCCGCTGGTGGCGAAGTTGACGAAGTTGACGCTGTCGCCCACGCAGACCACGAGTGGGAAGGTATTGAAGAAAGCCCGCACATTGGTCGGCACCACCACCACCGGCTGGCACAGGGTATCGCTGCCGCAGGTGTTGGTGATGACCAGGCAAATGGCAAGGGTGTCGGCAACCTCCGTTGTATAGGCAATGACGGGTTCCAGGGAATCCGTCGAGATCAGCTGGTCGTTGAGGTACCAGGCGTACTGGTCGGGGTTGCCCCGCGACACGTTGGCCAGCAGGATGGTATCGCCCGAGCAGTACTGGTTTTGGTCGATACCCAGGCGGGAAACGGGTAAGGGTTCCACCACCACGGTGTCGGTGATGGTGGCGCAGTCGTTGGTGACCACCTGCCGCAATTCGTAGGTTTCGGACTGGTCCACTGCTTCCAGCACCAGCGGTGGCGGGTTGGCCACCTGGCTGAGCAAAGCGCCGTTGCGGTACCAGGCGTAGCGCAGGTTGTTGCCCATGGCCGTATTGGTGATCGCGACGGCCAGCCCGGTACACCGATTGGGGTCGTAAGCGAGTTCGAAACCCGCCACGGGCACGGCGTCAATAGCTACGGTACGGGACACCGTCTTGCTGCAATTGCCCAGGGTAATGGTAGCTGCGACCACGTAACTGCCCGCCGCGGGAAAGGTATGGCAGGGTGCGGTGGCCGTACTGGTGCCCGTGCCGGCAAAGTCCCAGGTTACGGTATCAAAATCGGCCATATCCTGTAGGGCAAAACAAAGGGTGTTGCCATTACAGGTGTCGACGATAAAGTCGAAGTCCAGGGTGCTCACCACGACGGTGAAACTGTCCTGATTAGAGCAGGAGGGGAAGGCCGCATTCTCGAAGGCGTACCTCAGGGTATATTCACCGGCTCCAATTCCCTGATCGAAGACGCCGGCAGGCGTGACCCCCACGCCCGACCAGGTGCCGCCGCTGGGGGTAGCGGCGAAGGTCACCGGCTCGTCGTCGATACACAACACCGTAGCTGGCGGCAGGTTGAGGGCTGCGCCGGCGATGGTAAAGAGCCGCTGATCGGTGGTAATACACGGTTCGTTGCCGTAACTGATGGTGTAGGTTCCGGCGGGATAGGCCGTTGGGTCGAGGGTGCCGTTGAACGGGTCGCCGTTGATTCGCCACTGGCCATTGGCTGGTGTTGCCGCAAAGGCGAAAGGCCCGTCGAGCGCACAAACGGTGGTGTCGGGCGTCAGGATGGCTGCTACATCCTGGGTCAGCACCAGGAAGGTGTCGCGCAAAACAGCATTGTTGCAAAAATTGCTGGCCCCGGCAGCTTCAACGAAGTAAGTGCCAGCGGTCAGCGTGAGGGGGAAGGTTATTTGTGGGGCACCATTGATGGTGTAATTTACATGGTCGAGTAAGGGGGTAGGAGAATAGTAGAGAGACACGCAACCATCGGGCTGGGGGTTCAGCGAAAAGCTGCCGCCCTCCACCACAAAGGTGAGGGTGTCGTAGGCGGGTTGGTTGCACAGGTTGTTGGCGCTCAGCACCACGGTGTAGATGCCCTCGGCCGTAAAGATCACTTGCTGGTAAGATGAATCGGGAACCGTTTGGGGAGGAGGCAGTACCCACGTGTAGCTATCGCCCGTGATGACTTCCCAAAAGTAAACTGTTTCCACGTCCGGATTTTCTTCGGCCTGGAGGGTGATCCGTACGGAGTCGCCCTGCAGACAGACCTGGTAGGGGTTGCCCCCGTTGGGATCTACTACGCCGATGGGTGCGCTCCCCACGGCCGTGGCCGGCGCCAGCACCTCGATGGTGTCGCGGGTACTGTCCGACCCGCAGTCGTTGCGCACTTCCAGGGTGGCAACGTAGGTGCCGGGAGTGGTATAGGTATGGCAGCCGTTGGTGGTGGAGGTCGTCCCGTCGCCAAAATCTCAAAGGACAACTTCCAGGTTGGTGGTGGGGCAGGAATTGTTGCCGAAACAGACTTCCTCGCCCAGGCAGGCGACGGATTGGTCGTTGCCAATGATGGCAATGGGCTTGTTTTTGAAGGTCGGAAAAAAGGCATTGTTGAGCCGGGTGCTGTCTTCGAGTACGGTGTTGAGCCGCACGCCAAAATCATCGGTAGAGTAGCTGCAGGTGTTGAAGAAATCCGACAGGTCGTAGGTGTGGGTCTGATTGGGCGGGTTGGCGCTGCCTGGCACAATGGTCATGGGAGAACCATCGCCCCAGGTAATCTCAAACCGGTTGATGGGCTCGGTGAATTCTGGGTCTACACTGATGGTGACACAGATTTCGTAGAAGGGGGCATCAATACAGAGCTCCTGGGGGCCACTGCGTACCTGGATTGTCGGCGGCTCTTGGGCCGCGAGTTGGGTAGCCACAAGGAGTAGGCACCCACCCATAAGGAGGCGAAAAAACATAGCAATGAGGGTGTTTCTGGGACAATGATGTTATTCAAGCATAGGGTAAATTGAAGAAAAACGATAATGTATAATCGCTATTTTTTCAATTAATTAGATAATTTAACGTTGGAATTTAGCGCTGTGCAGATACGGTTAGGAAACGGTCGGAAGGGTGTAGGAAACGGCAGCGCTGCCGCCCATGAACTGGACGTTATTTTATCAGCAGCAGCAAAGGCAACCGCAGTGGAACGGATTTTAGTAATAATATAAGCGGTAAATCAGCTGAGTTGATGGCTATGCTTGCAGCTGGTTTTTCCGACCTGTTTTGCGGGGACCATGCCACGCAGCAGGAGGATTTTTTTAACCAACTTGAATGGCCCTGATCAACGCAACTGTTCCCTGTACCAAGTGTTGTTTTTTTTCTATATTACCGTGCCTAAGCGCTTGTCTAAACTGGATCAAAACCTGCGGTATGCCCGATTTAACCCTGTTTTTTTTGCTCCTTTTTTCTACCCATCTGCTTGCCCAAAGCCAGCCAGACTGCCCCTACTACCAAAAATACCTGGCCGCTGCCGACGCTGAAATAGCCAAAGGCGCAGCCGCCGACTTCCAAAAAGCCATCAACGACTACAGCACCGCCATGCTGCATTGCCCCGCCCGGGCCGCCGCCGCCCGCGAGCGCATTATACAGGCCTACCGCGCGATTGACGCGCTCAAGGACGAAGCCCAGGCCAAAGAACGGGAAGCCCGCAACAGCCTGCGCCGACTCGCCCAGGAACGCGCCCGCTCGCAAGCCGCACTGGCGGAAGCCGACTCCATCTATGCACAGAATAAAAAACTGGTCGATGCCTTCTATTTTTATGACGACCAGCTGGCCCTGGCCTATAGAGACAATCTCTACGGGTACATCAATAAACAAGGCGAAGTAATGATCTACTACGAACTTGTTCAAGCGGAGCAGTTTGATGAAGAAATTGGTTTTGCCAGAGTAAAAAAGTATGGCACTGACTATTTACTCAGCTCAACAGGCAAAACGTATAAAGTGGCCTACCGCCTCGAAGACCTGAGTTCGGAAGTATTGGCGCTTGATTTGCGAGGGCAGTATTTGGATAGTTTTCCGACGGTTGTTTTGGGGTATCCTCAGTTGGAGGTGTTGGTGCTGAATGGGGGGAACAGTAATCAAAAAAACAATATTGGTCGAGTTCCCGCTGGCATTGGTATGCTTAAAAATTTAACCCATCTTTTTCTAGGGAACTCTCAAATCATTGCCTTACCTGAACAATTTTGGCAATTATCCCAATTGAAGTCGTTAGATTTAAGCGGCAACCGACTGACGGAGTTGCCACAACGGATCGGGCAATTGACACAGTTGACAGCGCTAAATTTAAGTGAAACTCAATTAACAGCGTTACCACAAGAGATCGGACAATTGACACAATTGACATATCTGGATTTAAGAAAAAACCAGTTGACGGAGTTGCCGAAACAGATCGAACAATTGACACAATTGAAATACCTGTATTTAAATGACAACCAGTTGACGGAGTTGCCAAAAGAGATCGGGCAATTGACACAATTAACAAAACTGCGTTTAGACAATAACCAATTGACAACGTTACCGCAAGAAATCGGGCAATTGATACTATTGACCTACCTAAATTTAAACTATAACAAATTGACAGCTGTACCACAAGAGATCGGACAATTGACACAATTGACAGAGCTGTTTTTAAGCGAAAACCAATTGACTGAACTGCCGCAACAGTTCGCGCAATTAACACAATTAAAATGGTTGTATTTAAGCGAAAACCAATTGACCGAACTGCCGCAACAATTCGGTCAACTCACTAAATTAACGATACTAAATTTAAGCATCAATAAATTGACTGCGCTGCCGCAACAGTTTGCGCAATTGACGCAATTAATAGACCTGGATTTAAGTTGGAATAACTTGACAGAGCTGCCGCATCAGATTGGGCAATCGACAGAATTGAAAGAGTTGGATTTAAGCGAAAATCAGTTGACGGAGTTGCCGCAACAGATCGGGCAATTGACGCAATTGACAAGGTTAAATTTAAGCTACAACCAATTGACGGAGTTGCCACATGAGATTTCGCAATTGACGAAATTGACTCACCTGGATTTAAGAGATAATCAATTGACGAAGCTTCCACCACAGATCGGGCAATTGACACAATTGACAGAGCTGAATTTAACCGGCAACGAATTAACGGAACTGCCACAAGAGATTGGGCAATTGACTAGGTTGATAAGACTGGTTTTAAGTTCCAATAAATTGACGGAGCTGCCGCAACAAATCACGCAATTGACACAATTGAAAGTCCTGTACTTAACCAACAACCCCATCCCAGAAGAAACCGTCCAACAATTGCAAGCAAAACTTCCAAAATGTCGCATTGAATTCTAACCCACCAAAACCCGCTATCCCACTTCAAACCACACCGTATGCACCACATGGAGCCCTTTTAAATAAAATTCGAGACTTGATCGCCAAAGATCAAATGCCGAAGGCCATCGCCGCTTTGCGGCAATTGACCGCACAAACGCCCCTGCTCAATGAAGCGATTCTCCAGTCTTCGCGCTACCATGATATAGAAAGACGGGCCAGAAAAGGCCTGCTGACCAGCAAAGAAGCAGCCGTTGCCAGCAATCAGGTGCGCTGGGGTATCCTTGAATTGCTGAAAGAAATAGCCGCAGATCAGGCCAGTATCGTACTGCCCGATTTATTGGTAGAAATTGCCCAACAAGGCCAGGGCGAAGCGATCAGCCAGGAACTCGAAAAGGCCATTTCCGTCATCAACAGTAAAAATGTACTGATTAACGCCGCGATTCATGCTGGGGGCAATGTACACGTGGGGGACATTATCTATCACAGCGAGGCAGCTGCGGGCAAAGCGACCGATGACCATCCTTACAACAAGCAACTGACCCAGCATTTAATCAGCGCCATTGCCCCTTATGTCGACAATGCGAAGCGGTTGCACGATGACCAGTCCTGGCTGGAACAGGCCGAAAATTTACGCAAAGTACAAGCGTTTTTGTGTCGAAATTTTGCGGGCGAAATTGCCAAACAATTGCGGCAACTCATGGCCATCGGCAGCGATAAAAACAATACCCCCGACGAAAAACGAGACGCCTACGTGCACAAATGCCGCGACATTGTCCGGCGGAGTTTCGACCTGATCAATTTCACCCTGCTTTCGGCCTTATGGGATGTCTTTCAGATTGCGCCACGCAACCTTAGCCGAGAGCAAAAGGCCGTACTAAGGTTGCGCTTCGATCAGCCTTTTGAACCTTCCAGCAGCGAACAATTTGCGCTCCTCCAGACCTTGCATGGCATTTTCACTGAGCAGCAGCTGACATTTCCGCTACCGGAGGTGGCTCAACTACAAGCAGAATTGCAGCCGGAAAGCAGCTTACAGCAATGCTGTGTGGCCATTGATCAATTGGACCCTAAAGACCCCGCGTCGGGCGCTGCAGCCGAAGGATTACTCAGTACTTTCCTGGGGCATGTTGCCTTTTTGGTGAATTACCGCATGGCTTCCATCAAGCGGATTCAATACCACCAGCAGCGGCTGAACGAGCCACAATTTGTGCACCGCTACATTGATTTGGGTATTGACAACAAAGCCAATGAAGACACCGAAAAAATCAATTGCATCGCGGTGGGCGAACAAACCCA
>Ga0075467_10003109_pt1 | contig 12850 bp, 11 predicted proteins | sample DEB08_DNA_9_FD_75067 | JGI IMG/M metagenome (GOLD analysis project Ga0075467, IMG submission 75067) | Aqueous microbial communities from the Delaware River and Bay under freshwater to marine salinity gradient to study organic matter... | ecosystem: Environmental > Aquatic > Marine > Coastal ...
TGACCAGGCTTTCCTCAAACTGCAAAAAGAGCTTACTCATACAGAAGACCGTCTGCAATCCGCCCGACGTTTTTACAACGGCAACGTTCGTGATTACAGGAACAAGAGCCAGACCTTTCCAAGCAATCTCGTGGCAGGGGTGTTTAACTTCCCGCCCAATGCTGTCGAATTTTTTGAAATCGAATCATTGCAGCGGGCACCGGTGCAGGTTGAGTTACGCGCCGCTTCAAAAAGCAACACTCCCTGAGTGCGATTTTGTCGAGCAATACAGTAGCCTTCCCTCTTGACTTTGAGCCGTGATGATGGAGTTTATCCGATCAGTTCTATTTTATTCGACTATGCGCATTCTCCTCATCCCCGTATTACTCACTTTCATTACTCTGGTCTCCTGTGCCCAGAGCCCAAAGGCGCTAAACGCTTCTCAGCTGACGGTGCCAGTGGCTACAGCACCAGTGCAGGTGGCAACCATTCCCCGCGCTCCAGCACCGACAATTGGGGCACCCCGCGCGATCGTGGTTGATTATGCCAGCGGCCGAGTGCTCTTCGAAAAAAATGCCCGAGAGCGCTGCGCCGTTGCCAGTACCCAGAAGCTTATGACCGCTCTCTGTGTCATGGATCACGGCGACCTGAATCAAAATTTCACCATCCAAAAAAGCGACACCTGGGTTGTCCCCACCAAGCTCGGCATTCTCCCAGGAGAAGTCTACAGTCGGCGAACCCTGCTCGGTGCCCTGCTCGTTAAAAGCGGTAACGACGTGGCTCGCGCGCTTGCCCGCAGTGTCTCCGGTAGTGAAACCAACTTTTCGAAAATGATGAACCGGAAGGCGCACAGCCTTGGCATGGAAAGCTCTAATTTCCACAACCCTCACGGCCTCACCGCGGAAGGACAGTATTCCACCGCACGTGATATGGCTATCTGTGCACGCGCTGCATACCGCAGCACGACTCTGCGCGGTATTATGAATACCCGCAGCTACACATTCAACTTTGCCAACGGGCGTAAGAAGCACCTGGAAAACACCAACAGAGTTCTCAAGAAGCTACCCTACTGTAATGGTATGAAAACAGGCACCACCAACGCGTCGGGCCGCTGTCTGGTTTCCAGTGGCACACTCAACGGGCGCACTGCCATTGTCGTTATCCTAGGTGCCACATCGAGGACCGTCTGGTCAGACTCTGAAAAACTGCTGCGCTGGGCATTGGAACGGCCGCAGGCAGATTAATTCTCTGGTCAGTGGTCATCGGCCGCTGCTAGCATAACGTCATGCGACTTCCCGAGGACGAACTTGCCGCGCTCAAGCAAGCCTCACTACTGCGACACATCCCGGATACTGACCCCTCTCTGATCAACTTCTCGTCCAACGACTACCTCGGGCTCTCGCAACACCCGCGTATCAAAAGCGTCTATCAGAAGGCGATTGAAGAATACGGCGCCGGCTCCACAGCATCCCGCCTCATCTGCGGCACAACTGAGCCCCACCGGCAGCTTGAGCTCACCATTGCAAGTGCCAAAGGAACTGAGGCCGCACTCAGCTTTGCCACAGGATACGCAACATCCGTCGGCGTAATCACTGCGCTGCTTGGAAAAGGAGATACCATTATTCTCGACAAGCTGTGTCACGCTAGCTTGATCGATGGCGCTCGCATGAGTGGTGCCACACTACGTGTTTTCCCGCACAACAATCTCGACAAACTCAATTCATTGTTAGAATCAGCCGTAGCAAAGGCTGACCCTGAGCATCGAATTCTCGTTGTCACTGAATCCATCTTCAGCATGGATGGTGATGCCTCCCCACTGACGGCCATATGCAAGCTCACCAAACAACACGACTGCTTGCTGATGGTGGATGAGGCCCATGCATTAGGTATTTTCGGACCATCCGGCATGGGTCTCACAGAAGGGCTTGGCATCCAAGACCAGGTCGACTTTCACATGGGCACTTTGGGCAAAGCCGCCGGAGTCGCAGGCGGCTATATCGCCGCCTCACAAGCATGGATTGAGCTTATCCTTAACCGCGCGCGCTCATTCATCTATTCCACCGCTCCCCCACCCGCCCAGGCTGCTGCCGCTACCGAGTCCATCCGCCTCATCCAAAGCAAGGAAGGTCAACTGCTCCGCGACGCTTTGTGGAATAACATCACTCTCTTTGCCAAAACTGCAGTAATCACCCCCACGTTCCCCTCTGCGATCATCCCATGGGTGGTGGGCGAGTCAGATGACGCTCTGGCACTCTCCGCCAAACTCCGCGATCAGGGCTTTCTTGTCGCCGCTATCCGCTACCCCACCGTGCCACCCCACACCGCCCGCCTGCGGATCACATTAAGCGCGGCTCATGAGCCTGAATCCATCCAAACCTTGGCAGAAGCCCTCCGCTAAATACCTGTTGCGGCAAGGTTCTTTTTAATCTCTTGATCCATAAAAAAACGACGGTCGATGACCGTCGTTTTCAAATCTAAATTGAACAAAGATGCAGCCTTCTAGATAAGACCCGCCTTCTTTAGCGTAGCGTAAGCACCATTTTTATTGATGGTTTTGATCGCCTTGGCGCTAAGTTTGACTTTCACGTGGCGATCCAGCTCAGGAACATAGACACGCTTGGTATGTAGGTTGGGGGAAACACTGCGTTTCACCACCTTGGTCACGTGACGACCAATGCCACCTTTTTTCTTCGCGAGACCGGAACGGTGAATTCTACCTCCGACACGTACACGGGAACCTCTGATGCTACATACTCTGGCCATTTTTCTGGATTGGTTTGAAATTTTGTTTGTCTGTGGGGCTGACTCTAGATTGAGTTTCCCACGCGCCTCGATAAAAGCGCCAACTGCGGGCGGGGAGGAATACACTCCGGCAGCTGTCAGTCAAGGGAATTTGCTCAATTTTCCTGGAATTATTGTCAGTCATGACGATTTGCACCCCCCTTGAGCCTTTCTCGACGATGATCAGTGATTCTGGGCAAGAACAACCAGATGACCAGAAACACACCTGCCATACCGCCAAGTGTGTCCGCAAGCCAGTCTCCGCTATCATTACCGCTCCGCCCCTGGACAAAGCCCTGGTGATATTCATCCAGCCGGCCAATCACACAGCAAATCATGGTCACTATCCAAAATAGCCTGCCATGCGATGTCATCGGCCATTTTAGACCCGCATATGCAGCTAGTAATGCCCCACCACCCAAAAAGTAGCTGAAATGCAGAACCTTATCGATATGTGGAATCTCTGGAGCCTTATCCAGCGAAGGGTTGGCAGCAGACAGAAACCAGAGGGTCACGGCCCAGCCTAGAAACAACCAACCATACGCCACGGACCGCACGGGCAGGCGCGCGCAAGCGTGATCCAGAACGCCGGAAAGCTGATTCAACATGCTCCGGATCAAATCGAACCAGTCTGCTATACGGGACTAGGCAAGCTCCTCGAGCTTGGACTTCATCTGGTCGAGGGTGACGTTAGCACCCGTGATGGTGTCTTTCACCTCACCATCCTTGAAAAAAAGCAGACAGGGAATTGAGCGAACGCCATATTTAGCGGCGAGAGCCTGGTTGGTATCCACCTCAACCTTACCCACCTTCGCGATGTCACCTACAGCATCAGCAAGCTGATCAATCAAAGGGGAGATCATCTTGCAGGGTCCACACCATTCCGCCCAGAAATCAACCAGAACGGGCTTGTCCGAGTTTAGCACCTCGGCCTCAAAGTTTGCTTCGTTATATGCATTAGCCATGACGCGAATATGAACCATGCATACGATACGTCAAGCCGGGAGTCACTAACGACAATGGGTGGCTGAAGAATCACTTACCCCTGAAGGCAATTCTCCGCTACGCTACCAAGGGCTTTCAGAGGCAAGAAAACAATAAAAACAGATGGAGCCTTGGGTGTCCTCATGATGAGGCAACAAGCACCTGCCACGTAGCATGGCTACCTGCTCTGCCCGATACCGGAACAAGGCTTCAGGACGGGCGCACTATAGCGGAAGGTTTCCCGTCGCCCATGCTAGGTAAGCGACGAGACCGCCGATGACCAAGAGAATGATTTGCATTACCATAACCGAAATGTTTGCAGATTAATATGACCTGTCAGAAAATGAACGAAGGCTGGATGATTTACTCAAAGAGTCTACCCCATCCTGGATTCTCTTGCGTTTCATCATTCACCCAGATGTTGGTAGTGCCAAGCTGAACCCCAAGCAAGATCAAGGCAGCGACCAAAGCGACTACAGACAAAACAGCAGCAGAACCTTCTTCCTTGCGGGCGGCAGCATCATCGACTGCGACGATGGTGGGTGCTTGCGATGGAGTGCCTGCAAGCTCAGTGGGTGCTCCCATCGGCTGGGACTGGTCAAGCTGAACAGTAGCCTTAGGCAGAGGCTGACTCGATGACCCCGTGGGCGAAGAAGTTCCCGGAGTATCAAGTTTTACTGTGGGGGCTGGCTCGGGTGTCTTAGTGGCGGTCTGCGGCCGTAAAGTCGGGGTCGGCGCACCCGTCTGCAACTTTACCGTAGGTGCAGGTGCCGGCACGGAAGGTGCACCCGTACCGAGTTTATTAAGAGGAATGGTAGGCGCTGGCGCCGGAGGGCTATCTGACCCGGCGCCACTATCAGGTGTAGCCTTCAGTGTAACGCGGACGGTCTCCTTGCGAAGTGGTACCGCTGAAGTCTTCTTCATCGGCTTGGGATCATTTTCATCGGTCATCAATCTGCTGTTGTTGTTGTTGCGCTTCGTCGATTGGGTTCCGGCCTCTCGATGTTTAGTCAGTGTTTAGGAGCTGGTCAGAAAAGAGCTAGCGTCTGGACAGAGGCAAGCTTCGCATCATTAAAGCCTCTGATACGGCACCATGTCAAACCCACAGAGTATTTTTTTTACCTTGCTAAGGAAACACTCTACGTTGTTGACATGATCCGGGGCGCCACGCGGCACAGCCATAGCTTCCGCCAAATGCATTTAACAAGGTGCCCTTTGGCCGATTCTCTATTTTGGTTTTCCGAGGATGTTGCCACAAGACACATGATCCTAACAAAAGAAGGACGCCCAGCGGTTTTACCCAACCGGACGCCCAGCCCTTTTCGTCGTTATGTTCTCCCTCGGGAGAATTGTTTGCGGTTTCCTGTCGCTAACAAATGGTTCTTGATATTAATACTTAGGCACATAGAGCTCTGAACCCTTGGCAAGCGTGGTATTTTTGCTGAGGCTCAGGCCATTAAGCGCATTGAGTTGTGTAGTGCTGGCGCCATACTGACTGGCGAACTTGCCATAGCTTATCTGCTGATTAACAGTAATTGTCCGGATGGCAGGCTTAGAGCCGCTCTTGGTCACGGGGGCTGATTCTTTCACCTCTGGCACCTTGCTGGCTACCTTACTCTTACTGGGCTTGGGCGCACCCTGGCCAGGGCTTGGGCTAAGGACCTTGGCATTGCCATCTATCACCAAGGTCTGGCCAACACGCATTCTGGTCGGCTCAAGCTCTGGATTGGATGCCCTCAAACTACTGACACTCACCTTATGATCACGGGCAATCGAGTAAAAGGTATCTCCACTTTTCACCGTGTGCTTGGCGAGCTGTGCCGGCGTGGGTGCGGTTTGCGTTTTTTCAGGGATAGATGCACTTGGAAGACGCAGCTTCTGGCCCACCTGAATGATATCATTATTAAGGCTATTCTCCTTCTTGATTGCCGCCACCGATGTATTGTGGCGATAGGCAATGCGGCTTAGGATATCTCCTTTTTTCACCACATAAGTACCTGCAGCCGGGCTGCTTTTCTTTGGGCTGCTTTCAGGTACGGGTATCGCTTTGGGGGGTATAGCTGCGCTGGCAGCTGCTGGCTTGTCGCCATGATAAGCCTTCAAACGAATCAACTCTCTCTCAAGTTGGCTGATTTTGCGCTCATGAGCATCAGCACGGGCACGAAGGAAATCAATATCACTCTGGGCCTGGCCAAAAAGGGTGGCCGCCGAGAGGCTTATCATTGCGGAAGTAAGGGCTAAGGTTTTCATAACGGAGTCCATTATTCTAAAAACTTTCAATCTGACAAGTTAAAAATTTAAGATTTCCTTAATATTATACAAAGCTAACTAATAAAATACTAGTTTTATGGGGGTGCGGGGTAAATTCCCGATCTATAAAAAATATTTCGCCTTATGAGTAATTGTGACTTTCCAACACGCCTAAATCCTCATCAAATGCAGCTATGGTAATTGAAGCGAGCGACTACGAAAAACTAGGATCCTTTTATTTGGGTCGCACTTATAATCTGAAGAAAAGCGAGCTGCAGGACGAGCTCGTGCTCTACGATTCCAAGGATCTGGTTACCCACGGCGTGGTCCTCGGCATGACCGGCTCGGGAAAAACCGGCCTTTGCATCTCCATCCTCGAGGAAGCCGCCATGGATAACATCCCGGCCATCATCATCGACCCCAAGGGAGACATCTCGAACCTGATGCTCAATTTTCCGGATTTCAAAGCCTCCGACTTCCGACCGTGGATCAATGAGGACGATGCTGCCAAGAAGGGCAAATCCCCTGACGAGTTCGCAGAGAAAACCGCCAATATGTGGAAGGAAGGCATCGGCTCCTGGGGCCAGAGCCCGGAACGGGTCAGAGAATTACGCGACAAAGTGGATGTCAACATCTTCACGCCGGGAAGTAGGGCCGGCATCCCGGTCTCCATCCTCAGCTCGTTGGAAGTACCGCCCTTCGAAGTCCTTGATGATGGCGAGTTGCTCGGTGACCGCATCGAGAGCACGGTCAGTTCCCTGCTCTCCCTCGTTGGCGTCGATGCCGACCCCATTCAAAGCCCCGAAGCCGTCCTGCTGGGCAATGTCTTCAATCACTGCTGGCAAAACGGGCAGAACCTCACGCTTGAGTCCCTCATCCGCCACCTGCAGAAACCTCCATTTGATAAAGTTGGCGTCATTGATGTTAACTCCTTCATGAATGCCAAGGAACGACAAAAACTCGCACTTAAGTTCAACTCTCTACTCGCCTCCCCGGGATTCGCTACCTGGATGGAAGGGCCGGCACTTGATATATCAAACATGATGCACAGCCCTGAAGGCAAACCGCGCATGTCGATTTTCTCCATCGCCCATCTCAGTGACGCGGAACGCATGTTTTTTGTCAGCCTATTACTCAACCAGATGCTGGGATGGATGCGTGCCCAGGGTGGCACAACCAGCCTTCGTGCCCTGCTCTATATGGATGAAATCTACGGCTTCCTGCCACCATCGGCAAATCCCCCCAGTAAAAAGCCGATGATGACCATGCTCAAGCAAGGCCGCGCCTTCGGCCTTGGATGCCTGCTTGCCACTCAAAACCCGGTAGACCTCGACTACAAAGCACTTTCTAACATAGGAACATGGTGGCTTGGCCGCCTGCAAACCGAGCGTGACAAAGCAAGGGTTCTAGACGGCCTCGAAGGTGCGGCCGCATCCCAAGAAGGCGGCTTTGATCGCGGCAGAATGGAAGAACTACTCGCCGGCCTGGACCCCCGCGTGTTCCTGATGAACAATGTACACGAAGACGACCCGGTCGTTTTTCATGTTCGCTGGGTGATGAGCTATCTCTGCGGTCCCCTGACCCGGACCAAGATTAAGGCGCTCATGGACCCCAAACGCGACCAATTCCCTTACGGCAAAAAGGCAAGTGACCAAAAGGTTGCAGACGCCAAGTCGCCCAACCCGATGGCGATGCCATCTGCACAAGCACAGACAAGCGGAGCAGAACGCCCGGTCGTAGGATCCGGAGTCATCGAATACTTCGTCTCATTCGCAGGGGAATCAGATGGAATCACCTACAAGCCGGCACTCCTACGCGAGGCCAATGTGCATTTCTCCTCTAAGAAATGCGGTATCGACGGCTCCCGCCTGATACGCTTTACCAATGCCATCACCGATCAGGGTATAGACTGGGACCATGACGCTGGCTGCCCCCACTCCGTCAAGTCGCTCAAGGACAAGCCTCGTAAAGGCTGTGGCTTCGATAACCTGCCCGGTTTCGCCATGAATATCGACAACTACAAGCAGGTTGAAAAAGACTTTGCTGATTATATCTACCGCAACGAACGCGTGGAAATTTTTTACTGCCCGCTTTTCAAAGCCTACTCCCAACTCGGTGAAAGCGAGGGTACTTTCCGTGGGCGGCTTGCTACCCTGGCCCGAGAGATGCGCGATGAAGCTGTGGAAAAACTCCGCGACAAATACGAGGCAAAGATAAAAACCAGAGAAGGTCAGGTCGATCGCGCGGAAAACACCCTTGCCAAGGAAGAAGCCGAAGCAAGCAGCGCAACCTGGGATATCGGCGCAAAAGTTCTGGGAGGCCTATTGGGAAATCTTTTTGGTGGCCGCCGAAGTTCATCGTCCAGTACCGTCAGTAGTGCGGGCCGCGCCTACAAACAACGTCGCGATGTCAAAATCGCGGAGAAAAAAATCGAACAACTCGAAGATGACATTACCGAACTCGAGGCGGAGCTTGCCGAGGAAATCGAAGAAATCCAACTCGATTTTGACCCCACGACGGTCAAACTCGAAAACGAATCCATTAAACCTTACAAAAAAGACATCGATCTCCGTACTGTCGCCCTTGTCTGGCTGCCCTACGACAGGGACGGTGAAAAAGTCTGGTAAAAGCGTGAATAGCAATTAAACTAGCAGGAATTATTGACCTGTTTCCAACCCAAACCCAGCAACTGCATTTTAATTAGCGTCTCTAGAAATAGGCAATGTCCCTGGCCCCCAATCACAATGACCGTCTGCCACACCCGACTCACGACCCTCAACGAACCATATTAGGACATAGAGTTACTTTCCAGCCATCATGGGATAAAAAATCTGGTTAACCTCTCCAAACGCATTTGTATTTAATACGCCACTCAAACTGGAAATTCGCCAATGATCGCTCAAAAGACATATTTGATTGAGACAAAAATGTCCAAGTCCTTCAATACGATGGATGCTGAGGAATATGCTGCGCTGGTCTCAGTCATGCGGAATATGGCCAGATTCTGCGGCATGAATATTCTGACCTACCGTATTGAGTCAGCAAAACTCAGCATGCTTGTGAGTTGCCCGGCACGCGATCACCATCTTAGATTCTTTGAGGATTGGGAAAATGAAGCCCCTGGAAGCGGTTTGAACCGCCTGTATGAACACTTGCACAGTCAATACAGCCAATCTCATGTGAAGGAGCTGGCAAACAAGCTTGAGACCATGAGGAATCAAGGAAAAAACATTCTGCCCGTCATTGAGCGCTACACTGGCCGCATCGGCATTCCCAAAAAATTCGCCGAGGCGGTCAGCTTTGCATTCACCCGCTGGATCAAGGAAAACCGGCCCCAAATGTATAAGGATCTTTCTGGGAATGTTTGCCGAAAAGGCATTCCCCTGACTTTTGTCGATCAACTGCAAAAACAACGTGATCTCGCCACTAGCATGGATTGGGATGCTGTTCATTACGACGATGGGGAGGAGCCTCGTGAGTATTGGTGCGGCTATGCCGATGCCTTGCGTGGCGATGAGGATGCTCTGGACGGCCTGCGCGAGCTGGTGAAATCACCTGCAAGCAGCGCCCAGGAAATCAAGGAGCTGGGATATTGTGATGAGCCTGTCTCCATCAAAGGCCGTCGAGCCAAACCCCGGAAAAGACGATCAAGAAGGAAAAAAGCCGCCGTCAGGACCGGTGAGGGTTCCGAATCCCGGGTGCAAAAGAGCTGGATTGGTGAGGCCGAGGAGCCGGAAATTGACGACACCTTGGAACCCTACCAATTGTCAGGTAAATGGCTGAAGTATGGCCTTGTCGGAGTATTTATAGCGGCAGCCGGTGCCGGGGTATTCCTAATCGGCAAGAATTGGCGCAAGGGCCAGGCGGAAGAGAATAGCGGCAACATCATCTCTCAACAACAGCTTGCGGATGTGGATCAACAAAAGAAAAAGGAAGAAGATCTCGTGCTCGCCGAGATCACCTCCCTGCTCTACCAGCCAGAGGCCAGACAGCTGGCACAGGATTTTGCCAAGAGCGGTGACCCCACCGCAAGGCTGAAAATGTCCAGGAATCCTCAACAAACCAGTAGGCGTATGGCTGACTATTCAGCCGAAGCCCTTGAACTCAGGGCCACAGAGGTAGAGTTCATGGATGTGGTTGATCTCGGCGGCATCATGGCCGCGAGATCCGTGGCTAAATTTGATAACGGCCTGTCGCGCTTGATCTGTGTAGTGCCTACTCTGAACGGTCTTCGTGTCGATTGGGACTGCTACGCCCGCTACAATTCGAAAGCCTGGCCAAAACTTATAGACGGCAGCATCAAATCCGCTGAACTACGTGTCTTTGCCAAACGATCGGATTACTACAACTTTGACTACCGTGACGATAGCAAATGGATAAGTTTTGAATTCGTAATCCCCGATTCTGATCAGCCCCTCTATGCCTATGCCGCCCGCGGCACCACCACAGCAAAATTACTGGAAGCCGCTCTGCCGGTAGCCGGTTCAAACAAGAGCCTTCAGCTTACTGTCGGGGTCTCTATCGGTGGAGGTGATCATAAATGGAAACAGTTTACCATCGACCGCCTTCACGCATTCGGCTGGGTGCGCCCCGAGCAGGACATTGAGCACAGCTACCGCTCCACGATTCACGAATTGGTGAAGTAACACCACTGGGAGCAATACGGGCAGCCCCCTAACACCGCCTCCACCCCACGACACAACAAGGTTCCAAAAATGCAAGCAGGTGAGACCTTAGCTATGCCCAGCAATCAATAGATACACTGAAATACATCAAATGCTCAGCAAGTTTAAGGATGCAACCCTCCAGCCAGCAAAGCGAAACCAGCCTCTTGCACGATGCATGCTGCGAAGGATGGCTTTGGCATCTTCGCCAGAGGTGCTCAGGAGGCAACCCCACGTGCTTGAGGCAAATCATATGGCCTCCCCCCCTTTTTATCACCGCTATCAAACAACCGATCAGGATAAAGATACCGATCAGGATAAAGATTTATCTACTGCACACTCAGAACTAAAAAAAAATAGTTGGTCTTTCATTAGCCGCCTGTTTTTGCTATCCTGAAAACGCGTATGCTCGCCCAAAAAACGTATTGGATTCAGAATAAGATATCCCGATCCTTCACATCGATGGATCCAGATGAGTGTGCAGCGCTGGTATCGATTATGCGGAATCAGGCAAGGTTCTGCGGCATCAATATCCTGACATACCGCTTGGAGGCAGGCAGGCTAAGCATGCTTGTCAGCTGTCCTATACGCGAGCACCATCTGAAATTCTTCGAGGATGCCGAAAATGAGGCGGCAGGAAGTGGCGAGAGGCGTCTGCTCAGGCACTTGCGAAATTTGTACAGTAAGGCCCATGTTGATGAGCTGGAAGCCACCCTCGAGGAACTCAGGCAGCAAGGAGAAGATGTACAGCCGTTAATTGAACGCTACACCCACCGCATCGGCATACCCAGAAAATTTGCTGAAGGGGTCAATGAGGCGTTTACCCGCTGGATCAGAAAAAACCGGCGGCAAATCTACGACAAGCTCGAGGGGAGTGTTTGCCGAAAAGGCATCACCCAAACATATGTCGAGCAACTGCTCAAGCAACGTGACACCGCCATGCGCATGGATCATGATGCCGCCAAGTATGATGATGGCCAGGAACCACGCGATTACTGGTGTGGCTACTCCGACGCCCTGCGGGGCGACGAGGATGCCTTGGATGGTCTACGCGAACTGATGAGATCTCCGGCAAATAGTGCCCAGGACATCAAAGACTTGGGATACTGTAGTCAGCGAGTCCTAACACAATACAAGAAATTACAGCCTTTCACAGCTGACAGGGAGAGAAAATCCACTGAACAGGCTCTATCTGCATCACGCATATTTGGCAAAGAATTTAAAGAGACCCCCGTAGAAGATGCCCCTCACCTTGCAGCACCGTACCAATTAACGGGCAAGTGGATTAAACTCTGTCTCATTGGTTTTCTGCTCGCGGCAACAGCAGTCGGCGCGTTGATGATCAGCAACCAGCGGCGTGAAAAACTTGAAGCACAGAAGGAGGCGCAAAACGAGGCCAAACGCAATAAGCTGATAGCCGCTGAGTATGCCCTCCAAAAAGCGGATGAGCAAAAAGAGGACAAGCTCGGCATGGTGACAGCTCTGCTCTACAAACATGAGGCTAGACAGCTGGCAGCGGACTTTGCAAAAAGCAGTGACCCCACACTAAGGCTTAAAATGTGTAGAGATCCTGAGGTGGTCGAGAAGCGTCTCTCCAGCTACCCTCCCCAAGCTGTAAATGAGCCAGCCAATGATGTCATCTTCATGGATGTGGTCAATCTCGGGGGCGTCACCACCGCACGCTTCTTTATCAAATTCAACGATGAAACCTCGCGACTACTCTGCATCGTAGCCACAACAGATGGCCTGCGCGTTGACTGGGACTGCTATGCTCGTTACAACACAAAGGCTTGGCCAGAGCTGCTGAATGGCACGGTGAAGTCTGCAGAATTACGTATCTTCGCCCAACGGTCGGACTACCATAGCTATGAATATCGTGACGATACCCAATGGAGTTGTTTCGAGTTATTAAGCCCGGATTTTGATCAGTCCCTCTATGCCTATGCCGCCCGCGGCACCACCACAGCAAAAATACTGGAAGCCGCCATGCCGAAGGGAGGACCCGACAAAAAAGTGCAGCTAACTTTACAGATTTCTTCCGTCGATGATGGCCATGAACGCAAACAGTTCACCATCGACCGTATTCACGCTTTCGGTTGGGTGCGCGGAGAGATGGACGTCGAGGATAGCTACCGCGCAAAAATTCAGCAGCTTGGCCAAGTAGAGAGTGAAAACTAGATCACACGCGGTAA
>Ga0075467_10003110_pt1 | contig 12849 bp, 12 predicted proteins | sample DEB08_DNA_9_FD_75067 | JGI IMG/M metagenome (GOLD analysis project Ga0075467, IMG submission 75067) | Aqueous microbial communities from the Delaware River and Bay under freshwater to marine salinity gradient to study organic matter... | ecosystem: Environmental > Aquatic > Marine > Coastal ...
TCACATGGTCGCCCTAGATATTGACCCGCGTAGATTGCTACAAATCAAACAAAATACCGATCGTCTGAAGCTTAATGCCGAATTAATCGCATCAGATGCGGTTGATGTAGCTAACTGGTGGGATGGCCAACTCTTTGACCGAATTTTAATCGATGCACCCTGTTCCGGAACCGGCGTAATTCGTCGACACCCAGATATCAAGCTACTTCGCAGACCAGATGATATTGCCACGCTTGCCGAGCAACAACAGCAATTACTCAATAAATTATGGCCGCTACTTAAACCTGACGGCGTATTGATTTACACTACTTGCTCAGCACTGAAACAAGAAAACGAAGAACAAGTAGCAATTTTTTTACAGCATCATCCAGAAGCGAAGGAAAATGCAATCTCACCCAGCCCAGCTGAACGTCGATCATTTGGTTATCAACGTTTGCCTGGTGACAACATGTTAGATGGTTTTTATTATGCCAGCCTCAGTCATCGCTAAAATTTATGGGTTCCTCGCACTACTGTTCTTTCTGAGCAGTATTAATGCTGTTAGGGCAACCACATTCGACATACCCTCTGCCCACATCTCTAAAATCGGCAATGGTCATGTACTCAATGCAACAATAAACTATCCACTAACTCCGCGAGTGATTGAAGCACTTGATAACGGCATACCCATCATTTTTTTCCAAGAGTTTAAGCTCCTCGATATCACCCCCCTGTTGGGAGAATATTGGCAGTGGGAAGAAACGCTATGGCAGACTAAAATCCGCTATGAATTACGCTACCATGCCTTAGCCCAACAATATATTTTACAAGACCTCGCCACCGGAAAAGAGAGCCACTTTCCCTCGCTTGAAGGCACCCTACACGCCTTAGGAAAAGTCCAAAATTTCACATTACCTCCAGAACACCTGGTCAACACCAATGACCTGACATTTCTACTTCGAAGCGGCATTGATTTATACGCATTACCCACGCCAATGCGTCCGGGTGCAATCATTTCAAGTAAATGGCATCTCACCAGCCCGTGGACACCAGCACAGTGGCATTAGACTTTATCAAACGTTTTAGCTCTGGCACGGCACCCTATTTTTCACTAGCAGCCTTATTACTGCCGCTGGCTTATTTGCTCAGTGCCGCCACTCAAGACAGTTCAAGATTTAATGACTTATTTTTAATCATTTTTGGACTGGGTATCGCCACCCTACTTTTGTTAATGGCAATCTTAAGTCGTAGCCTATTTCGACTTTACCGTGATTTCAAAAGTAACCAGGCGGGATCGAGACTGACGGTTCGCCTTGTAAGTTTATTTGTATTACTCATTCTAGTATCAACAACCGTTGTTTATAGTTTTTCTATGCACTTTTTGCATCGCGGCATTAATAGTTGGTTTGATGTCAAAGTCGAGCAAGCCCTTAATGACTCGCTAGAATTAAGTCGTTCAGCTTTCGGCATTCGTATGCGGACCCTGCTAAGGCAGACCCGAATGATGGCGGGATTGTTAAATGAGTTACCACAACAAGATGTTAACCATAACTTACGTGAGTTATCAAAACTCAGTGGCGCGATAGAGCTTAGTCTGTGGACAATGGATGGCCAACTGATTACGTCAAGCATGGAAAACACCGTAATATTTATCCCCAGTCGCCCCAGCGAAACGATTTTTCACCAACTAGAAACACAAGATGCTTATATATCGCTAGATCCTGAACAAGATAATTTACAACTAAGAGCTGCCGTTCTGCTGCCACCGAAACAAGGCATACTTCAGACGCGCTTTTTGCAAGTTATATTTCCGGTTAATGATCGCCTTAGCGAACTAGGTAAAACTGTTCAAGAAGCCTATACCGATTACAAAGAGCTCAGTTATCTACGGAAACCACTGATCAGCGTCTTCACACTGACACTGAGTCTGATTGTATTACTTACCATACTAACTTCAATCTGGTTCGCCATTTGGATCTCCCGCCGGATAGTAGAACCCTTACAGGCGCTTGCGGCAGGAACACAATCCGTCGCATCAGGTAATTACGATACACAACTCGATGTCTCTGGACATGATGAAATCGGTTTCTTAGTTCGTTCATTTAACCAAATGACCCAACGACTAACATCGTCACGCAATGCGACGGAACAGAGTCACCGCTTATTAGAACAACAAACCAACTATCTCACCACCGTATTAGGGAGTTTATCCAGTGGTGTAATTACGATAGATAACAGGCTGTTTTTACGTACAGCCAATATCGCTAGTAGCAAAATATTGCACATTAATCTGCAACAACGGCTAGAAAGTACCGTCGACAGACTTGCCTCTCAGGCCCCGCACTTACTTATTTTTACCCAGCTTATCGAGCAAAAAATAGCACAAGGTGAAAGTTGGCAACAACAGATTGAGCTACAAAAGAAAAAATCTATGCAAACCCTGATGTGTCGGGGCACTCCACTGCCTAATAATAATGGTTGGGTGATTATTTTTGATGATGTCACCACGCTATTACAAGCACAACGAAATGCCGCTTGGGGCGAGGTTGCAAGGCGTTTGGCGCATGAAATAAAAAACCCCCTTACACCGATCCAACTTTCTGCTGAACGTTTACAGCATAAATATTTGCCGATGCTACCCGCCGATCAATCCAGCACTTTAACCAAGCTCACTAATACCATCGTACAACAAGTTGAAGCCATGAAAAATATGGTGAATGATTTTTCTGATTATGCGCGGAACCCAGGCCTACAATTAAAAATACAGCCTATAGGTAAGCTTATAAGTGAAGTACTTGCTCTCTATCAAAGCAATACCAGTCATCAGTTCATCTTATTAAAAAGCCCGCAAGACATCTCTCTCAATATTGATAGTGTTCGCTTCAGACAAATACTGCATAATTTGCTTAAGAATGCGATCGAAGCGAGTGAAGATGCTCATTTAGCGGTTGATATCATCGTCAGCTATCAGGCCGTAACACAGGATAATATTCCATGGCTTGAAATTAGTATCACTGATCATGGGCCAGGCATTCCCGCCAATATGGAAAATAAGCTGTTTGAACCATATGCTAGCAATAAAACAAAAGGCACAGGACTCGGCCTTGCCATCGTTCAAAAGATTGTTGAAGAACATGGCGGTCACGTTTGGGCTGAAAACCTCACTCCTTCTGGAGCGAGTATAATCATACGATTACCTTTGGAGGGTGCTATACCGTGAGTCAAGACAAACCGTTAATTTTGGTTGTTGATGATGAGCCTGATATTCGGGAGCTTGTTAAAGACATTCTTGAGGATGAGGGTTACCGTGTTGTTATTGCTGGCGATGGCACTGATGCCCGCGCAGCTTTTTCTTCGAACTCACCCAACCTTATCTTGCTCGATATTTGGATGCCTGACGTTGATGGCATTAGTCTACTCAAAGAATTTAAACAGCAAGATCCGAGCATAACCATCGTTATGATGTCGGGACATGGCACAATTGAAACAGCTGTAGAAGCGACTCGCCTTGGCGCCTATGATTTTATTGAAAAACCGCTATCAATGGCAAAACTACTGCGTAGTATTGAGCTTGCTCTTGAAAGCAGTAACAAAAAAGCCGCCATTAGACAACACTATGCTCAAGCTCCTGTAGGAAAAAGCCCTCAAATAACACTGTTACGAGAGCAATCTCAGCGTGTGGCACAACATGACATGCCCATTTTATTGCAAGGCGAAGGTGGCACGGGTAAGCACTGTTATGCTCACTACTTACACAGCTTAGGCAAGTTTTCTTCAGGTAAATTTATTGAAATATCGCCAGCTAGTTTTCCAACAGACAGCCTTAAGCTCACTTCACTAGCCCATAATAATTGCTTGTTTATTAACGATCTCTCACTGTTACCAACCGCAGCTCAAGCACTCCTCTCTCACCTGCTTAATACCCAGAAGCTCGCTGATTGCCAATTAATTTGTGCCACCCAATATTCTTTAGACTTGGCCGTTAACAATGGTAGTTTTTCTGAAGGCTTGTTATACCAGCTCAACAGCATTACGCTTGCAATTCCAGCCTTACGTGATCATATCGAAGATATTCCTGAATTGATTCATCACTTTGTCGATGAGCAAACCACCGAATCAGACATGCCCTACCGCCACTTTACCGTTGCAGCACAAAACCGCTTACGCAATCATCCATGGCAAGGTAACGTGCTTGAGCTGAAAAATGTTATTCAACGTTTATTGGTACTTGGCGAATTAGATGATATTGACGTTACGGAAGTGGATCAAACTTTACGCGAGACCTCTGAACAACAAACTCAGGCCAACGAATTAAACAGCATTAATTACGACTTACCTCTACGTGAGGCAAGAGAACAATTTGAACGCATTTATTTATTACACAAATTACAAGAAACAGAAGGTAATGTAGGTAAAGCAGCAAAGCTTGCAGGCATGGAACGCACTCATCTATATCGCAAGCTTCGCTCGTTAGATATTGATAGTAAACAGGTTTAAGGTAGTAATATGAAAATTCTTATTCTCGGAGCCGGACAAGTTGGCGCTTCCGTAGCAGCATCTCTTGTAAGTGAAAATGATGATATTACTGTCGTTGACTCAAATAGTGAGCTATTACTAAAACTACAAGATCACTACGATATTCGGACCATTCAAGGCCATGCTTCTCATCCGGATATACTAGCGCAAGCAGGTGCCGCGGATGCTGACCTGATTTTAGCCGTCACCAACAGTGATGAAACGAATATGATCGCCTGCCAAATTTGTCATAGTCTCTATAAAACGCCGACAAAGATCGCCAGAATTCGAAGCACAGAATACCTATCCAAGCCGGAACTGTTTGGCAATGATGCTATCGCAATTGATATGCTGATCAGCCCAGAACAAATTGTTACTGATTATATTGAAAGATTAATTAATCACCCCAACGCACTACAGGTTCTTGATTTTGCTGAAGGTAAAGTCCAGCTAGTTGCCATGAAAGCCTTTCACGGCGGCCCACTTGTTGGTAGCCCCTTATCCGATCTACGCATTCATATTCCAAAAACTCCGACACGTGTCGCCGCTATATTTAGAAATGGTTATCCGATCATTCCTAAAGGAAAAACTGTTATTGAAGCAGATGACGAAGTCTTTTTTATAGCCGCCAAAAATGATATTCATTCCGTAATGAGTGAACTTCGTCGAATGGATAAACCCTATAAACGTATTATGCTTGCCGGTGGCGGCCATATAGGCGAACGACTCGCCAAAGCACTAGAAAATGATTATCAGGTCAAGGTCATTGAATCTAATCCAAAACGCGCAGAATTCTTATCAGAAGAACTGTCAAATACAATCGTTTTATTGGGCGACGTAGCAAATGAAGAATTACTACAAGAAGAAGATATCGATAAAGTCGATTTATTCTGTGCACTTACTAATGACGATGAAGCGAATATTCTGTCAGCGATGCTCGCAAAACGCTTAGGTGCTCGAAAGGTATTATCATTAATTAACCGTGCGGCATACGTTGATTTAATTGAAAGTAGCAGTATTGATATCGCGCTATCACCACAACAAGCAACCATTGGCAGTCTGTTGGCACATATTCGCCGTGGCGACATTGTAGCGGTACACTCTCTACGACGTGGCGCAGCTGAAGCAATGGAAGCGATCGCTCATGGTGATAAAAACTCATCGCTAGTTGTAGGTCGTCGTATTGATGAAATCAAGCTACCGCCAGGCACAACGATTGGCGCCATTGTCCGAGGTGAACAGGTAATAATCACTCACCATGACAGCGTGATCGAGGCGGAAGATCATGTCATTTTATTCCTAATACATAAACGTTACGTCAAAGAAGTTGAACGTTTATTCCAAGTAGGATTTACTTTCTTCTAATGCTTATGGAACAATCATTACAACATCATTTCCTTATTGCTATGCCGACATTGATAGATTCATTTTTCTATCGATCGGTAATATATATTTGTGAGCATAATGAAGATGGCGCCATGGGACTGATCATTAATCGTCCCACTCAAATCATGCTCGAGGAACTCTTTACGCATTTGGAGATAGACAATCTTTCACCTATCACCAAAACTACCTCGGTATTATTTGGCGGTCCAGTACAAAAAGAGCAAGGCATGATTATTCATGACAGTCATCATCAATGGATAAGTACTAAAGCATTAGATGATGAGTTATACCTAACAACCTCGACTGATATTTTAGAATCCGTTGGCACGCCCGCTGGTCCAGACAACTTTTTAATCACGCTCGGTTACGCTGGCTGGGAAACCGGTCAACTAGAACAGGAATTAGCCGACAATAGCTGGCTCACAGTACCTGCAAACAAGGACATCTTATTTAAGACTCCTGCCGATCAACGCTGGTTAGCGGCAGGTAAGTTATTAGGCGTTGATATGAATCTTATGACACTTTCAATGGGACATGCATGACCACTCCTCGCACACTACTTGGTTTTGACTTTGGACTAAAAAATATTGGTGTAGCTGTTGGCCAAGAGCTCACTGGCAGTGCTAGCGGAATTGCTGTTATTAAAGCGCGTGATGGCATTCCCGATTGGAATGACATAAAAAAAGTAATCGAACAATGGAAGCCTCAGCTGTTAATCGTTGGCCTCCCACTTAACATGGATGGCACTGAGCAAGATATGACGGCAGCATGCCGAAAGTTTGGCAATAGACTCAATGGCCGCTTTCAACTTCCGGTTGAATGGCAAGATGAACGACTAAGCACCTATGAGGCATTGGAACAACTAGGCATTCGTGACAAAATGCAATCCAAACGACGGGGTGATGTTGATCGCATCTCTGCACAACTTATTCTTCAATCATGGTTGAATCAACAATGACAATACCTGCAACGAACACTGACATCCGAACCTTGCTTCTTGCTATGGCGGACGAAATAAACCAAGCACTAGAGGGCAAAAAGCCTTTACTAATAGGCATTCACACTGGTGGCGTTTGGCTCGCAAAGCAACTCGCAGAAATTTTAGGCGCTGATTTCTTTGACGCACCTCTAGGAACGCTCAATATTGCCTATTATCGAGATGACTTCACCCGTATTGGCATGCATCCACAAGTAACGCCTTCAGATCTGCCTTTTGCCGTAGATGACCGTCATTTATTGTTGGTGGATGATGTTTTATATAGTGGTCGAACTATCCGTGCAGCACTTAACGAAATTTTTGATTATGGCAGACCAGCAAGTGTCACCCTCGCGGTACTGATAGAGCGAAATGGTCGTGAGTTGCCGATACAGGCTGACATTATAGGTCAGTCACTCACCATGACCGAGAATGAACACATTAAACTAAACAATAACAATGGCTTAACATTAACACTGTCGACAGAAAAAGCAGGGGAAAGTGATGTCGCATAATCAACTTACCGAAAGCGGACGCCTCCATCATTTTCTCAGCATTGAAGGGCTAAAACGCCCCTTATTAACAGAAATAATGGACCGCGCTGAGCAGTTTTCTAGCATTTCTCATCAACAAGTTAAAAAGGTGCCACTATTACGTGGCAAAACGATTGTGAATCTATTTTTTGAAAATAGCACACGTACCCGCACCACTTTTGAACTAGCGGCAAAGCGCCTCTCTGCTGATGTCATCAGCCTAAATATTAATACCTCATCAGCTTCAAAAGGTGAAAGCCTTCGTGACACTCTACATAACTTAGAAGCTATGCATAGTGATATGTTTGTTGTTCGCCACCATCAGAGCGGTGCGGCTGAGTTTATCGCACAACATGTTGCCCCACATGTCAGTGTGATTAATGCCGGCGATGGCTGCCATGCTCATCCAACCCAAGCCATGTTGGATATGTTCACCATTCGTCGTCACAAACAGCATTTCCCAGACCTTCGCGTTGCTATCATTGGTGACATATTACATTCCCGTGTTGCTCGCTCTCAAATTCAAGCTTTAGCCACTCTTGGTGTAGGCGAAATTCGAGTTATTGCCCCCAAAACCTTGTTACCCACCGACTGTAAAACGCTAGGCGTACATGTTTACCATGATATGAACGCCGGATTAAAAGACGTAGACGTAGTAATTACTCTCAGATTACAGAATGAAAGAATGCAGGGTGCACTTTTGCCTAGCTCTAAAGAATATTATCAATGTTATGGTTTAACCGAACGAAAATTAAGCCTAGCTAAACCGGATGCGATAGTAATGCATCCAGGTCCAATTAACCGTGGCGTTGAAATCGCGTCTGCAGTAGCTGATGGCCCACAATCTGTTATCTTAGAACAAGTTACACATGGCATCGCCGTACGAATGGCAATCATGTCAATGACACTCGGTTCGCAAGCAGAACTTTATGAGGTGACGGCATGAATCTTCACATAAAAAATGGTCGTGTAATAGATCCTGCAAGCCAAATTGATGCCCAACAAGATATCTTTATCCGTGATGGCAAAATTGTCGCTATCAGCACTCATCTTGATGGCTTCGTAGCTGACCAAACAATTGATGCCACAGGTTTAATTGTCTGCCCAGGATTAGTTGATTTAAATGCCCGTCTTCGCGAACCTGGGCAAGAACATACAGCAACAATTGAAAGTGAAACACTCGCTGCGGTAGCCGGCGGTATAACCTCACTTTGCGTCCCTCCTGACACGGATCCAGTAATTGACACGCCTGCCGTCGTAGAGCTAATTGAAGATCGCGCTAAAAAAGCGGGTCGAGCCATGGTTTACACCATCGCTGCGTTGACACTAAGATTACAAGGTGAATTACTGACTGAAATGGCGGCGCTCAAAATGGCGGGCTGTATAGGTGTAAGCAATGGTCTAGCGCCAATTAAAAACAGTCTTATTTTACGCCGAGCGATGGAATACGCAGCGACACTGGATCTAACGTTATTTATCAATTCTGTCGATCCTTGGCTTCAAGGTAATGGCTGTGTCCATGAAGGCTCTATAAGTGCCAGATTAGGACTCACTGGCATCCCAGAAACAGCTGAAACGATTGCTGTAGCCCGCGACCTCCTATTGATTGAACTAACTGGAGTACGCGCTCACTTTCATAATATATCCTGTGGTAAAACTGTATTACTGATTAAGGATGCACAAAACAAGGGCCTAGCAGTCACTGCTGATGTCAGCGCTCATCATCTTCATCTTTGTGAGCATGATATTGGCAATTACGACACGCTTAGTCACGTTATGCCACCATTACGCAGTATTCGTGATCGAGAACAATTACAGCAGGGTCTACGTGAGGGCATCATTTCGGCGATAAGCTCCCATCATCAACCACTAGACAATGATGCCAAACTCGGCCCATTTGCAGACACAGCGCCAGGAATTTCAGGCCTAGAAACATTACTCGCACTGACCATGAAATTAGTTGATGATGAGGAAATATCACTACATCAAGCCATAGCCAGCCTGACATCTCACCCTGCTGACATTCTCGGCATTGATGCCGGCCAACTAAAAGTAGGCGCTCAAGCAGACATTTGTATTTTCAACCCGAATATTTACAATGAATGCCAACCAAATTACTTTGTAAGTGCAGGCAAAAACAGTCCATTTTCTGGCTGGTTATTTAATAACAAAGTCAGTCACACAATATTTGATGGCAAACTGGTCTATGAGCAGGATAAAATTCACAGTATTGCTGTCTAACTGACAGTTATCTAAACGTCATAAAGAGACTCACAAATGAATATTAAAAAATTAGCCGCATTAAGCATAATATCCAGTAGCTTGGCACTAAGCGGTTGCGCAAGCAGCTTACAAGGCGATACTTATTCTCGTGACGATGCCCGTCAAGTACAAAACGTACAATACGGCACCGTTGATGCCGTGCGCATGGTAATAATTGAAGGCACTAAAACCCCTATCGGTACAGCAGCTGGCGCCGTAGTTGGTGGTGTCGCTGGTAGCACTGTTGGTGGAGGTAAAGGCTCAATCATTGCTGGGGTTCTTGGCGCCGTTGCCGGTGGCTTAGCGGGTAGTGCCGCCGAAGAAGCGATTACCAAAAAACAAGGCGTAGAATTGGTTATCCATAAAAATTCTGGGGAAACCATTTCAGTCGTACAACAATATGAACCTAATAATCCATTCCAAGTTGGCGACCGCGTACGCCTAATGACGCTCAATGGTGAAGTTCGCGTAACCCGATAAACCACTTTTTCGAGAACACGAGATGATAGCTATAAACAGATTGATTGCAGGCTCAATAGCATTATTTTTGCTATTAACCATCACGGCTTGCTCATCAGAAGTAGGTAGCGATCAATGGTGCGCTGACATGAAAGCAACACCATCAGGTGACTGGTCGGCGAACCAAGCGTCAGATTTTGCCAAACACTGCATATTGAAATAAATTTCATGCCTAAGACTAAACTTTACGCACTTGATTTCGATGGTGTTATCTGTGATAGCGCCATCGAAACAGGAATGACAGGCTGGAAAGTAGCCAGTCAACTCTGGCCAGATATGCCGACCGAAATACCTGTTGATATGCTAGAAAAATTTCGGCAAGTTAGGCCAGTCATGGAAACAGGCTATGAAGCGATACTAATAATGCGAAAGCTTTTTGAGGGTACCGCTCCTCGCCTTTTATTAGATCAATTTGCTATTCAGATTAAAACCATCATCAGGCGTGATGAGCTTAACGTAGCAGGTCTTAAACGTCGCTTTGGCGAACACCGCGACATCTGGATACATGATCATCTTGATGAATGGATTATGATGAATCCGCTGTTTGAGGGCATTGCTGAAAAGCTACGCAAAATTGATCATCAGCTCACGTATATCATAACCACTAAACAAGAGCGTTTTGTCAGCCAAATACTTAAAGCAAATAACATTATATTTCCTGAAAAACACATTTACGGCCTAGAGCGCGAATTAAGTAAGCAACAAATTTTAGCCGATTTATCAGCAAGTCATCTCGATCATCAAATTGTCTTTGTAGAAGATCGGCTTCCCACACTGATTATTGTTAATGATGATAGTCGTTTAGCTAAGGTGCAATTGTATTTTGCCGATTGGGGTTACAACACCGAACAGGACAAGCTAGCAGCAAAAGAACAAACATCTATAACGACTATCAATCTCGCTGAGATACTTGTTTTGTAAGTAACAATTAAGTCTAGGCTATTATGCTGGTAGCTATGTTAAAAACATTTTTAATAAGGCTCCGCATAATGGATGGATCAAGAAATTTTTACGTTAGACTTTCTGCCGCTTTGATTGCAAGCCCTTTGAGTAAATCGACTATGCCTAATGTCTTCTTATTAGTTATAACCGCTGCCATATTAATGACTACGGCTTGCACTGAACAAGCGGCTCCGATCGAAAAGACGGCCAAACCACATCTCGTTGAAATAATCACAGCACAAAGCCAGACTTTAACTATCGAACGCCAACGCAACGGTACATTAAAAGCGCTACGCGAAATCCAGATTTACAATCAAGAAGAAGGTCAAATTACGGCTCTACCCTTTTATGAAAATGATCGGGTGAAAAAAGACGATATCGTCGCTAAACTTGATGATCGCTTACTAATGGCACAACTGGAACGCACTCAGGCATTAAGACGCAAAGCAGAACAAGACCTGTTGCGCTTTAAAAACTTGGCCGCCAAAGGTTTAACACCGCAAACTGAGATCACTAGGGTGGAAACAGAACTTGCGGTGGCTAAAGCAGATGAGCATGCGCTATTAACCCGCATAGATTTCACCGTTATCCGTGCACCAATATCAGGTATTGTCAGCGAACGACATAGTGAACAAGGTAATATTGCGGAACGCTATAGCCACTTATTGACGCTTTCCGACCAAAGCTCTCTAATTACTGAAGTCGCAGTATCAGAATTACTTATTAATAAATTGCACGTCGGCGATAAACCAAGGTTTTCGATTGATGCCTTAGGCATTATAGCGCCTCCTTTACACGGCACAATTACTCGGATCTACCCCAATCTGGATCCTTTTACTCGTACCGTTACCGTTGAAATCACCCTCAAACCCGTTCCGACAGGTGCTAGACCAGGCCAATTGGTTCGCGTTACCTTAAAAACAGAACAAGCTAAACGCTTATTAATACCTTTCACCTCACTTCGACATTCAACTCAGGGTGATTATGTCTTCACTATAGATAGTGAGCAAAAGGCACAAAGAACGCCCGTAGTCACTGGTTTAAATGTAAATGATCAAGTCGAGATTGTCAGCGGCTTAAGCGAGGGTGCGGCTATTGTAGTTCGTGGTTATACTAATCTTCATGCCAACAAAGAAGTAACCGTAGTAAATGTTCCTGCGCTAGCAGAGCAAACGCCGAATGAATAAAAGTAGCATTGCAGCATGGTCGATTCGTCACCCAATAGGCGTCAGCATGATCGCCTTAACGGTAGTGATCATCGGGCTTTTTACCCTCACCCGCCTAGCCATCGACCTCTTACCAGAAATTATCTATCCCGAGGTTCGCGTCCGTATTATTGATAATGGCGTACCGGCATCAGTACTGGAAGACAGTATTACTCGACAATTAGAAGAACAACTGGCGATCACTGAAGACTTAATTGGCATTCAGTCACATACTGAACGCGGTATAGCGACAGTTGATCTCTCATTTGATTATGGCAAAGATATTGATATCGCACTACGTGATGCCAGCACTCGACTTGATAGGGCAAAACGCTTTTTACCCGACACCATCGATCCACCGACAATTTACAAGTTAGATCCCTCTCAAATTCCGGTAATGGAATTTGTTATTAGTTCGGAGTTACGAGACGATACCGAACTACGGAGCTGGGTGGATGATGTTTTTAGTAAGTGGTTTATAAATGTGCCAGGTGTTGCTTCAGCCGAAGTAGGTGGTGGGCTGATTCGCGAA
>Ga0075467_10003117_pt1 | contig 12832 bp, 9 predicted proteins | sample DEB08_DNA_9_FD_75067 | JGI IMG/M metagenome (GOLD analysis project Ga0075467, IMG submission 75067) | Aqueous microbial communities from the Delaware River and Bay under freshwater to marine salinity gradient to study organic matter... | ecosystem: Environmental > Aquatic > Marine > Coastal ...
ATCGGTTGCAGTACTTTATCGTCAAAATTAAAGCTAACGGACCCCACCGGCTTGCCGCAGGTCGTTTGGCCAACAGTAATAACCTCAACACCACTGATTCCCTCCATTGCATTAATAACCAGCTCACTAGCGGAGCAGGTTCCTTCTAGAGTGAGAGCATAAAGCCGGTTTAGGTCGAGCCCATTTCCGAGGGTTCCAAACGGAAAGTTATCATTTTCTTGCGTATTGCGATCGTTCCACTCAAGGCGGGCTACATCTGAGCCAATCCCATTACTCCCTGCGATATAGGACGCTAGTAACTGCGCAACATTTACTCGGCCACCTCCGTTGTAACGCAAGTCCAGAACCAACTCATCAACATTATTTTGGTTAAAATCAGCAAACGCGGCATCTAGTTCAACAACACTCGGAACGATAAAGCTGGAGAGGGCAAGGTAGCCTACGGTGACACCATTCTGGACTTGAATATCAGTGGTGAGTACGGAATTAATTATAACGATACCGATGCTTAGAGTTACATTGAATACACTGCCACTGCGGTCTACATTAAAGTTAATATCATTCCCTGAGCGGCTACTACTAAGAATAATATCGCCCCGTTGCAGGCATGATTGTGAGCTCACCGAGCCCGGACAAGCACGGCCAGCGGCTGAATCGTCAAAGACATAAATCACAGTTTCTGTATTATCGGTATCGTCGATTATTCTTCCGTAGCCTATCCCTTCGTAAGTCCCTTCTTCAAAGAAGTTCTGCTGTGCCACTCGGTTGCCGATATAACTAAAGCGATCGGGTTCAACAAGAAGAGCGTCGAGTACTGCTTCGGGCGTTTCATAATTACGTAGGTCGATAGTGGGCATTTGATCGTAATAGAGGTAATAATCGCTCATAACATCGAGAACAAATTGCTTTTGTTCTTCTGTGCTCATGGAGGAGTTTGAAGAACCGCCTCCGCCGCCACACGAAAATAGTAAGAAGGTGGAAAATAACGCTACCAATGCTTTCATAAAATGTTTTCCTTAAAATAATGGCTTCACGCTATCTTTTGTTCAAAATAACAAGGGTGGGCCATCGTAGGGTGGACTGTGCCCACCTATTGTATTTTTTACCTTGGTTTGGTGGGCACAACCAACCCTAGAGTAAAGGCGACAGCAGCTGTCGGTCAGGGTGATAATAACTGTCCCATTTCTTCCCCCATCTTAACGGGTGATTGAGCTTGAAGGGCTTCTTGCCAATGAATGCTGTCTTCACCAAACAATATAATCGCAGTCGAGCCCAATTTAAAGCGGCCCATCTCTTCGCCTTTTTCAAGGTGAATACCCGCATTCTCTTTATTATTTTTATCAGGATTACTGTAATCCCAACGGCGAATTTGTTTTTTAATCGGCGTTACTAACCCAGCCCAGCTGGTCTCGATACTGGCAACAATCATGGCGCCAACCAAAATAACTGCCATCGGCCCTGCAGCGGTCGAAAATAGGCAGACCACTCGCTCATTGCGCGCAAATAACCTGGGTACATTGTCGGCTGTAGTTTCGTTAACCGAGAACAGGTCGCCAGGTACATGAATCATGGTTTCTAAAGTGCCTGCCAAGGGCATATGCACTCGATGATAATCTTTTGGCGATAAATAGACTGTGGCGAAGTACCCATTTTTGAACGCTTCAGCATGGGCGGCGTCACCCCCTACAAGCTCCTGTAAGCTGTATTCTTGTCCTTTCGCTTGGAAAATACGGCCATGTTTTATTTCCCCTAGCTGGCTAATACAGCCATCGGCTGGGCTGACAATGGCAGTAGCCTCTGGGGCAATGGGCCGTTGGCCATCAGTCAGAGAGCGTGTGAAGAAATCATTGAAATGACGGTAAGCTGTTGGTTCGGGTTCCAAAGCAATACTCATATCGACGTCGTAACGCTTAATAAACCAATGGATAAAGCGGTTTTTAATCCATGCGATACGGCATTCGGCTAAACAGCCTGCGACGCGTGAGAGAAGGGTTTGAGGAATAAGGTATTGGCAAAAAATAAAGAGAGTGGCTTTCATTACGGGGGTTATCAATCAATGGCAAAATAGTGACGCTATTGTATAGTCACTTAAGCCCATAACGGAAGCGTTTAGATTTCACACTGCTTTAGATCTCACACTGCTTTAGATTTCACACTGCTTTAAGGTATGCGAAAGCTGTTTACCGATGTCTTTAAAGTGTTGATGGCGGTCTTTATTCCAATCTCTGTGATCACAAATAATAATGGCGTAGGGTTGGCCATTATGAAATAAAGACATTAGCCCGCAGGGCTTAGGGTGCCATAGGCGAGTTAAGGCTGCTGGTAATTGCGACCGCAAGCGCGGTAATTGTGTGTTATCAATGGCAATTGACGTGGGCTTTTTCAGGAGCGTGCTAAACATGGCGCCACAGTCGGCCATATCAAAATGAATGGAATGTAGCTCATCTCTTTTATCTTTATGGCCTAAATCATTAGCTCCAAAGCGGTTGCCATCAAACCCAAAGCTAAGCGGGATACGCATTTGTTTATTGCTGATTTTGAGCATAATACAATGCTCAGCTTCTACACCCTCGCTCAATGCTTCCATGGCCAAACGTAAGCACTGTTTAGATTGTTTGGCGGTGCTCAGCTGAGATAGATAATGTTCAATAATACCGTTATTGTCAGTTGGTTTATCAACGGGCATGGCTTTGTGTAATTGACGATACCGGTAAAGGGGGGAGAAGCGCCCAGATAAATACACGCTATGTTCGTTGCTGGACGTAGTCTCAGAGGAAAGGCCAACAGAAGAATGAAGTCGGTTTGCGGTTTCTATTACGGCTTCATTTAATTCTTCTAAGGATACACCTAGGTGGTTCGATAGCATTTTTTCCCAGCGTTTTATGTGCTTTCCATGCCAATCTAAATAAATGGCAAGTACATAGTGATTGATCAGGCTAAGCCCCGTTTCGGGACTATAGAGTTGCTGTTTGGCTTGTAAGTCTTTATTTGCCCATATCGTTGTCTCTTCAAAAGACAAACGTCGTGCTTTTATCCAAAAGCGAATGTTTTTGTGGAAATCGATAGCAAGTGCTTTTAGTGTTAAGTCGGGGAGGGGTAAAAAAACCTGAGTTTGCTCAAACAATGACTCCAGTGAAAACCCCAGGGTTTTTTTACATAAAGGTTTAAGCGATTGTTGGCGCTTGCTAGCCTGCAATTGCCCGTGTTGCATCAATTTAGGGGCTGCGCTCCACATTAACCATAGTGGGGCATTAAACAGTAGGGACGGTAAAAAAAAGCGCTCTTGTCGCGTACCATGTTTTTGCGGTAGTAATCGGCAAGCGAGTTCTGCCGCAAAAATACTGGCCGAATACAGTTCTTGCTGGCCAGCAGAGGCCGATTTTTGTTTTGGGGCATCTCTAATGACTTGCTTAATTTGTTCGGTGCCGAGCAGCCCAATTAAATGAACTAAACCTTGAATGTTACCCTCTCTGTGCTTCAGCTGTCTGCTGGCTTTTAGGTACAGTTTAAGGCATAAAATAGGTTCTTGTTGAATCATCGCAGCCAGCCTATCCGCCGTTGATTCATCGTTATTTATCTCATTCAGGATTTTTTGGGCTAGGCCTGTGTTTAACGACATCACATGCTTGGGTAGCTTTGATAGCCATATGGCCAAGCGTGATTGGGTGGCGGGTGGTTTAGCCCTCGGGGCTTGTCTAATTGGCTCTGCTCTCATGCTATTAAATATAGTTCAGAAACTACGTTTTAGCCTTTTAATATAGCTCTGTTAGTAATTTTTAGCTGAAGGTCAGAAGGTGGGGGCATGTCTTTCAGTAAGCTAAGCGTTTACCGCGATTGGTAATGTCGGGGTTAATTGTAAAGAAGGCATGGGAGCGTAATGGCTTTAGTGCAAAGGTCTCTAAGTGTAATAAAAATATTAATTCTTGCTAAGCAAGCTATGAAGGGTTTAAGTCTCAACGTACTGTGGTCGAATGAGTGAGCGCTTTTACGATCCAATCTTAGGTGGCATACTTCAATCTAAATTTCGCAGTTGGATCTACTGCGGAATTTAGATTCAATCTGATTCTATTGCCTAGTAAGATTAAACTAATAACGCTTAGTTTCGGATAATAAGTAATAAAAGCTAACGGGAAAGTGACCGGTGGTTCTATCATTAAGATTAATTTAAAGGGGGCGTCATGGAGTCAGTAAAATCGGATCAATCACTGCTGAAAAACTTCTGTGTCAGTGAAAGGCTGCCTGATCATTATATTGCTATCGCAGAGTCGTATTTTTTACCTCTTGCAAAAGAGATCAATGCGCTATCTAAGCAAAGGCCAGCGTTGTTAGTGGGGATTAATGGCTGTCAAGGTAGTGGAAAATCGACACTGGCAGCATTGCTTGAGAAAGTGTTGACAGAAACATACGGCAAAAAAGTTGCGAACCTATCGATAGATGATTTTTACCACACTCAATCTTATCGTAAAGAGTTAGCTTCTCAGTCTCACCCATTATTCCAAACTAGAGGTGTTCCAGGAACCCACGACATGGAATTACTGCAACAAACGCTATCTGATCTGACGCTGAATCAAAAAAATATTACTCTCCCGCGCTTCAATAAAGCGACAGATGATCGACATGCGCAAGATAGTTGGGACTGCCTCAATGGCCCCGTAGACATCATTTTACTTGAGGGCTGGTGTATTGGTGTAACCAAACAAACGCCTGCGGAATTGCTAAAACCAATTAATACGCTTGAACAAAAAGAAGATCTTCAGGGTGTTTGGCGTAATAACATTAACGCACACATTGATAAAGAATATGCCCCACTGTTTGCTAAGCTAGACCACCTTATAATGCTTAAAGCCCCTAGCTTTCAATGTGTTTATGATTGGAGGCAAAAGCAAGAAGACAAATTAAGGCAGGCTAACGCAGAGGCGGGCGATAATAATATCGGTAATATGACTGGCATTATGAATAGTGCCGAGCTAAAGCGATTTATCGAGCATTATCAGCGCTTGACTGAACACATGTTACATTTTTTACCTCGACAAGCGAATGTTGTTTTTGAGCTTAATACTCAGCATCAAGTCACTGGGAGAGCAGATAATGGAGGCCAATAAACACATCCCTTGGATTGCTATTTAAAAAATATAAAATCATATTGAACCAATTGATGGATAACCTTTCTTATTGATACATCTCAACTCAAGTGATGCAATGATTTTAGCTTTGAGGCCAGCGTGCTGGAAAAGCTATCTGCTTTACCCGCAAGCAAATACTTAATGCAGCAAAACTAGAGTCAACATCAACGTCACAATAAAAACCACGATCAAGAATTACAATAATTAAGTATCTCAGGCTTAACCACTATTTTTAAAGGAAATATCCTTATGACCGTTCGTCAATCTTTCAGCGTTTTTATATTCGTTGCCCCAGTACTCATTTATGCGCTTAGCTTAGTCGTCCCTAGCGCACTTTGGTTGTTGGTCGTGGTAGTGCCTATCATTATTTTAGGGCTGCTAGATATGTTCCAGACAAAACAGTCCGTCAAACGTTTATACCCTGTATTAGGTCGGTTCCGTTACTTACTCGAATCTTTCCGGCCAGAAATACAACAATATTTTGTTGAGGATGAAATAAATGGCACTCCCATTCCAAGAGAGTTTCGTTCTTTAATTTATCAGCGTGCTAAAGGTGCCAGAGACACGCGCCCTTTCGGCACTATCTTTGATGTGAATCGAGCGGGTTACGAATGGGTGAATCATTCACTGCAACCTAAACATTTAACGGATTTTGATCCTCGCGTAAAGTTTGGTGGCGACGCATGCACAAAGCCTTATATGGCATCTCCATTGAATATTTCAGCAATGAGTTATGGTGCATTGAGTAAAAATGCGATTATGTCGTTAAACAAGGGCGCTAAGATTGGTGGGTTTTCTCACAATACTGGCGAGGGTAGCATGAGCCCTTATCACCTTGAACATGGTGGCGATATTGTTTGGCAAATTGGCACAGGTTATTTTGGTTGTCGCAATGACAAAGGCGGTTTTAACCCTCAAACCTTTCAAGAAAATGCCTCTAAAGAGGTGGTGAAGATGATAGAGGTTAAGCTGTCTCAAGGCGCTAAGCCTGGGCATGGAGGGATCTTACCAGCGGCTAAGTTAACAGAGGAGATTGCGCTTATTCGCCATGTGCCAATGGGGCATGATGTAGTCTCTCCACCATCGCACTCCGCGTTTTCAACGCCTGTGGAATTACTCCATTTTGTGCGTAAATTACGTGAATTATCTGGCGGTAAGCCAGTGGGCTTTAAATTATGTATCGGTCGTCGCGATGAATTTTTAGCTATCTGTAAAGCGATGCTTGAAACGGGGATCAAACCTGACTTCATTACCGTTGACGGTGGCGAAGGTGGTACCGGTGCCGCTCCCACTGAAATGACCAATTCAGTAGGTACCCCCATCCGTGATGCGCTGATATTCGTTAATGCTGCACTTGTTGGTGTTGGTTTGAAGGATCAAATTCGTATTATCGCATCAGGAAAAATGTTTAGCGCCTTTCACATACTAAGAGCCATGGCTCTGGGGGCAGATACCGTTAACTCTGCCCGAGGCATGATGCTGGCACTGGGTTGTATCCAATCACGCACCTGTAATACTGATCATTGCCCAACAGGTATTGCTACTCAAAACCCGTCGCGTACTAAAGCGATAGTGGTAACGGATAAGGCTCAAAGAGTCGCTAACTTTCATCATGAAACCGTTAAAAATCTGGTAGAGCTTATTGGGGCGGCAGGTTTAAGTGATCTTGAAGCGCTTCGTCCTGAGCATATTAACCGCCGAATTCAGGGTACAGACGTTAAAAACTATGCGCAGCTATACCCACAGCTTTCTTCAGGTTGTTTGTTGGATGCCAATACAATGCCTGAAGACTGGAAGTACGATTGGGATAAAGCCCAAGCCAGTAACTGGTGAAAATAATCTATTACGTAAGTGCTAAAAGAACTTTGACCTTAATCGGTTAAAGTGACTCTAAGCGCATTAAAGCTGTTCATGCGGTATTCGCTGATATGGCCGTCTTCATACGCTTTATGGATGGCGCAGGCGGGTTCGTTTAAGTGTTTGCAATCGCGGAATTTACAATGGCCTATGTAAGGACGAAATTCAACAAAGCCATAGAGAATGTCGTCTAGCTGCATATGCCATAAGCCAAACTCTCTTATTCCAGGGGAGTCGATAAGGTGCCCGCCTTCTGGAAAATGAAATAGCTGTGCCGTGGTAGTGGTGTGCGTACCTTTTTGGTTGGACTCTGAAATGGGGCCGACTTGTAAATTGAGGTCGGGAATGAGCACGTTGATCAATGATGACTTCCCCACGCCAGATTGCCCCACAAATATGCTCGTAAAGTTAGCTAAAAAGGTTCTTAAGTTACCTAAGCCCGCGCTATTGTTGTTATCCTGGGCTGTGCTTTCTGTTTGCACATTGGATGGCATGGTTGAGGCAGTGATAACTTCGTAACCTAAGTCGCTGTAGAGATGAACAAATTCGTCAAGCGTTTCTCTATTGCTGTCGTCGATTAAATCCGTTTTATTGATAACCAAAACCGGACGAATGCCAATATTTTCGGCGGCAACTAGGTAGCGATCAACTAATTGAGTGTGAGGCTTAGGTATCGGGGCAATGACAATAAGAATGCGGTCAATATTGGCTGCAACCGTTTTAAGTTCGCCATAAGGGTCCGGCCGAGAAAGTTCGGATTCACGGTCTTGTACTGCAACGACAACGCCCGTGGGTTCCGCATCTCTCCATACGACTTTATCGCCAGTAACAAGAGAGCCTAGGTTGCTCCTAAAATGGCAGCGGCGGCGTTGTCGAGGTATGGTTTTGTCTTCGCTAGATAAATCTTCGATATCAACTTGAGTGCCATAGTGGGCAATGACCAGGCCCTGTTTTTCGGCGCCTAATTCGTTGTTTTGTCCATTCTCGCTGGCCCCCTCTATGAGTTGAGCATCTTTTTTTACGGCTCTAGCATTGCGTTCAGCTTGGATTTTTTCAATTCGCCATGCTTGGCGTTTGGTTAATTTGCGTTTACTCATTTAGACTGTGTACTAATATTTAGGTATAAAGAGCTAGAATACCCCATAACTAGGATAAAACGACAATGAATGATGATAATCTTATTTGGATTGACCTTGAAATGACGGGTTTAAGCCCATCGGATGATGTAATTATCGAGATTGCGACGATTGTGACGGATAGTGACCTGAATGTTTTGGCAGAGGGTCCAGTACATGCTATTCATCAATCGGATGAAAGATTAGAGGGTATGGATGATTGGAATACCAATCAGCATGGCAAATCAGGTTTAACTGATCGAGTTCGCAATAGTGAAACCACCTCGGCGCAGGCGGAGGCCGATACCATTGCATTTTTACAGCAATGGGTGCCAGCGGGTAAATCACCTATGTCGGGTAATTCAATTTGTCAGGATCGTCGCTTTTTAGCGAATTATATGCCTGAGCTAGAGCGTTATTTTCATTATCGCAATTTGGATGTGAGTTCAGTTAAAGAGCTCGCTCGACGCTGGCGGCCAGAAGTATTAGCAGGGGTAAAAAAGTCGGGCGCACATTTAGCGATGGATGATATTCGCGATTCTATTGCAGAATTAAAACATTACCGAGCTACTTTCTTTAAGTGAGCGGTTAAGTAAGGTTTGAAGTAAAACGATAAAAATATAAAAGGAGGTTAGGGTATGAACTTGCTGTTAGTTTCAATGTACTTTTTTGTTGGTTTAGTGATTGTAAGCCATTTATTATTTATGGCCATGGAAATGTTTTTTTGGCAGCATCCTACAGTGCGTAAAATTTTTGCAATGACGGAAGAGCATGCTGAAATATGCCGATCATTAGCCGCTAATGTGGGCTTGTATAATGGCTTTTTGGCGGCTGGTTTGCTGTGGGGTTTGGTGATTAATAGTGTTGGTGTATTGACATTTTTTTTGCTGTGTATTGTTGTTGCCGGTGTGGTGGGCGCTATAACCGCGAAACGATCTATTTTATATATACAAGGTTTGCCGGCTCTGATAGCGTTAATTTTAGTTAGGGTAGTATTGTAAAATACTTTTTACTTTGAGTAATGTGAGCTCTGTGAATTTAAGCTCGTTTTATTTTCCGAATTCTTTTTCTAGGGCTTTTCTGCTGTTTTAGCGCCCACTCAATATGTTCTTTTACCATCTCAGAAGGAAAGTCGATTTGCTTTTCGAGCGCGTCGATTATCTTTTGAGAGGGTTTGGCGTTGCCTAGCCCAATGGCAATGTTGCGTAACCAGCGCTCATAACCAATGCGGCGAATTGCCGAGCCTTCTGTGTTTTTTAAATATTCTTCTTCGGTCCATAAAAATAAAGTGGCTAAATCGGCATCATCTAATTCATGTCGGGGTGAAAAATCTTTTTCATCGCTAGGTTTTGCAAATTTATTCCACGGACAAATAAGCTGGCAGTCATCGCAACCAAATACACGGTTTCCCATGGCCTCTCTAAACTCAAGTGGAATGGCCGTTTTGAGTTCAATGGTTAGGTAAGAAATGCAGCGAGTGGCATCGAGTTTGTAGGGGCCAACAAAGGCATCTGTAGGACATACTTTTAAGCAAGCTTCGCAATCACCACACTTATTTTCAATCTTGCTACTATCAACAGGTAAAGGGATGTTGGTTAATAGTTCCCCCAAAAAAAACCAGCTCCCTGCGGATGAGTTTAATAAAATAGTGTGCTTGCCAATCCAGCCTAAGCCCGCTTTTTCTGCAAAGGCTTTTTCTAATACCGGCGCGCTATCAACAAAAGGGCGCTGATTTATTTCTGCTGTATGTTCTTTGTGTTCCTCGCAATAGAGCTGAATTCGTTTACCCAATGTCGCTAAACGCTTGCGAATCAGTTTATGGTAATCTCGGCCAAGAGCGTAACGAGAAATATAAGCTTTGTCGGGTTGCTTTAAGATTTGTATTTGGTGAGTATTCTCTGGAAGATAATCTATTCTTGCTGAGATAACACGCATGGCTCCAGATACGAGGCTATCGGGATTGTTGCGTTGGCTTTGGTGTTTTCGCATCCATTCCATGTCTCCATGGTAGCCATTATCTAACCACTCTTGTAAATACTGTTTGTGTGGCCCTATATCAATGTCTGTAATCGCAATTTGCTGAAAGCCTAATTCCTTCCCCCATAATTTAATATTATCAGCGAGTTGTTGATAAAAAATATTCAGTGTTGGGGGGCTTGCAAGCATGGGCGTAGTAAAACAAAGGTGAATGAAGCCGTTGGTTGGCTATTTATTGCTATTATCAACTAAATCTACAAAAGAATCTAAGTCTAATGGTTTTGAAAAATAATACCCTTGCGCATACTGGCAACCCAAGTCCCTTAGGTAGTCAAGCTGGTACTCTGTTTCTACTCCCTCGGCTATCACTTTAAGGCCGTATATCTTGGCGATAGAAAGCATCACACCAATCATCTTAGTGTAATTGGACTCTCCCTTTCCTATCTCGCTAATAAAGCTTCGGTCAATTTTTATATAGTCGCCAGGGAAGTTAAGTAATTGTGCAAAGCCAGTATAGCCGGTACCGTAGTCGTCTAACGACAAATGAAAATTCATTTCCCTTAATCGATTCATGCGGTCGATAATCACATTTTCGTAAGGGACGAGTTTAGTCTCAGTGATTTCTAGATGTATCATCTGAGGGTCAATGGAAAACTCTTTAAGCAAACGTTCTATTTGCTTAATAAAACTCGTATCTAATAGCTCAGTAGATGAGATGTTGATGGCATACCACAGCTTATCAAAATGGGTTTTGTTTTTTATTTTACTGATATCGTTAAACGCTGTTTCTATTACCCATAAATCAATGTCTTTAATTTGTCCGCTGGCCTCTGCGACCGGAATAAATTTTTCTGGGCCAATACCGTTAAAATAATCTTCATGGCATCTAATTAATGCTTCAACGCCGGCAATTTTTGGCTGGTCGCCTATCGAAAAGATAGGCATATAGGCTAAGCTAAATAAATTGTTATCTAGGGTGCGCGTAATATTGTTTTCGATATCTTTTCTGCGTTCTATTTCATCAGAGATGGTGTCGTCAAAAATATAGTAATTGTTTTTACCATTTTCTTTGGCTTTATACATTGACGAGTCGGCATTGTGCAGTAGCATTTCGGCGCTAATATTACCTTCCGAATAAACAATGCCAACACTTATGTGAATTTTTATCGTGGCCGATGTCAGATCAAATGGAAGCGCGATACGTTCTATTAAGCGTTCGGCAATTTTTTTTGCCCCCCCAATTTCATCTAGGTCGAGAATGGCAATAACAAATTCATCTCCCGCTAGTCGAGCGAAGTTATAAATTTTATGAGTTGCCATAATCAACTCATTTTGGCGAATGACCGTTAACATGCGTTCGCTGAATTTTTTAAGCAGTTCATCCCCTAGTGCATGCCCAAAGCTATCGTTAACGTGTTTAAAATCATCGATGTCAATATAAAAGAGAGCAATTTTTTTTGAGGGGATTTTTTTTTCGATAACGGAATTTAACCAATGGTTAAATTGTCGTCGATTAGTGATTCCTGTTAAGGCATCGTGATGCGCATCCTGTTCTAGTTTCTGTCGCTGCTGGCGGATCACAAAGGCGTAACAAATTGATAGGGTTAGGGAGGTGGTCATGGCAAGAAAGTAGCGGAAGACGGTGACGGTATCCATTACATTAAGTGCTGCGGCAAGGCAGCCTATACTAAAAATAACGGCGGTAAAAATCGCAGTTTTATAGTTGAGTAGATAGAAGAGGCTTGCGGTAAAAGGGAATGCAAAAATAAGGCCTCGGTAACCGTAATGATAACTTGTTAAGAGTATGGCAGCGCCCAAGAAAAGCACAAAAATAAGCAGCAGTTGAAGATTATTTTTTTGTTTTAAAAAGTAATAGAGTGATGCGCAAGCACTGCTACAGGCAGCGAGTGAAAATAGGCCTATTGACGTGATATCACTAACGAGGTGGTATAGGCCATATCCTAAGGTCAAGTTAATGCCGAGGAAATGAATAGTTATAACGGCCGCTCTCGGCAGTAGTTTCGATATTCGGCTAAAAATTTCTGTCACGTCCTTTGATCCTGAAAGTATTGTGTATGGCTGCGTTTGTGTTTGGAACCTAATAACGTGTATGTACCGTTATTGGGTGCTCACTCTGTCTGTATTCTAGCGTCATTCTAGGCTTAATTACATGATAGAAGGCATAAAGCCCATATCTAGTCTTTAGGGAATAAAGTTTTTTAAGAGCATAGTCCTTGAAATGCATAGTCCTTGAAGAGTATAGAAAGAATTAAAGGTTTCGCCTCCAAATTTAAAACGATTTATTTAAAGCCCTCTGTCCGCATTCTACCTTATAATGCTTTTATTTTACCTCGGACCTTATTTGATGACATCAGAAAATCATTCTCTATTCTCCGCAGCACAAGTACGAGAGCTTGATCGCTGCGCAATTGAGGATCATAACGTTCCTGCTACTGTATTAATGAAGCGGGCAGGCAAAGCGGCTTTCGATGCAATGCTCGCCCAATGGCCTATGACGAAAACTGTTCACGTTTTTTGTGGCGGTGGCAACAACGGTGGAGATGGCTATGTCATTGCGGCTCTAGCGGCACAGCGAGGCTTGTCGGCTCATGTTTGGCGATTGTCGTCTCTGCTAGACGGTGCCGCTAAGTCGGCATACGAATACGCTATTCAAGAGGGTGTCAGTATCGAACCTTTCGATAGTAAGAGGCTACCTGTAAATATGTCTAGCGCTATGCCTCAAAATACCTCTCAAGATAA
>Ga0075467_10003119_pt1 | contig 12831 bp, 10 predicted proteins | sample DEB08_DNA_9_FD_75067 | JGI IMG/M metagenome (GOLD analysis project Ga0075467, IMG submission 75067) | Aqueous microbial communities from the Delaware River and Bay under freshwater to marine salinity gradient to study organic matter... | ecosystem: Environmental > Aquatic > Marine > Coastal ...
AAACCCCTCAAGTTAAGAATAATAATAATAAAATTGTTATAATCTGGAATTGTATTAATGTTTGTAATAACAATGCTTGCTCAGAACCTGAGAGCAAGGAAAGCGGCGACTCCGGCCTTGATCCACGTAGATTGGTCTTTCTCACTAGGCAGCTCCATCCACATCACGAAGTTGGTCGAGTGACCAGTAGTGGAGAGGGTTCCTGTTCTGCTGAGCACTTTGTATACGGGAGTCATGTAGATTCCTGTAGTGGGAACCGCTCTCTCCTCAACAGGGTAGAGATGCATCAATGGCAGATCAACGAACAGCTTCTTGGGCAGTGACTCATTGAGCATGTGCTTATCGTAGTCCCATCTGCAACCTTCAAGGTACATTCCCCAGCAGAGGCAACCGGCCTCAGGTTTTGTCTTGATGTCCTTATAGGAGGTTGCATCCTTAACTGAGTAGGCATAGGACAGTCTGTCGACTGCGATTGCTTCCTTTCTAGCGTAGTTCTGGACAGTTCCCGTGAGGAAGGCCTGAGGGAAGAAGAAGCCGGAGATCCAGTACACAGCGGGAGTGCCACCATTTATCCATTCGTTCAGGAAGTTGATACGATCGTTGCAGTCAATGATCCACGAAGCCAGTGGCTTAAGAGAGAGGAAGCCCTTCTTAGCCCATGATGGAGGAACCTGGTTATCAAAGATTGCGTCAGACATCTTCTCCAACTCCTCACTCATGGCCACTTCTCCGACAAGAGCCTTCTGAATCAGAGCGAGGCCAGCTGCCATCTCCTCAAGGAGGCGGTTGTACCTCACGCACTCCTGGAAGAGCACAGTATTCATGGACTCCTCGTAACTGGTAGGGTACTTCTTGCCCACTTCCTCGAGGTTGAACGGCGGGGGTGTCTGAGTCTACAGGTAGCGCGCCTGGTTGCCTACAACAGCCTCTCTTGACAAGGCGCCACCACCACCAGCTCTTGGCTGCATGGCGAGCACACTCTCGAGCAGAGCGAGTGTCTCAATCTGGGAAGTTGTGATCTCAGCGTTAGAGTGCAGACCGAAGGCTTCAGGAGCAGGGTTCAGAGGCAGGGTGCGAATGTAGTCGAGGTAGTCCTCCTTGTCACCAGGTGGGATCACTCGGTAGGTGCCACTTGCTGAGAGCTTGTAGCCGTCGGTGAGAACACCCGGGCAGACGTAGGTCTGGAGGATGGTCCTGATTAGACGACCATCTTTGTCGTCTGTGACACGGCCTCCGTAGTTGACTTCGGCTCCTACGTAGTTTAGCACCTTGTAGGGCACCTGGTCGTAGTCCTCGATGAAGACCTTGAGCTGCTTGCGGCACACCATCAGGTCCTCATTGGTGAAGGCGTAGGGGATGTTCCATCCGATAGGGCCGAACTTTCTTCGGTCCTGCACGATGGCATGGAAGAAGCAGAAACTGAACATGAGACGCTTGACAGGGTCGGGCTTGGTAGACTCCTCGAGCTCTTTCCAGTCAAGAGCTTCGTATGTTCCGAGTACGTTCTGCTTGAGACCACTAGGTGGCTCAAGTGTCATCTTGACGGAGTTCTGGAGGACAGAGACGGGGAAGGCCTTCGAGGGCATGGATGTCATCCAAAGTCTGAAGTCTCTGTGGCTGCTGTCGTCCATGCTCTCGACGATACGCTCGAGCTTGGGCATGAATGAGGAGGCCAGATGGCAGTTCATCAGTAGGGCCCAGCCACCACGACCGGCATTTTCGTTGATGCAGTTCTCGGCCTTCTTGTCTTGGCCTCGACCAAGAGAGATGGCGTCAAACTTCTTGGACATGTTCATCTCTTCTGCAAACCTCATGAAGTCAGCCACTGGGTCAGAACCTGGAGAGAGCACGAAAATGAGCGGCACAGTAACTGAGGCGTCCTTATAGGACTTTGCGATGCTGAATGTAGGTGGCTCAATGAATTGCTTGCCCATCTTCTCGGTAACGAAAATCTGTACTGCAACAGGCACCTTGTCAGGACGGATAGCCTTCAAAGCGATCATCTTCTGGAAGTAGTCGAGCTTGTCATCCCATCCTCCTGGAAGAGTTTCAGTCTCAGGACTTTGGGAGTCAAAGATCCTCTGCCAATCTTTCTAGTGCTTGACGAAGGACTCTGCGAATCCCTTCATCACAGGAAGTTGACTAGCTCCATAGAGCTGCTTGTATGTCTCAGCCCACTCGAGGTCACCCAGCCAGTCAGTGGGGTTCTTCACGACATCAATAGCGCCAGATGGGCCTGCAAGAAAGTATCTCCACTCGAGAGGGTCGAGAGCATTTGCTCCGAACAGGATCTTGGCAGTGAGGATCAAGGAGAAGAGGAGCTTGTGCTTCTCGAAGAGGGATCTACACACGTTGTCGTACAAGCTCAAAGTGAAATGGTCGTTTAAGTTCTGGATACGGCCTGCTGGCTCGGGAGCCTTGGCTGAGCCGTCAACTGAGGAGCCGAAGAGGTTGGCGAACCACTGCAGCGAGTACTGGTACATGGGGTCGATCACCGCAAGATCGACGATGGCGAAGAACAGGAGACTTGCCCTGTAGGCGACGGGTCTGTAGAGCTCTCTCGTCGTGTCGATCTCCTTCTCTGTGACCTCGGACTCCTTCAGGCGGACCTTGATCTCATCAGAAGTACGTTTGGACTCGTCAAGCACGACAATCAGCTCGTCGTCTTCGAGGATCTTGGCGATGTCGTCGTTCTTGGTAAGACCTGTGAGGATAGCGTCTTCGCAATCCACCAAACTCTTGGCAGCCTGAGCATTCTGCTGGACAATAGTGTCCTTCTTCTTTTGGAGCTCTGGCATCTCCAGGCCGACGAACTAGTTGAGCATCTGCTCTTCGAGTCCGAAGGGTGTGATGGCGAAGTTGAGGATGGTAACCTTCACTGAAGTCTCAGGAGAGTAGTGAGGGTTGGGAAGAGTCGTCGTCATCAGGAACTTGAAAGCCTGGCTGTATGGGATACTCTTGTCTCCAAGACGCAGCTGTCCACTCTTGTCAACCTGCTTGAGCAGGATAGGTTCAAGGGCTGGGTCAAGCTCCTCACCAAGGTTCTCGATGAGCACCCATCTTCCAAACTGGACACCCAGCTCGAGATTCCTCAGTAGGTTTCCGTCACTCATCTTGAAGACGTCGAGGCCTGCCTCGGCCACCTCTCTACCATAGGTCTTGACAAACTTGTTTGCCTAGTTTTGAGGGTCGATCATGAGAGGCCATCTCCTAGAGCCGAACATGATGATGCCGTTCTCGATGGAGAGGTTGTCGTTGGGGAGCGTGGCAGCGTTCCAAGCCTTGGTCGTCACTGGGTCCTCCATAAGTTGTTTCATCGTGATCTCTGGGAGGAGAGTCACGCCCTTTTCGACGATGCCCGCTCTCCACTCAGCTTCGAGCTCCTGCCTATACTGGGCGGTGAAGGGCCCGGCGTATGCTACCATACCAGCCGCGACCAGGCAGTTACCGATCAGGAAGCCCATGTCTGTGGTCAGGCGGGCGACAGTCTCGGTCCAACGAGTCTTCTCACCTGCCAGGCCTGCAATAATCTTGTTGGCTCTGCCGAGCTTTGTGTACGAATCATCGATCTGGGCCTGGAGGCTCGCCTCAAACGCCTTCTTCTCTGCGAACATGCGCTCGAGGCCATCGATCTTCTCCTCAACTGCCTTGAGCCTCGCTCGCTTCTCGGCGAGGCTTGCTCGCACGACTGCCAGCATCTCGGTCATCTCGCGCACCTTGGCTCTCTTGGGGTTTACAATCTTCAGGAGCTCGTGGTACTGGAGCATGGCACTGGACCACTTCAGGATAGCCACCAGGGCCTGGGAAGCGCTCTTGACCTTCTCCATGGTGAAGTCCTCCGACGCGATGATGGCACCCACACGCCTGACTGTCGCCTCGCTGATGTTCTCCTTGTCGTACTCCTGCATGCTCTTCATGAAGTTTCCTGGGTTCGATAGCAGGTTCACTCTAGCAGTCTCGAAGTAGCCGTTCGTGTCGCCCTCGACCTTGTTGGCCACGCCCTTCTTCGGCTTGTGTCCCATCATGTGGCAAGAGACCTCCATTCCCAGCACAACTGCGGGTGTGGGCTTCCTGATGCCTGCGAGGACGTAAAAGTCGTCCTTCTTGAGCTCGGCGAGCACACGGGCTGCCTCCTCGAGCAGAGGGGTGGCCCTTCCGAGCTCCACCTCGGCCTCACCCTTGAGTGTCTCTGCCTCCGCCTCAGCAGCGGTGGCTTCAGCCTCGTCCTTGGCCACGATCTCCCTCTCGGCGTCAGCATCTGCTCGCTCGACGGCCAGGGTCTCCATAGTGGCCGCGACTTCCTTCTTGGTGCGCTCCAGATCCGGAGCCATGCGGTCAATCTGCTCCTTGAGCGTGGCAATCTCCACTCCGGCCTTTTCGAGCACGAGCAGCCCACCCACGAGTCTGTTCTTCGACCACTCGACGGCCTTCCTCTTGCTACGGAGAATGGTAGAGTAGGCGGCGAGCAGCTCCAGGAAGGAGGTAGGCGTGACGTAGCTGGGCCTGCCCAAGACCTCTCTGAAGGCCGCCACTTTGCGCTCCACGGACTGGTGAATGTCCTTGAACATAGCGACGCAGCCCTCGAGAGAGCCCTCCAGTGCTAGGTCTGCAGCCAGGATCTGGCCACGGCCCACACCCAGCAGGGCTTCCTCGGGCCACTCCGAGAACCAGTCGATCGTGCAGCAGTTGACGAGGGACGGGAACATCCTGAGCCTGGCTCTGAAGACCTCGCCGAGTGGGCTCATGGCGATGATCATGTGCACGTTACGCTTTACTTGGCCCAGGTAGCACTGGAACATGTTCATCTTGGAGACCTACAGGTTCTTCTCCATGCAGAGCAGCTTGCCGACCTTGAAGATGGGCTCCAGGTCCTCGGTCTTGTAGAGGCCGGGCACGTCGCCCGAGTTCAGGATGTTGTTGATGTCCTCCAGCATCTGCTCGTGCACGATCTGGGTGTCCACGAACAGGAAGGAGGTCTGCTTGTTCTCCACGCCTGCCTGGAGCAGGGCTCTCTTCGCGTCGTCCCTCCAGTTCGACATGCCGTAGCCCTTGACAACTTCGACCTGGAAGAGCTTGTAGTTGGCGATGAAGGTGGCGAGCCGAGCCAGCGACTGGCGCCCACTTCCTCCCACTCCGAGCAGGAGAGCGTTGCCGAGTGGCTGCCTGAGGACTCTCGCGATCCTCGACACGTGGTCGCACGCGTCCAGGAACATGACGAGGTGCATCTGTACCTTCACGGAGCTGTTGTAGTCCTCCAAGTACTCGTCGACCTTGCTCACGAGCACCTTGAGGTCGCTGACCTGCCTGTAGACTCTCGTCTCCACGTCGATGCCGTCCATGTAGTCTCCGAAGACGAGACGCTCAGCGTTGTAGACGGCCTCGCGCTCAAGGGAGAAGGTAGCCAGGCCTTCGTCAGCCAGGGTCTTGCCGAGCCAGCCTCGGTCGGTCTCGTCGATGAGTCTATCGCCGAAGACGCGCTGGTTCTCGTGGACCCAGAGGCGCACAAGCTGCGCTGGCTGGGCGCACTCCCGCCTGTCGGCACTGCAGAGACCCTGAGCAATTCTTGAGATGTCTCTCAGGTTGAAGGTGTAGTGAGACCTGCTGGGAGTGGGCTTGAGGGGCCCGGTGAGGACTGCGTCGTAGACCCTCAGAGTCATGGCAATCAGGGGGGTGACTGCCTCCTTGATCTCGGTGGCGAAGCCGGCGTAGAAGGCTGCCAGGATCGTCGAGAAGATCGTGTCGATGCTCTCGGCCTGCAGGTCGGTGTAGGTCATGATGTTGAAGTGCCTCTGGAGGCGGCCAGTGACGACCGCTCTTCCTCCGCCTGGAGGTCCCATTGCGGCCACAAAAGTGATGTCCTCGATACGAAGGAAGGGCTTCTCCTTCGACTTTCTGTCGTACCAGCCGCCGTGGTCGAGGAACTGTCGGAGCAGCTCCAGGGGAGGCTGGGCGCCGTACTCCTCCTTCTTGGGCATGTTGAGGTCGTCCACGAAGATGACGAGCTTCTTGCCGACTGGGGGGCCGTAGACTCCTTTCCTCCTCTTCTCGAACTTCTCGTCGAGGTAGTCCTGGGTCTGGTTGGCAGAGGTCTGCGCCGAGAAGGTCATGACCAGAGTCTAGTACTCCTCGGGTAGCTCGTAGGTCAGCATCTCGGCGGTGTTCACGGACTTTCCTGTACCGGTTGGTCCGGGCGTCAGCACGTGCTTGCCAGCGGTGAGGCAGAGCGCCACGAGGTACTTCATACGGATCGAATCCAGGGTGGGCACGACGATCTCGTTGAACGACTGCCTGACGTCCACCGTGTACGGGCGAACGGTGTCGAACCAGCTGACCCAGGCCTTTGTGGTGCGGTCAAACTGGTAGTCGTACACCAGCTTGGCCTCTGGGAAGTCGGTCACGCCGGCCTTGGGCAACCTCGGCCTGAGCCACTTGTCGAACTTCTCCCTGCCTGGCAGCGTGGTCGTGGTGCCGACCGACCAGACCAGGGCGAAAGTCCAGAGCTGGGGAAGCATCGTGATGAGCTCCTCCACTCGCTCGGCGCTGACCTTCTTGACCTCGGTCTCGACGTAGTCGGCGAGGTAGCAGTCGAGGAGCCTGAAGAGACTCTGGAGCAGGTTGTTGTCGACTGTGCCCACTGGCTCCGTCAGGTCGTGCCTCAGGAAGTAGCAGGCGTCCTCGAGGAAGTCGTCTCCCAGAGCCTGCAGCTTCGCTCGGGCAGCTGGGTTGGCAGCGACCCTCGGTGGGAGCGTGTTTAGCCAGGAGGTGAAGTAGGGAGCGAGGCCGAGGGACGCAGGCTCCATGTAGACCATGCCGCAGCGGGAAACAGTGGCTGGGGATGCCACTGCCAGGTCCTCGACTTCGAACATCATCGTCATCCTTGGGGTGAGGGTGATGATCTGGCCGGAGTTGAGGCACAGCTTCTTGTTGTCGTCGAGCACGGTGTTCATGTTCTCGATCCAGAGGGCGTCCACTGGCCCGTCGAACATCACCCAGTGCTTGTCGGGCGACTCGTCCTTGGTGCAGTCCAGGACGAGCTTGGCGAGCACGCCGTCGACCCACTCGGTGGTCTGAGGGTCGACGTATCCGTAGAGCTGGCCCATGGTGATGGACTTGGGGTTGAGCACATCGACGTGCACCTTCTCGAACCTCTCCTGGTGAGCGAGGGCGGACATGGCGTGCTGCAGGACCCGGTAGTTGCTCGACTTGCCACCTCCGGTCGGTCCCACGATCATGAGGCCGTGACGGACCTGGATAGTGTAGTAGAGCTGGAGAATCTTGGCGATGAAGAGGCCCACTTCCTGGACGTTGTAGTGCGCGCAGCTTGCAGAGATGGCGCCCTCAAGGTCTCCGTAGTCGACTGCGGGTCGCTCGAGCCCTGGGAACAAGTCGAGGATGATGTTCTCGAACAGAGGGATGTCGTCCTTCAGGAACTTGGGGACGTTGACGTCTCTGAGGGCTCGGAGCAGCAGCTGCTGCTCGTTCGTGTCGGGGTGGTCCGCCTTGAGGAGACCAGCCGCGTTGATGACGGATCTGACTGCCCGCATGCCGTAGTCGTAGTGATCCTGCGAGGACAGCTGCTCGGAGCTGAGCGTGAAGGTCGTCACCATCTTCTTGGCAAGGCCTCGACCCTCAAGGAAACCGAAGGAGTAGAGCATGATCTCACCGATCAGGGCGTAGTCGGGCACCATCATGGCTACTGGTCTGAAGAGGGCCTTGAGGTTGTCAGGCAGCTCAGTACGGCCAGCGTAGCCGGGGTTCATGGTGATGAAAACGCTGAAGGTCGGCTTCATCTTGATGAGACTCTCCTCGAACACAATCTCGGGGTCTTGCCGACCCTTCGCGCCGAAGAGGACGAGCAGCTGCTGGGCGATGACGGACAGCACCTCGATGTTGATCCTGTTGAACTCATCGAAGCAGGCCCAGGCTCCAGCGGATGCCAGACCCTTGAAGAACTTCGCCACCATGATATGGTCCATGCCGTCGGAGCAGTTGAACACGACGCACTGCTTGGCGAGTGCCTTGGCCAGATCCTTGGTGGACTCCGTCTTACCTGTACCGGCTGGGCCTGCAGGGGCGCCTCCAAGGTTGAGGTTCAGCGCACCCATCAGGGTCATGTAGCACTTGTCGGTGAGAGGCGTGATGACCAGCCTCATCGAGTTGCCGAGGTACTCGTAGCCGTAGGGGAAGCGCGTCTGCACGCACTTGACGTAGCAGTCGTCTGCCTCCCAGTAGTATCGGAGCTGGGAGATCCACTCGAAGGCGCCGACATCGTCTACTTCGTTGCGGACCAGCGTGCCGACGACGTCCTTTGCGTGCACATCGATGACAATGAGGGCGTTCAGCGTGAGCTTGGCTTGCTTGCTGAGCTTCTGCCTGACGAGCAGGACGGAGTCAGAGAGCTGCCTCTCGAGGAATTCGTGGTACTCCTTGACACCAAGAACGCCCTTGTCTCTGATTGCCACGTCGACGTCGCTCGTCCAGTGCACTTGACTGCCGTTGAGCACGCACATTCCTGAGTGTTGGCGCACCCACTCTGTTCTGGGTCGCTCGAGGTAGTCCTCGATCGAGTGGTGGAGCACGGATCTCACGGAAGTGGTCATCATCTTCTCGACGTCTCCCATCCAGTACTCGACGTTCCTGTCTCTAGGGTCGACCTTCTTGACGAAGTCAACCTTCTCGCCTTCGGCCGAGATCATGGCCAGCATGGTGTCGTCGTCCTGGAACACCAGATCGGCGATAGCTTCGAAGACCTTCCTCAGGTGAGGGCGCACGTTTCTGACCTCCTTCGTCTGGGACAGGATTTCGAGCAGCTCGTCGTTGGAGAGGAAGTAGAAACGGGCGAACACCGATCGCTTTTTCTCAAGGTAGTCGGCCAGTCCCTTCTGCACGATCTCAAGGTTCTTGTTGGCCTCCTGGAACTTCTCCTTGAGGCCTTCCTTTCCGCAGCACTGGAGGATCGCTGGGCTCGCTTTGGCCACGTTGATCTGCTGCCTCCAGGTGGAGTCCACCGACTTGAAGCGCTTGGTCTCCTGTGGGAGCTGCTTCATGATGTCGGGGGAGTCGAAGATCGGCTGCAGGTACATCCACTGGCCCTGGCACTTGACCCACTCCTCCAGCGTGTCGGAAACGAGCATCAATGCGGTGGCCCATTGCTCAATCTCCTCTTCGAAGGGCTTCTTGAAGGGCGAGAACTGCATGGCCTGCGTGGTGACGATGTGCTCGTCCAGCATCTGCACGGCGTCTTCGAAGCCGCTGATGTAGCAGGTCGTCGTGGCCTTGAACTGGGGCAGGACGAAGTCCAGACCGACCCAAGCGGCCTGCATCTTCCTCAAGCTGACCTCGATGTGGTGCTCCTTGAAGGCTCTCTCGCCGACCTCTTCGGCGGTCTCTGCGTGGCCAAGCAGCCCCTTGTCGACGAGAGTTGTGAGGGTAAAACCCTCCACGGGCCTGACGTCGAAGCCTACCGCGGCAGAGAGCTGATCCCAATGCCTCTCCTCCATGCCTTCCTTGCGGAGGGCCAGAGCGAGGGGCACTTGTGGCTTGAAGTCGTCGACAGCGGCTTTCACGGCTGCGGCGTTGGCACTTATCTTTGGGAAGCCCTTGTCCTTGAAGTACCTGGCGACCTGGTTGATCGCCTTCAGGCACTGCTCGAAGGTGCCGTCCAGCTCCTCTGGGCTAAGCTCCTCCCAAGGGCCCGTGGTCCAGGCCTGGTGGCGAGTGTACCACGTGCGGGTCGTGAGCCAGAGGCTGGAGTATGGCTGGAAGTCCTTCATCATGGCTCCCAGGCGGCCGTAGTCCCTCTACTCCTTGCCGACGAGGAACTCTCTCTGCGCAAACAGCCTTGACTTCTCGAGGCACTCCTGGAGCCTCTCGTTGACTGACTCGACGTTCTCGGCGATCTCTTCGTACTTCGCGAGGTCGTCGTAGGCTGCAAAGCCTCCTACTGTGCCGGCAAGTGAGTCGAGCGTCTCCTCGAACTCCTCCTGCTCCTGTTCCATAGCCTTGATGAATGCCTCTCTGGCTTTCTCGAGCACGACAGACTGGGCCTCGATGGTCTCCCTAACGCGCTGAGGGGCGCCAAAGAGGGTCCACTTGTCGTCGTTCTCGCCGCTGCTGAACTCGTGGTGGAACTCGCTGGCGATGTCGTACGTGCGCATGCAGCCGTCGATCTCCTTCCTCAACTTCTCGATCTGGACGCCGATCTCACTGATGTACTTCTTGGTTTCGGTCAGCTCCTCGATGTTCTTTGGCTCTCTGCGGATGCGCTCGGTGATTTCCGCGAACTTGGTGGTGATCTCGTAGCAGTCGGACTTTGCTCTCGCGGCGATGAGCTTGACCTCTTTCTCCTGGATCTGCTGGTACTTGCCTGTGTACATGTTGCGGATATCTTTGATGTTGATGGTGAAGATAGAAACCGTCACCGACTCAGGAATCCTCTCTCTCAATTCGGCGTCGAGCTACTGGTGACGGAGGATGTCTGCTCTCAGGGCCTCGGCATCGGCGGGCTCGCCGTCCTCAGCTCCCTCGTCGAGGGCGGCGACGTACTTGTCTGGGTTAAGGCGGTTCTCTGGCTCGAACTGGGCGAAGGTCTGGACGTACTCGTACAGGGGCTGGATGGCAGCAGTCAGGGCAACTCTAATGGCCTCATAGGCCTCCCAGAGCCAGGTGTTCTCATCGGGCAGCACCGACTTCTTGAGTGGGTCGACGGGGCTTGGCTTCTGGGGTGGTCTAAGAGGTGCCTTCAGCATCTTCTTGCCGTGAGTCTTGAAGAGGCGGCTCAGCAGGATAGGCTCGAGCTGTGGGATCTGCTGCAGGATTGAGACACCGTCATCGAAGACGGCGAGAACCTTGGCCACGACGTCCTCGGGGTTGGTCGAGTATGTGGGAATAAGGTGACCTGGCTTGAGGATCAGGTCGAGCACGAAGAGTGGCTCTGGGTCCTTGTTCTTGTCGAACAGCCCGTGCAGCCAAATAGCAGTGTTCTGCCAGTCGTCTCTCGAGGCCTCTGGAACGTCCTGGTAGGGTGCCTCCTCGTAGTCGCTGTCCTCTGGGGTGAGCAGTTTCTTGCTGAAGGTATTATGGACCTCGTTCGTAGCCACGATCCTGGTGTCAGTAGGGCAAAATTCGAGTACGAAACCCACAAATTCTTTGACTGACTCCTAGCACATGGTGAGCACGGCGTCTTGCATCATAAAGTTGACAAGAGTGAGGAACTTCTTCAGTTTTCCGAACTCGTACGTCTCCTTCGAAGTTTCGTGGATGTTAAACCAGCCCTTGCCAACTCCGTCGAACTCCTCTTTGATGATCTTTGCAAGTCGGCCAACCCAACCTTGCTCGCCAGTGGCGTGACCAACCTGGGCAATTCTAGAAGCCTGAAGCTGCTTGAACTCCTCGACTCTCATGGTCTTGGTGCTCGAGACGTTGAAAAGACGGTGCTCCTCCAACAGCTAGTTGCAGTCTGTGCGGATGGCAACCATAGCGCGGATAGCTTCCTCCTTGATGTAGAGGGACTGGAAGCAGAAGTTGGAAAATTGCTCGGGGAAGTCGTGCTGAGGAATTGGCGCCATGCCAAAGTAGGGTGTCTCCTTGGCAGGTGGTCTCTCGGGCAGCTGAAGGTTTGCAGGGATCATGTCCTCGAGCTCAGCTGGAGCCTTTTCGAGTGTCTTGTCCATGATGATCTTGTTCATCGTGCGGGAGAAGTCCTGGTTGACTTCCCACATGATGCCTGTGGTGTCCACGTTCTGTCTCGACTTGAGGTAGCGAGAGGCAGTGGCCATGTTGATGATGCGGCTGATCTGCTCGGGGTCCAACTCTGACAGCTCCTCGGTTGGCATGTTGTCGACGAAGAAGTTGTAGCGGATCTGAGAGTCAGCAAAGATTCTCTCCTGGTGGGCCTGAGCGACACGCTGAGCAAAGATTCTAGGGTCTTCGGAGTTGAAGAGCAGATTGATCCTGGTGAGTTCAACGTACTCTCCGGTTCTGTCCCACTGACCAGTGTAGACTTCGCGATCTTCGTCCCAGGTCTCAATCAGGACGGCTTTCCACTCGCAAGAGCCATCGTCATTTCTGCAGAGGCCCTCGGCGGGAATTGGAGAGAAGTTTCCTTCTTCATCAATACCGAGCTCAAGCCACTCAGCTGGGAGACGGCAGTCGTACTCGAGGTCATCGAAGGGCTCGATGGGGAGCCAGTCTGCCTGGTTGGAGTCTGGGCTCCTGTAGTTGATTCCCAACTCCATAAGGAGTTCCTCGATAGATAGAGAAGCAAAGAGCTTCCTTTGACGATCTATGACGACCTTTCTTGGAGGCTTGCCTGGGATGGGCAAGAAGGGCTCCATGACCTTGGGGTCTGGATCGGCAACTCCTTGTCTCTTCTTGGAGTAAAAACCCTGGTTGACATCGGGATTGCGGAAATAGTTCTTACCTATGACCTTAATCTCATTGCCCTGGCTTACTTGCAAATCCAGCTCCTTATTGGTCAAGGTAGCGGGCTTCTTTGCAATTCCTACAAAATTAAAGGTTAAAATTTGAATTAATATGAAACGGCCATGTAGGAATTGGACTTACCTTTAGCTCTGGGAATCTTCTGAGTCTTGTTGGACTCAATGAGGTTGGCCTTGCTAGGACCGGTAACGGAAACAAGTTGAAGGTTCTAAGTGTCCTCAGTCGTGAGGATCTCACTGTAGATACCTCTCTGCTTAGGGATGTCGTCTTGCATTTCCAATTTTAAATATTAATTATAATTCAAACACAGTAAACACTCACCAATAATATTCAATCGATCGAATTTAATTAAAAATATTGCCACGTGTGTGGGGTTTTGGGGTTTTGGGG
>Ga0075467_10003120_pt1 | contig 12829 bp, 10 predicted proteins | sample DEB08_DNA_9_FD_75067 | JGI IMG/M metagenome (GOLD analysis project Ga0075467, IMG submission 75067) | Aqueous microbial communities from the Delaware River and Bay under freshwater to marine salinity gradient to study organic matter... | ecosystem: Environmental > Aquatic > Marine > Coastal ...
CCACAAAATATCCTGATGGCCTGCGAAGGCGAGCAGCGGGAACGCTATCTGCTTCCTGCCGTGCGCGGCGAACGAATGGACGCACTGGCCATGACGGAACCGGGGGCGGGCTCGGATGTGCGCGGCATGTCGTGTTCGGCGCGCCGGGACGGCGGGGACTGGGTGCTGAACGGCACGAAACACTTCATATCGGGTGCCGACCACGCGGATTTCGTGATCGTGTTCGCCGCAACGGGCGAGGATCAGACGCCACGTGGGCCGAAAAAGCGGATCACGACGTTCCTTGTAGATCGCGGCATGCCGGGGTTTACGATCCGCAATGGATATGCGTCGGTCAGTCACCGCGGCTACAAAAATATGGTCCTCGATTTCGACAATTGTCGTCTGCCGGATGCACAGGTTCTGGGCGAAGTCGATGGAGGCTTTGCGGTGATGAACGAGTGGCTTTATGCCACGCGTATCACGGTCGCGACAATGGCCGTGGGCCGCGCGCGACGGGTCTTTGATATGGGATTGAACTACGCCGCCGAACGCAAACAGTTTGGGCAACAAATCGGAAAGTTTCAGGGAGTTAGCTTTCAACTGGCTGATATGGTGACAGAAATTGATGCAGCGGACTGGCTGACCTTGGCGTCTGCCTGGCGGCTTGATCAGGGGTTGCCTGCCAATCGCGAGATCGCCAGCGCCAAACTTTACGCCTCTGAAATGCTGGCGCGGGTCACGGATGCGACGCTTCAGATTTACGGCGGCATGGGGCTGATGGATGATCTACCCATTGCACGATTCTGGCGCGATGCCCGCGTCGAGCGTATCTGGGACGGCACCTCAGAAATACAGCGCCACATCATCGGGCGTGAGCTTCTGCGGCCTCTGGGGGGGTGAAGATCTTGGGCCTCCGGCGGGAGTATTTTTGCCAAGAAGAAAGACCAGACGGTCATGCGTGATCTGAAACGTCTTCTTCATCCGGAATCCATCGCGGTTTTTGGCGGGGCGTGGGCGGAAAACGTTGTTCGGCAATGCGACACATCCGGGTTTCAGGGCGCAATATGGCCGGTGCATCCGACGCGGGAGACGATTGCGGGGCGGCGGTGTTTTCGCTCGGTGGCGGAATTGCCAGGCTCCCCAGATGCGGCGTTCATCGGCGTGAACCGCCATGCTACGCTGGAAGTTATTGACGCGCTGAAACGGGCGGGTTGTGGCGGTGCAATCTGTTTCGCGTCCGGGTTTGCCGAGACGGGCGACCATGATCTGCAAGCGGATTTTGTATCCCGCGCGGGCGATATGCCGGTGCTGGGGCCGAACTGCTACGGCGTGATCAATAGCCTTGATGGGGCGACGATCTGGCCGGATCAACAGGGCTGTCGTCCGGTGGCGCGTGGGGTGGCGATCCTGACGCAGTCGTCCAATATCGGAATGACGCTGACGATGCAGCAGCGTGGTCTTCCAATCGCTTATCTCGCCTGCCTTGGAAACGCTGCGCAGACCGATTTGGCCGATTTGGCCGAGGCGATGTTGGCGGATGACCGGGTCACCGCGCTAGGCGTCTATATGGAGGGCGTTGGCGATGCGCGCGCTTTCGCGCGTGTGGTGGTGCAAGCGCGCGCCTCTGGCAAAGGGGTCGTCGTTTTGAAAGCCGGGCGCAGCGCGAAGGGGCAATCGGTGGCGATGACCCACACTGCCTCGCTTGCGGGCGGAGGCGTGGCGTCGTCGGCTTACCTAAAACAGATCGGAGCGGGCGAGGTGCGCACGCTTCCTGAGCTGATTGAAACGTTGAAAATATGCCATGCCAATGGACCGCTTACCGCGCAGACGTTTCTTTCCGTCTCGTGCTCGGGCGGTGAGGCCGGGCTGGTTGCCGACGCCGCCGCGGCGACGAGTTTGGATTTTGCACCCGTTCCGGATGCGCAATCCGCGCGCTTGTCTGAATTGCTGGGGCCCTTGGTCACCATCTCGAATCCTTTGGATTATCATACGTTTATCTGGGGGAACGTGCCCTTGATGGCAGATGTTTTCACCACTGCATCGAGTGGATTTGATGCGACGCTATTTGTGATTGATCAGCCGCATCCAGGCCGCTGTAATGTGTCCAGTTTCGAGCCTGCCTTCGAGGCCATGATCGCGGCGAGGGCGCAATCGGGTAGGCCGGTCTTTGCGGTAGCGACATTGCCCGACACCATCGACGAGGCGCTTTCGGACAGGCTTTTGCAGGGGGGTGTGACCCCGCTTTTGGGAATCAACGACGCGCTGGCTGCCGTGGAAGCCGCGCGAACCCCTCCGGGCACGGACGGTTGGGTGCCGTGGCGCGCGCGCGCTTCGGAGATTGGGGAGATGCTTGACGAAGCGGCGGCCAAGGCGCTTTTGGCGGCGGCGGGAATTACGGTGCCGCGCGGTGTGACCTCACCGGTGCTTGCGGGGGTTGATCCTGGCGATTTGTCGCCGCCGTTTGCGCTTAAGGGTCTTGGGTTTGCCCATAAATCCGAAGCCGCAGCCGTACGTCTGAACATCGACACACTGAAAGATTTTCCGCCAATTCACGGCGCATCGGGCTATTTACTTGAGGAAATGGTGACCGGCGCGGTCGCCGAGGTCCTTATCGGTGCGGTGCGTGATCCGGTTTACGGGGCCACCCTGACGCTTGGGGTCGGCGGGGTGCAGGCCGAACTACTGGCAGACACTGTCACGTTGATTGCGCCGGTGACGGGCGTTGAGATCGAGGCGGCATTGACACGCCTGCAGCTTTGGCCGCTGCTTGATGGCTATCGCGGGATGCCAAAAGCAGACGTCGCCGCGATCGTTGACGCTGCGCTGTCGGTGCAGGCGATGATGGCGCAGGACGGCAGCCTGATCGACATTGAGATCAACCCGCTTATGGTACGTGAAAACGGCGCTGTTGCCGCTGATGCGCTGATCCGAAAGGACTTAAAATGACCGAGACTGCGATCCGCACAAGACGCGAAGGCACCATCCTTGAGGTGACGCTTGACCGGCCCAAGGCCAATGCAATTGACCTGCACACCAGTCGCGCAATGGGCGAAGTATTTCGCGATTTTCGCGATGATCCGACCCTGAGCGTGGCAATATTGCGCGCGGCGGGGGACAAGTTCTTTTGCGCCGGGTGGGATCTAAAGGCCGCAGCCGACGGCGATGCGGTCGACGGGGACTACGGCGTTGGTGGCTTTGGCGGGCTTCAGGAATTGCCGGATATGAACAAGCCGGTGATTTGTGCCGTAAACGGCATTTGCTGCGGTGGTGGATTCGAGTTGGCACTATCGTGCGATCTGATTGTGGCCTCAAGTACGGCAAGCTTTGCGTTGCCGGAAATCCGCTCTGGCACGGTGGCGGATGCGGCCTCGATCAAATTGCCCAAGCGCATTCCCTATCACGTTGCGATGGATTTGCTTTTGACTGGGCGATGGATGGACGCCGAAGAAGCCTCCCGCCTTGGATTGCTGCGCGAAGTGGTGGCGCCCGAGGAGCTGGATGATGCGATCTGGGACCTTGCTCGGCTGATCGCTTCGGGTCCGCCGCTTGTTTATGCTGCGATCAAAGAGGTTGTGCGCGATGCCGAGGATTCTAAGTTTCAGGATGCTTTAAGCCGTATAACATCGCGTCAGCTACCCACGGTAGATCGGCTATATGCGTCTGAAGACCAACTTGAGGGCGCGCGTGCCTTTGCGGAAAAACGTGACCCGGTCTGGAAGGGACGGTAGGGGGCCCTGCCCGCCGCGCTTAGTGCCTCCCCCGAGGTATTTATTGAAGGATGAAGGTGTAGATCATGCCCCGGATTGAAGCGATAATCTTCGACAAGGACGGCACATTGTTCGACTTTGCGGCCAGCTGGGGCGGCTGGGCAGTGACTGTTCTGGATCATATAGCAACGATCGCGCCGGATGCGGTGGGCGATGTTGCCACGGCCATTGGATTTGATCCCGTCGCGCGCGTTTTTCATCCAGACAGCGTCGTCATTGCCGGCTCAGCAGCGGACGTCGCAGTGGCGGCGGCGGCGTACCTGCCCGCTGGGTTTGACCTGATTTCGGTGATGGACCGCTATGCCGTGGAAATGACGCCAGTGCCTGTTCCGGGGTTGTTTGAAGCCTTGTCCGCTTTGGGAGTGGGGCGGGTTTTGGGGCTTGTCACAAACGATTCAGAAGCACCGGCGCGGGCGCATCTGGAAGCACATGCAATTACGCATCACTTTGATTTCATTTCCGGATATGACAGCGGGTTCGGGTCAAAGCCAGAGCCGGGACAGCTGCTTGAATTTTGTGCTGCGACCGGAATGCGCGCGGGCGCAACTGCCATGGTTGGCGATAGCAGGCACGATCTGCAAGCCGGCCGCGCGGCGGGTATGACGACGATTGGTGTCCTGACGGGGCTTGCGGAGGCAGAGGCACTTACAGATCTAGCGGATGTTGTGCTGCCTGACATCGGGCATATCGCAGGCTGGCTGTCGGCGTCTTAGGGGCGGATTTCCAAAAACGACAGATTGTGTCGCGGACGCGTCGGCGATCCGACTGGGATTTTCCAAAGATGGTCTCAACCCAAGGAGATCATCATGGCCGACGTCACCGAGCGTAAACGCAGATCCGGAGGCCGGGCCGGAAACACGCGTCGCACGTCCAGCGATGTTATCCAACAGGCCCCCTGGATCATTCCTGTGAACACAGATCGCCCGACCGAACCCTTGAACGAAGAAGGCGTCGAGGCAATACACAACGGCGCGATGCGCATTCTTGAAGAGATCGGGATCGACTTTCTGAACGAAGAGGCCTTGGACCTATTCAAGGAAATCGGTGTTAAGGTTAACGGCTCGAACGTACGAATGGATCGGGAATGGGTGATGGAGATGGTGGCGAAAGCCCCGTCCGAGTTTACGATCACGCCGCGTAATCTGGACCGTCAGATCACCATCGGTGGGCGCAACATGGTGTTCGGAAATGTCTCGTCGCCGCCGAATTATTTCGATCTTGAGACGGGGAAAGTTCCAGGGACCCGCAAGCAGTGTCAAGATTTGCTAAAACTTACGCAATATTTCAACTGCATCCATTTTGCCGGTGGATACCCGGTTGAACCGGTCGATATTCACGCAAGAGACCGTCATCTGGACGTGGTTTACGATAAATTGACGCTGACCGACAAAGTCATGCATGCCTATTCGCTTGGTAAAGAGCGGGTCGAAGATGTCATCGAAATGGTTAAGATTGGGGGCGGTCTTTCGGAGGAAGAATTCCAGTCGCGCCCGCACATGTATACGAATATCAACTCGACTTCACCGCTCAAGCATGACCAACCGATGATCGATGGGTGTTTGCGTATGGTGCGGCGTGGGCAGGCGGTAATTGTCACGCCGTTTACGCTTGCGGGTGCGATGGCGCCGGTCACAATGGCCGGAGCAGTTGCCCAGTCGATCGCCGAGGCAATGGCGGCTATTGCATTGTTCCAATGGGTAAAGCCAGGCTGCCCCTGTGTCTTGGGAACCTTCACATCGAACGTCGACATGAAGACAGGCGCGCCTGCGTTCGGAACGCCCGAATACATACGCGCCACGCAGATGACGGGCCAGATGGCGCGTTTTTACGGGCTGCCGCTTAGGTCTTCAGGATCGTGCGCGGCGAACGTACCAGACGGGCAGGCGATGTGGGAAACGACCGCCTCGCTTTGGGCTGCGGTTCAATCCGGGACCAATGCCGTTTACCATGCAGCGGGATGGCTTGAGGGCGGGCTGATCGCAAGTCCCGAGAAGTTCGTGATGGATTGCGAGGTTTTAGGCCAACTCATCCGCTATTTTGATCCGGCGATCACAGCGACAACACCCGACGACATCGCGGTGGAAGCTATCCGTGAAGTTGGCGGCGAAGGGCATTTCTTTGGAATCCAGCACACCCAGGACCGCTACGAGACGGCCTTTCATCAACCTTTCTTAAGCGATTGGCGCAATTATGAAGGATGGGAAATTGCCGGTGGCATCTGGACAGCGGAGCGTGCGCATCACCTTTTCAAAGATATCGTAAACAGCTTTGAAGCCCCTCCTATGGACGTCGCCGTGCAGGATGAGCTGGCGGATTTTGTCGCTAGACGAAAGTCAGAAGGCGGTGCGCCGACCGATTTCTAAGGCGCAGTCCAGCGACAGGATGTTTCGACCGCGTACAGGAACGACTGCGCAGATGACCTTGCGGACATCAGCAGAAAACGGTCCGCTTCTAGTCGTATGATGAGGGCGCCTAAATGTTCCATCATCGTGCGCGCTGCGGCTCCGTTTGGGAAGGTCTGCGGATCAAGATCGAGGGGGCAGATGCGCTCCAAAGCGGCGGTCGCTCCGGCCCCGGACAGCTCAATGATGGCCCATGCGTCGGTCTGCATGGTCGTGTAGGCGACGTCGGTGAGTTCCGCCTGGACCGAGGTCTCGGACAAGCCGCCGTCTGGGGTGAACGCCAGCATCATTTGGTCCGCCGCCAACGGAATGGCACGCATCGCGCCAGCGTTCAAAGAGGCGGTCGCGCCCGGCATGGAAAGCCCCCACACATCTTTGATTTTTGCGGCAAGCGCTTCATATCCTGCATGCGGCGTTGCCACCGAAATCAACGCAATGTCAGTGCGTTCTGTCAAAACGCAGCTTGCGAAGGTAAGGTTAACGTCACCCAAAGCGGGCGCCGCTGTCAGAGGGATGTCAGCCACGTTGACGGTCTCCTTCGGGGTCGATGTGATGCGGCGAGCAGACCTCGACCATGACGTCCTGTCCACGGATCGGACTGAAGGCGCGCAGTCGTTCACCATGTCGGTCGCGCCCGCGTTTGAGGAAGCCCAAACCAATTGAATGGCCAAGCTCTGGTGAGTAAGCAACTGAGGTCATCCAGCCCTGATCGTGGGCCATATCTTCGGGGTCGCCTTCCACAAAAAAGTGCGCCCCGGCAGTCAGGAACACGTCTCGGTCAATCGGGCGAAGACCAACAAGTTGCAGGCCATCTTCGCGCACCTGTTCGGGACGGTCGAGAAGAGCGGCGCCGATGAAATCTTTCTTGCGTGAGACCATATTTCCCAGCCCGATCATCCGCGCATCGGTCTGCCCGTTCAACTCGTTGCCCGCAACATGGCCCTTTTCGATCCGCATCACACCAAGCGCTTCGGTGCCGTAGGGCGTCAGATCAAGCTCTTCGCCAGCCGCCATCATAGCGCGGATCATTGCATCGCCGTATCGGGCAGGGACCGCGATTTCATAGGCCAATTCGCCGGAAAATGAGATCCTGAACAAGCGCGCGGGTGTGCCACCAAACACGGTGCATGTCGTGCAGGCCATGAAGGGGAATGCCTCGTTTGAAAGGTCCAGATCGTCGACAACTTTTTGCATCAGCGCGCGTGATTTTGGTCCCGCAACCGAGAATTGCGCCCAGGCGTCGGTCGTTGAGATCAGATGAACGTCAAGGTCAGGCCAAAGGCATTGGCGCGCAAATTCAAGGTTGCGGAGCACCAGAACCGCGTTGGCCGTTGTCGTGGTCATAACGAAGTGCGTCTCGGACAATCGCGCGGTCGTTCCGTCATCGTAAACGGTGCCGTCTTCGCGCAACATTAGCCCATAACGGACCTTGCCAATAGGCAACTTCAAGAAGGCGTTTGCGTAGATTTTATTGATGAATTCAGCTGCATCGTGGCCCTGAATGTCGATCTTGCCAAGCGTCGTGACATCGCAAATACCGACACCGTTGCGGGTTGCCTTCACCTCGCGGTCAACACTGTCGCGCCAACTTTTTTCACCGGGACGCGCATACCATTCGGCGCGCTTCCACATGCCGGCTTCCACACAGCTCGCGCCGTTCTCATTGGCCCAATTGTGGCTTGGCGTACGACGTGTGGGGCGAAAATTCTTGCCACGCGCGCGGCCTGCGAAGGCGCCGATGGCCACTGGACTATAGGGTGGGCGGAAGATCGTCGTGCCGGTTTCGGGGATGGTTTTGCCGGACGCATCCGCCATCACGGCAAGCCCCAGCATGTTCGAGGTTTTGCCCTGTTCGGTGGCCATTCCAAGTGTCGTGTAGCGCTTCAGATGTTCGACCGAACGGAAGCCTTCTCGGTAGGATTGTGTAATGTCCTTAGTGGTCACATCGTTCTGCAGATCGACCCACGCGCGGTGTTTACTTTCCTTAACGTGCCAGATTGGCGCCGTTGCGAAGATCTCGTCGCTGGCTCTTGGAGCGGTGCCGAGCGACCCAGACTTTCCCAGATCGGTCGCAACGCGTGTGGCCACTTCGTGTCCTTCGGCAAGGGTGGCGGCCAGCGTCATCGTGCCTGCCGCAGCCCCGGCCACGACCATTCCGGGGGGCAATTCGCCGCCCGGCACAAACGCTGCGATGTCATCGCGCCATTCAGGGCGGCCCCGGTGATGGCTGCTGAGGTGGACGTTGGGCGACCAGCCGCCCGAGACGGCCAGACAGTCGGCCTCGACGTGACGACCGCGGTTCGGGAAGATGGTGTTCAAGCCTTTGCGTCCATTGGTGTTAACCACCACGTCGCCCTCGCGCGCGTCGATAATCCGTGTCACGTCTATGCCCTTGGCGCGCAAATCTTCCGCGGTCTTCAATCCGTCGTCGTTGTTGGTAAACACCGCGATCTTACGGCCCGGAGCGACGCCGAAACGGTTCACATAAGTCCGCACAGAGCCCGCAAGCATGATGCCGGGGCGGTCGTTATTGCCGAACGCCATCGACCGCTCGGTCGCGCCGGCGGCCAGAATAGCGCGCTTGGAATAGATGCGCCAAAGCACCTGCCGGGGTTTGTCACCGCTGTCGGGAAGATGGTCGGTCATCCGCTCCAATGCGCCGAAGATGCCATGATCGTAGGCGCCGTAGATGGTCGTGCGTTTCATCAGCCGGACGTTGTTCATAATTGCTAACTCAGCAATGACGCCAAGCGCCCAATCCGCACCGTCCATGCCGTCAACCGCGTAGGTTTCCGCGTTCAGACGTCCGCCCATGCGGAAGTCTTCGTCAGCCAGTATAACCCGCAGTCCCGCACGACCGGCAGCCAATGCGGCGGCCAATCCCGCTGGTCCCGCGCCGATAATCACCACATCGCAGTGGAGGTATCCGTGGTCATAGGTGTCGGGGTCTTCCATGCCAGAAAGCTTCCCAAGACCCGCAGCAGAGCGAATGATGGGTTCGTAAAGCTTTTCCCAGAATGCCTTTGGCCACATGAAGGTTTTGTAATAAAAACCGGCACTTAAAAATGGCGATAACAAATCATTGACCGCGAGAATGTCGTGCTCAAGCGACCCGCGATGGTTTTGACTGGTCGCGGAAAGCCCCTCGAACATCTCGATCGTGGTGGCGCGGGTGTTGGGTTCCAACGCCGCACCTTTTCGCAATTGTACAAGCGCGCTCGGTTCTTCTGACCCGGCCGAGAATATCCCGCGGGGACGGTGGTATTTGAACGACCGGCCCACAAGGCGCACAGCGTTCGCCAGCAAGGCCGAGGCCAACGTGTCGCCGGGATGGGCAGTTAACCAGCGCTCATTGAACTGGAATTTCAGCGTGCGCGACCGGTCGATCTGGCCGCCGTCAATGCGATTGGACTGGCTCATTTTGAACGTCCTTTGCGGCGGGCCACATCGCGGGCCAATTCCACCGAACTGATCTCGTGCGTCAGCGTGTTGCGGGTCACCACAAGCCACGAGCGATCCCCCTGTTCGTGATACCAAAGCTCATGATGTTCGCCTGCGGGATTGTCGCGCAGGTAGACATACTCATACATAGCCTCCTCGACATTTTCGCCGAAGCCTTCGGGACGCTTGATCATATTGGCGTCGCCAAGATAGACAAATTCTGCGGCATCGCGGGGGCCGAGAAGGGGGTGCTTAATGATCATGAATAGCCTCCTCAGTGCAAATTCGGTTGGGGGCCTGCGCCCTTTTCGTCGATTGGTGCGCCGCGCCGGAACCGATCAAGACGAAGCTGGGTCGCCACCGGGTGCGGCGCATCCTTGGCGAGTAAATGCGCGTAGCAAAAGCCGGACGCTGGCGTCGCCTTGAATCCGCCGTAACACCAGCCGCCGTTGAAATAGAGCCCGCCGATATGCGTACGGTCGATGAAGGGTGATCCATCCATCGACATGTCCATCAAGCCGCCCCACATCCGCAAAAGCCGCGCGCGTCCAATCATGGGCATCAATGCCATGCCGCCTTCGCAGACGTCCTCGACCACGGGCAGGTTCCCGCGTTGGGCATAGGTGTTGTAGCCGTCGATATCGCCGCCGAAGACTAGCCCGCCCTTGTCGGATTGGCTGACGTAAAAGTGGCCCGCGCCGAAGGTGATGACGCCTGGCAGGGTGGGTTTAAGGCCCTCAGAAACAAAGGCTTGCAGGACGTGGCTTTCAATCGGCAGACGCATGCCGGCCATAGACATCACGCGGCCGGATGATCCGGCGACACAGACCGCGACCTTTTTGGCGCGAATAGTGCCGCGCGAGGTTTCAACCCCTTTGCAAACGCCATTGTCGATCTGAAAGCCGGTGACTTCGCAGTTTTGCAGGATATCGACGCCTTTCATGTCTGCGCCGCGCGCAAACCCCCAGGCAACGGCGTCATGGCGCACCGTCCCGCCGCGTTGCTGCCAGAGTGCGCCCTTGATCGGGAAGCGCGCGTTGTCAAAATCAAGGTAGGGGCATTTCTCGCGAATTTCTGCCTCGCTCAGCATAACGCCACCCGAGCCAGTCAGGTGCATTGCATTGCCGCGCCGTGCAAAGGCGTCGCGCTGGCTGTCCGAGTGGTACAGGTTCAGGATGCCGCGCTGGCTGACCATGGCGTTATAGTTGAAGTCCTGCTCAAGACCTTCCCACAACTGCATTGAAAGCTCGTAAAACGGCTGGTTGCCTTCCAGCAGATAATTTGAGCGAATAAGTGTGGTATTGCGCCCGACATTCCCGGACCCAATCCAGCCCTTCTCGACCACGGCGATGTTCTTCATGCCGAACTTGTTCGACAGGTAGTACGCCGTCGCCAACCCATGTCCGCCACCGCCAACAATGATGATGTCGTATTCGGGCTTAGGGTCAGGCTCGCGCCAGGCAGGCGCCCAGCCTTTGTTGCCTGTCAGGCCCTGTTTCAGAATGGTAAGTGCGTTGTATCGCATCGCCTGTCCGCCGCGCTAATTGACACGTAAGTCTATTGCGATGCATGGTTTGTTGGGATGCAAAAACCAGCCGTTTCTATATTAAATCAGGACGCTGACACGCGACCCTTCCGAATTGGTATTGTTCCGGTGCCGGGCTTTGCGATCATGTCTTATGCCAGCGTTGCCGACCCGCTGCGCGCAGCTAATCTGCTGTCCGGAAAGCGGCTTTATGACATTGTGCATTTCGCCCACAAAACGCCCGCCAAAAGTTCCGGGGAGGCGGCAATTTCGAACTGCGTCCCCATCGGTTCGACCGAGCCGCTTGATCTTTTGCTTGTCATCGCTGGCGGCGATCCTTTTGCGCTAAACGACAAGGTGCTTTTTGAATGGTTGAAACGTCGCGCGCGGGCAGGATTGCGCGTCGGCGGCGTGTCGGGCGGGCCGGTTCTTCTGGCGCGGGCGGGCCTGATGGACGGGCGTCGGATGACCGTCCATTGGGAACACGCGGCAGAGCTTGCGGGCCGCTTTCCCGACCTGATGATCGAACGGCGCCTTTACATTATAGACCGCGACCGGGTGACTTGTGGTGGCGGAACCGCGCCTTTGGATTTCATCCACGCGCTGCTGTCCGACCGTCACGGCGCTGACTTTGCGCGCCTTGTCAGCGACTGGTTTTTGCACACCGAAATCCGCGCAGCGGCAAGCCCGCAAAGGTCGGGCGTCCTTGCTGGCGAAACCACCCGGTCCCCGCATATCCAACCTGTCATCGCGGCGATGCAAGACCACATCGGCGACCCCCTTTCGCTCCAACAGCTTGCGTTGATCGCGGGCATCAGCGAGCGTCAGTTGAACCGTATCTTCGCGCAGGTTCTCGGCGTCAGCGCGATGAACTACTACCGTCGGATGCGGCTCGGTATTGCGCGGCGATTGGTGCAGGGATCGGCGATGAGTGTGGCCTCCATCTCCGAGGCGACCGGCTTTTCAAGTTCGGCGCATTTCTCAACCGCCTACGCGATGTGCTTTGGGAATCGCCCCTCGATGGATCGCACGATTGTGAACCATGCCGCATGTCCTTAAGTCGGATTCTTACGAAGGTCCGGACTGCGGACGGAGCCGCCGCTACTTTGGTACAACCACCATAGTCAATGTTTGAGACAATATCTTACCGTCTTCGATCACGAAGGTATCTGTCGCGAACTGATAAGAATTGTCGGGCGTTTCAGCGGTCCAAACGATATGCGCGACATTGTTGTGAACGTTTGTGTGGGTCAAATTGAATTCAGTGCCTTCTTGCGAGAACTCAGCAATGAATGCCTCGAATGCGGGCTTCATCTCATCTGGGCCGGTCATCATCACATCTGGCAGTATTAGCACGGACTCATCCGTGTAATCGGATAGCATACCCTCCAGGTCCCCCGTGCCAAATGCAGTCAAGTGGTGGTTGAGAACTTCCTCCGTCGACATCGCGTGTGAATCAGCAAGTAAAGGTTGGCCGAAAAGTGACAACGCAAGCGCGATTATTCCAATCACAGCAGAATTATTCATTGTATATCCCCCAAAAATCTTATCCAACATTCCCCAAGTAGAATGCCGTTCTTTCCAGTTTGTACCGGTTTTGCGTGCCGATCAAGGCTCTTGGACAAGCTGTGCTGGTACTCGGTGATCTGTCGTGCGGCCTGATCGCTATTTCGGGTTCGGCTGCAGGTTAGACCCGGCTTTTTGGCTGAACA
>Ga0075467_10003122_pt1 | contig 12827 bp, 12 predicted proteins | sample DEB08_DNA_9_FD_75067 | JGI IMG/M metagenome (GOLD analysis project Ga0075467, IMG submission 75067) | Aqueous microbial communities from the Delaware River and Bay under freshwater to marine salinity gradient to study organic matter... | ecosystem: Environmental > Aquatic > Marine > Coastal ...
ATGCCGTACTGCTCTCGACTACGGTCTTAGCTTGATCCGCTTTAATGGTCTTGTCCGACTCAAACTCTGAATAATCATCACTGGGCTCGTTGCTTTCCGAGTTAACGCGGCTTGTCTTGGCGTTAGCGCTAGCCTGAGCCTGATTTTGAGAGACCAATACTCCTCCCTTCATCAGTTGTTCGGAGCAGTTCCAATTGTCTGTGGATTCAACGTCTCCTTCACAGTGCCAACCAATATATTCCTCATCAGGCGCTGCGCCTGGGAGTGAACTTATCGATGAGCAAGCCGTTAGCATTAAAAAAGTCGACGCCACAATTGGCCGCACGCTCGGAGTGAAAAAAGATATTTTCAGCATAGGATTTATCGTTGTAATTATTCTCTGAGTAATAATCCGCGTTCCCAGCGGGCGGTCAACGTTTATTAAATCCCCATTCGGGACAGAATGTCTAGTATTTGGCGCAGAGTGAAAGCTAACTTTGGATGCTGCGCTTCATAAGCTAGGCTTTTCTGCTCTAGCATGTCACGAAAACCCTGCTCATCAGCGGTATCACTGGTTAGCGTCTGAACATCCTCGAGCTGCAGTATACCCACCACCATCTTGCCTAACATATCTTTATCCGCGGCGCTGATCTGTGAGGCGCTGACAAGTTGATCGTGCAACTCTTCAAGTCTAGATTTCAATTCATTTCGATTACGACTGTGATCACTGTTAGGCATGACTATCTCCATTTAGGTGGGCAACTGCTGGCTGCCTATCGGCACCCGGACACTGTTTGTGAAGTATAGACGGGCAGAGAATCGGCGGTACGCATCAAATTAGTGCGCCAACCAACCCGCATGGCATAAAAATTGCTTTATTGAGTGCAAGCAGGCGTTTTTTTCGCCTTTTTTAGCCGATAAAGCACAGATATAGTGCCGAAAATAGCCGTCAACCGATTGTACGCACTATATTAGTGCTTTAAAGAAGAGGGAAGTCCATGTTATCTCGATACCGCCAACTCTCAGGAGTCACTTTTGCACTCCTGGCATCAACATTCTCAACCCAAGTATTTGCCGATGAACTGAATGCCGCAAATACCTCCTGGATTTTAACCTCTACAGCATTGGTGCTATTTATGACCATTCCAGGTCTGTCACTGTTTTACGGCGGCCTCGTGCGCTCGAAAAATGTTCTCTCAGTGCTGATGCAATGTTTTGCCATTACCTGCCTCGCTTCAATTATTTGGTTTGCAGTGGGTTACAGCATGGCATTTGGTGATGGCGGCTCGATGAATGCTTGGATCGGCAATCTGGATAATCTCCTTATGGGCAATATCAGCGAAGGCTCGATGGCCGGTGATATCCCCGAGTCTGTATTTGCCATGTTCCAGATGACATTTGCTGTGATTACGCCAGCACTGATCGTTGGTGCCTTTGCTGAACGTATGCGCTTTAGCGCCATGCTGCTGTTTAGCGCACTCTGGTTAATCGTTGTTTACGCACCGATCACGCATTGGGTTTGGGGCGGCGGCTGGCTTGGCGAAATGGGCCTATTAGATTTTGCCGGCGGTACCGTGGTACACATCACCGCTGGTGTGGCTGCGCTGGTCGCAGCATTAGTGCTGGGTAATCGCAAGGGATTCCCGACACAGGCTATGCCACCACACAACTTAACCATGACCGTCACCGGCGCCGGCATGCTCTGGGTCGGCTGGTTTGGCTTTAACGCTGGCTCTGCTCTCGCCGCCAATGGCGACGCGGGTATGGCAATGCTGGTCACTCATATCTCTGCAGCTGCTGGCTCACTGGCTTGGATGACCATGGAATGGGTCAAACACGGCAAGCCTTCGGTGCTCGGCATTGTCACCGGCATGGTTGCCGGACTGGGCACCATCACACCGGCTTCTGGCTTTGTTGGGCCCGGTGGTGCGCTGGTTATTGGCTTGAGCGCCGGTGTTATCTGCTACTACGCGACGCAGGCGATCAAGCAGCGCTATAAAATCGATGATTCTCTGGATGTGTTCCCAGTGCACGGCGTCGGCGGTATGCTCGGCACGCTGTACGCTGGCATCTTCGCCTCTGACGCGCTCGGCGTCTTCAGCGGTCAGGGTTACAACGAAGGAATGACCATGGCCTCGCAGGTGCAGGTTCAAATTGTGGGAATTGTTTCGACGTTCGTCTATACAGGTATAGCGACATTTATATTGTTAAAATTGGTTGACGCCGTGTTAGGATTGCGCATCGACACAGAAGATGAAACACGATGTCTGGATCTCGCAGAGCACGATGAGAGGGGGTACGACCTATAATAAGAAAGGTTAGGGGAAAAAAAGAAAGGCCCGAACACCACCGCAGATTCAATAGTCGGATCATAGCACTAGCGGGGTGAACCAAAGGGGCGTTAAGCCGCTGATATTTATCAGCGGCTTTTTTATTGAAACGCGATTTCTACAGAGCGCTATTCTGTTTAAAAGGACACCTGACCAAGACTAATTAAAGGGCACAAAAAAACGCTATGAAGGTTCCGAAACGCATTCAGCCTCTGATTGATGACGGTATCGTAGATGAAGTTATTCGTCCGCTGATGAGTGGCAAGGAAGCCGCGGTCTTTGTAGTCCGCTGCGGTACCGAGATCCGTTGCGCCAAGGTTTATAAAGAGGCCAGCCAACGTAGCTTTAAGCAGGCGGTGACTTATCAGGAAGGCCGCAAAGTCCGCAATAGCCGTCGTCAGCGCGCCATGGAAAAGGGCTCAAGATTTGGTCGCAAACAGCAGGAAGAGACCTGGCAGAATGCCGAAGTCGACGCCCTCTACAAACTCGCCGCAGCCAATGTGCGCGTACCCGTACCCTACGGCTGCTTTGACGGCGTATTGCTCATGGAGCTGGTCACGCTGGATGACGGCCAGGTCGCACCGCGATTAAATGATATTGCCATGTCCGCAGAACAGGCTATTGAAGACCATTATGTGGTTATGCAATATGTACTGCGCATGCTCTGTGCCGGCCTGGTGCACGGCGATCTCTCCGAATTCAATGTGTTGGTCGACGACTATGGCCCAGTGATTATCGATCTGCCTCAGGCCGTCGATGCCGCCGCTAATAACCATGCCGAACGCATGCTGGCGCGGGATGTTAACAATATGACTGAGTACTATGGCCAGTACGCACCAGAGCTGCTCGAGACTAGATACGACAAAGAGATGTGGGCGCTGTTCGAAGAAGGCAAATTAACGCCACAGAGCCAACTGACCGGCTACTTTGAAGAAGAGACCGAGTTGGCTGATGTGGATACGGTGATGGAGGAAATTAGAGCTGCGCTCGCCGCCGAGGAAGAACGCATTGAGCGAATGCGCGAGAGCGACGAATAACGATTACTGGCGAGCGCGCTGAAGATAATCACACATCAACTCAGCCCCATCCAGAATTCGCACTGAATGACGCTGCATTAGGTCCGCGGGAATCAAATAAACATGCTGGTTGCGCACCGCAGCAATCTCACCCCACTTGCGCCAGTGATCAAACCAATGAGGTTTTTCCTCCTTGCTGCCACCGGCAATAATCACCTGCGGGTCTGCGGCAACAATCGATTCAATATTCACATAGGGCACCAACGGAATCGCCTCGGCAAAAATATTTCGGCCACCGCAGAGTTCGATCACGCTGCTGACCATATGCTCGCCATTCAGAGTAATCAGCGGTTCGTCCCAAATCTGATAAAACGTCTTGACCTCCGATTTGACGCTGTATTGGTCTCTCAGCAAGCTTAACCTGAGCCTAAAGTCGGCGGCCTTTTGCTGGGCATTGTCAGCATGACCTGAGAGCGCGCCAAAACGGGCAAACAGATTGGGAATATCCTCCAAGCTGCGGGTCTCGATAACAAATACCGGAATACCGAGCTGGCGAATACGATTAATAATCTTATCGCCATTGCCCGACTGCCAGGCAATCACCAGATCCGGTTGCAGAGACAGTATCAACTCATAGTTCGCCGCCGCATGATTATTGACGCGGGTGATCAGTTTCGCCTGTTGCGGATAATTGCTGTATTCATCAGCACCGACAATCTGTGCTCCCGCACCAATATGAAAGAGCACCTCGGTAATATTGGGCGCCAGGCTGACAATGCGCTGCGCGGGCTTCTCGAGCACCAATGTCTCGCCAAAATCGTCTTGAATGGTAATCTCAGCCGCAGATGCCAGTGCAAAAAATAGCCCGGCAACGAATCCAGTCACTAGCCCAGCAATGGTAAGAATATTATTTTTCACTAGGTAATCACCAATGGTTTATTGGTTAACGGATGGCGCGCAATCATCGCTTTGACGCCAAACACCTGATCGATCAACTGCTCCGTCAGCACCTGCTCTGGCGCGCCCTGCGCAGCGACCAAGCCACCATCAAAGACCACCAGATTATCGGCACAACGCGCCGCCAAATTAAGATCATGCAAGACCATCACCACACCGACACCTCTGGCTGCCAGCTGACGTACTATGTCCAGAGTCAGTTGCTGGTGGGCGAGATCAAAGGCCGCTGTTGGCTCATCCAGCACCAAGAACTGATCGCCAGTTTCGCAGGGCAACCAGATTTGTGCCAATACTCTGGCTAGCTGCACGCGCTGTTTTTCACCCCCGGACATCTGAGTGTAATAGCGTTTCTGTAAGTACTCAGCATCTACTAACGTCAATGCCTGAGCAACAATCTCAGCATCTTTGAGCGTGCCGGTCTGATGAGGGATGCGACCGAGGCCAACCACTTCATTGGCGGTAAAGGGAAAATTTAACAGCGAATGCTGCGGCAGTACCGCCAGCATTTGCGCCTTTTGCTCAACCGGCCAGTGGTTGAGATCGTGCCGATTAAGCGTTACATCCCCTTTTGTCGCTGCTAGCTCGCCAGTGAGCACTCGCAATAGGCTGGATTTTCCTGCGCCATTGGGTCCGACGATTGCTGTCACCATGCCCGGTTCAACCTGCATGGAGACGTTGCGCAGCAAGTCGAAGCCGGAGAGATGCAGGGAAATATTCTCAGCGCGCAAGGTCATCGCTCAAACCTCCCGACGCTGTTGTAACAACAGCGCAATAAAGAATGGCGCGCCCAACAGCGCCGTTAAAATGCCGGTTGGCAGTTCAGCGGGCAACACCACAACCCGAGCCAAACTGTCGGCGACCACCAATAAAATAGCGCCGGCCAATGCCGAACAGGGCACCAGCCAGCGATGGTCAGGACCAATCAGCAGGCGCACAACATGAGGAATCACCAAGCCAACAAAGCCAACCATCCCCGCCAGCGCCACAGACACACCAACGCCCAATGCCGTCAGCACAATCAGACGACGCTTGACCCGCTGCACATCGATGCCGAGATGACGCGCCTCCGACTCACCCAGCAGCAGCGCATTAAGGGCACGACTGTCGCGGGGAAATCTAACCAAAAGGATCAGGGCTACCAATCCCATAATCGAGACCTTTGCCCAGCTGGCGGCACTCAGGTTGCCCATCTGCCAGAGACTAATCTGGCGTAACATATCATTGTCGGCAAAGTAACTTAACAGGCTGTTCAGCGCACCGGCTAGCGCACCGATAGCAATACCCGCCAACAACATGGTGGTGACGGATGTGCCAATACCGGATGTCGCCAATCGGTAAACCAAAAGCGTCGCGGCAAAGCCGCCAACAAATGCTCCCGCGGCCACCAGTGACAGACCCATCAACATGCCGCTCTCCACCGCTCCGCCGGCGAGCACTATCATCAAACTAGCACCCACAGAGGCTCCACCAGAAACACCGATCAGCGACGGATCAGCCAGCGGGTTGCGAAACAGCCCCTGCATCACGGCACCAGTACTAGCCAGCACCGCACCGACCAACACCGCAAGCAAAATCCGCGGCAGTCGAATATCAAACAGAATAACCTGAGTTTGTCCGGCAATTTCTGAGCCGGGCAACACAGCAGCAACCGCCGCGCCGAAGGCCTCGGCAATTGAAATAGACACCGTGCCGACAGTCATAGAAAACAGCGCGATCACCGGCAATAATATTACCAGTGCCGCGAATAACCATAGCGAGGAGACCCGTCGCAATTAGAAGTCCACCCCTTTGCGCGCCATAATACCGGCGTTGTAGGCGTGCTTGATGTCCTTGATCTCGGAGACCGTGTCCGCCCAGTCTGCCAGCGCCGAGCCGCCGCCGCGTCCAGTGACGACCACCGACTGATTTTCAGGGCGATTTTGCAGTGCACTCATCACCTGCTCTTCGTCGAGATATTTAAAGCTCAGCATGTAGGTCAGCTCATCGAGCACCACCAAATGGTAGCTATCGTCTGCAAGCATTTTTTCCGCTACCTCCCAGCTGGTTTTGGCCGCGGCAATATCACCAGAACGATCCTGAGTATCCCAGGTAAAGCCTGTGCCCATCTGATGAAAGGACACCTGCGGGCACTGGTCGCGCACATAGAGCTCTTCGCCTGACAGCTGTTCGCCCTTAATAAACTGCACCACACCGACCTTGTAGCCATAACCCAGTGCGCGCATCACCATACCGAAGGCTGAGCTGGATTTGCCCTTACCGTTGCCAGTCAGTAGGATCGAGACACCGCGCTCAGTACTCGCGGCGGCAATCGTCGCATCGACATTTTCTTTGAGTTTTTCCATCTTTTTCTGATGGGACTGCTGCTTTTTATCCTGATCATCGCTCATAGTATTTTTAACTCTCTAACTAGACTTGCTTTAGGGCCGCTGGCATAGCGTCTGGCAGCGGGTGAATTGTCGGGTGCAGTGCATGGGCCATAATTTCCAGAGCATCTACCAAGCGGGGACCGGGGCGACTAAAGTAGGCATTGCCATCAACCAGATAGACGCGGGTGCCGCTACGTTTTTGTAACTCGGCAAAGCCCTGCGTCTTTAGGAACGCCTCTACGTCCTGCATCGAGCGCTGGATATTAAATCCGCACAGAGCAATAAAAATAATATCCGGGGCAGCATCGATTAATGCCTGCCACTCGCGGCGCTGGGATGGCTGACGCTTATCGCCAAACACCGGAATGCCACCCGCCAGATCAATAATTTCCGGACTCCAATGACCACCATCAAACAGTGGCTCGAGCCAGTCTAAAAGCGCCACTCGGGGCCTTTCAGGCAAAGGGATCGCTTGCGAACGATCTGCCACCTGATCGATGCGGCCACGCAACTCCGCAACATAGGTCTCACCCTGCTCTACTGCGTTCGCCGCGGCTGCCAGCAATGTCACCGTGTCGAGCACATCATCAAGACAGATCGGCTCAAGATTGATCACCTTTGGATTGCCCGGCAGGCTGCCGATGGCTCTGGCGACATCATTGCCCGACACCGCGCAAACATCACACAGCGCCTGAGTCACAATAAGATCCGGCGCAACATCGACCAGTGTGTCCATAACCAGATCGTAAAGCGCCTCATCGTTCTTTAATTGATTACTAACCAGCTTGTCGATTTCATCACTGCTCAGTCCCGCGGGAATTCTTGAACTGGTCAGAATCGGCAGGCCCACCACTGAAGGCGGATAATCACATTCATGGGAGACGCCCACCAGCTGGTCGCGCAGCCCAAGACCGCAAACCAATTCAGTTGCACTGGGGAGTAACGAGACTATTTTCATGGTGTTTCCCCCAATAGCAAATCAGCATAGACAAATCCGTCTCGCACAACCACCTCACCGCCGACCACGGCAATCGGTTTGCTAAACATTGGGCCATCCCAGGCAAAGGTATGGAATTCACCGTTCTCACCACAGGGGTCAACCGACTCGGGCAGCTCTTCGAGTAATTTGGTGGAGAATTGACTCCCGGCAAAGCGCTCAGGCATCACCCGTGGATCAAGGCAGGTAATCGCCGCGTTAAGACCGCCGTCAATCATTTGCCAAGCGAGTTGATCGGTGGGGATCTGCCAAAGGGGAAACAGTAGTTCTAGGCCAGTGCCTTGCATCGTCGATTCGCGGTAGCGGCGAATATCTTCTAGGTAGAGATCACCAAAAGCCACAGCATCGATTCTCAATTGGGCTTGGGCATTATCGACTGCGCTTCCCATAATGGTTTCATACTGCTCATTTGAGCACGGCCATGGCAGTGGTATTTCAATGAGCGGCAAACAAGCGGCCTCGGCCTGTAAGCGCAGCAGCTGCTGGCGCACACCGTGTATGGCCGAGCGATTAAACGCCGAGTTAAAGGTGGTGAGCAAGCCCACCACCTCAACCGTTGGATCCTGCTGCAGTTGATAGAGTGTCCAAGCCGAGTCTTTACCGCTGCTCCATGACAGCAGAACTCGCTTGATCGCTTTAGACGCTGAGGCAGTCATCTATAAACTCAGGCGCAGCCCGAGACTGGCACCGAAGCCCAGGGTTTGATAGCCAAAGACTTCTTCATAGTCTTCGTCGAGCAGATTATCTAAGCGCAGATAGAGATCTAACTTTTCGCTGGCACTGTAGTTAGCGTTAATATTGAGCAAGGTATAGTCAGCCAACGTCACGGTCTGCGAAGGAGTTGGCCAAGGCGGAAAAAAGACATCGGTTTGACTGCCGTTGTACTGCGCATTGGTATTAATTTGTAGATTATCCATTGCCTGCCAAGCCAAATTTAGGCTGCCAGTATGACGCGCGCGACGCACTTCATCGATATAACCACCGGCACCATCTGACTCCACTGAATCCGTATAAGTGTAGGCCGCACTGACTGACAGATTATCACTCAGCCCACCCATTGCGGTTAACTCAACACCCTGACGCTGGCTTTGGCCCTCTTTGTTGTCAGATGTATACCCAAAGGTGGCGGGGTCGTAGACAAAACCATCAATCTCATTTTCCAGATCAGCATCAAATAATGTCGCGGATAAGGTGAGGTTACCCAGTTGCTGATCAATACCCAACTCCCAGCTTGTCGACTCTTCAGGCTCTAAATTGGGATTGCCAATAAAGTTGGTATAAAAACCAAAGCGTTCAGAAAAAGTCGGATTTTTAATCGCAGTACCGTAGGCACCGCGCAGTCGAGCGCTGTCGCTAAGCTGATAAACCGCTTCAAATTTAAAGGTATTGGCACTCTCAAACTCAGAATTATCATCGTAGCGGCCACTGGCCGCCAGTGTCAGACTATCTGAAACCTGTGTGCGATACTCAATTGCCAGGCTATCGGTATTACGCTGACGATCCTGATTGGGATCCAGCCCCCAGCTCAGGGGACCACGCTGCTGGAAATCTTCTTCCTCACGCTCGGCCAATACTGACAGACGCTGTGTCGATTCACCCCAAAAGATCGAACCAATATACTGGTACTGATCTTTGGTAGAGGCCGTGGAATTGCCCAGCACATCGGTGTCAAACGCTTCGTTGTCATTACTTGATTGTGCGATCACTAGCTTGTGCTGAAAGCGACCATCGGCAGACATATAGTTGCCCTGCACACGCATGGTGGTATTGCGAAATTCGGAGACTTTATCCTGGTCTTCAACAAAACCATCAAAATCATTGTCTGCATCAAACTCGTTCATACCATCGGACTGACGTGCGGCAAATGACAGTTGCAGCTCATCGCTAACCGCCCAGCCAGCAGTGAGGTTGACGCTGGTATTCTGATAACCATCTTTTTCAATGCCAGTGCGCGAGATATTAGCGCCATCGGTTTCCAAGTGGCTAAGGCCAAGGCGTGCATCGAAGTCACCCTGCTTGCTGCCAATACTAAAACCACTTTTGTGAGTTGCAAAGCTGCCGGTCTCGGCAAATAGGCCAATGCTTAAAGGCTGGTCGGCGCGGCGGGTAATAATATTGACCACACCGGCCATGGCATCGCTGCCGCGCAGTGAACTCTGTGGTCCTCGAATGACTTCAATACGCTCAATATCAGCGGCGTTCAAAGTACCCCAATTGAGCTCATCACTCTGCGAAGGATCATTCGCTTCGACGCCATCGATTAGCACCAAAAGATGATTGGCTTCAGCGCCGCGAACACGAATTTGCGTCGCCGAGCCTTGGACACCGCTGCGGCTGACTGCAAGACCCGGCACATCGCGCAGTAGATCACTGACACTCAGCGCCGCGCGATTTTTCAGCTGTTCACTGTCGATAACCGTAACCGCATTGGCCACGCGTGAAGCAGCAATCGGTAGCAGAGACGCGCTGACCAGCACTTCTTCAATTTGTGATGGATCAGATTGCGCCTGAGCAGTAATCGGTAATACAGATAGTGATATTGAAAGCAGCGATGCAGCGGAAGCTGTCGCTATGGAATAGCTATTTTTCATTTTGGATCCTCTTACACCCACACCCGAGTGACTAAAAGTAAATTTACGGGGGCGTGCAAGAAAACTGACAGAGACTGTCAATCAGCACAAGACCGCACCCCGCGGTTTGTCTGCGTTGCGATAGGCCGGTCTCCGGACTCATAAGTGAACAGCTAAATGACTCAATAGCGCTGTTCTGATTAGTAACCTTCCCATGTTTAAAAAAACACAGTGGTATCACTACCAAACATTCTTATTTACCGTTGCGGGGGCAGTGTTGGGATAACTCCAAAGGCCGAACCTTGGCGGAGCGCACCAACTTCCCTTTTCACTCTTGTCTAGTCAATATCAGAGCTGACTAAAACTGAGAACCTATTGCAGAAGCAAGAAGTTGCAATCTAGTCGCTTAGAGATTTGATGTCAAACCCATTTCCCTGAGATTCGGTATTTATCCCGGCAGCTTCAACATGTTAATCTGCACGCCACAAAACAGAAGGCGCAATGACCATGCTTGCAGTACTGATTAAACGTATCCTGGCTCCCGGAATGGAGAGCACCTACGAAGAGTTTTCACGGAAAATTATTCAAGCTGCGGTGCCGGCCAAGGGATTTATTTCCAGCAAAGCCTTTAAAGACATTAACAACCCCGGTATCCGCTACACCCTAATCCAGATGGAAACACTGGCCGACTGGCACGCCTGGCAGAACTCCGCCGAGCGCAATGACGCACTGGCACTGATACAGCCGCTACTGCAAGAGCCAGAAACGGTGTCGATCCTGACCACAGCTTAACAACTCAACTGTAGAGCAATCCACTCCATTACAGCGCGTCCAGCGCCTCGGTAACCTTGCGCACGCCGATCACCTGCATACCTTTGATTGGCTGCTTCGGCACATTGCCCGCCGGCACAATGGCGCGGGTAAAGCCATGTTTCGCGGCTTCGCGCAGTCGCTCCTGACCATTGGCCACTGGACGAATTTCACCGGCCAGACCGACCTCACCAAAGACGACCAAGTTTTGTGGCAGAGGCTTATCTCGGAAACTAGAGATCACCGCCAGAATCAGCGCCAGGTCAGCACTGGTTTCAAGCACCTTGACCCCGCCGACCACATTGACGAAAACATCCTGATCACCCACCGAAATACCGCCATGACGATGCAGCACAGCCAGCAGCATCGACAGACGATTGTGGTCGAGACCCACCGTCACCCGCCGCGGATTGCCGAGATGGCTGTCATCGACCAACGCCTGCAATTCGACCAGCAGCGGTCTGGTTCCCTCCCAGACAATCATCACCACACTGCCCGACGAGACCTCTTCGCCACGCTGCAAAAATATCGCCGAGGGGTTGGGCACTTCGCGTAAGCCTTTGTCAGTCATGGCAAACACACCCAGCTCATTGACTGCACCAAAGCGGTTTTTATGGCTGCGCAGGGTGCGGAAATGGCTGTCGCTGGAACCCTCAAGCATCAGCGAGCAGTCGATCATATGCTCCAGCACTTTGGGGCCTGCGAGAGAACCATCTTTGGTGACATGGCCAACCAAGATCAATACGGTGCCGGTCTGCTTGGCAAAGCGCACCAACATGGCGGCACTTTCGCGCACCTGTGAAACGCTACCCGGCGCCGAGGCGACCTCCTCCATATGCATGACTTGAATCGAGTCAACCACCAGAATCTTCGGACGTTTCTGCTCAGCAATGGCGCAGACCGTTTCCACCGAGGTCTCGGCCATGATCTCCAGTTTATCGGCGGGCAGCCCAAGACGATTGGCGCGCATGGCAATCTGCTGCGGCGACTCTTCACCGGTGACATAGAGTGCAGAATGATTTTCAGCCAGCTTGCACAGCGTCTGCAGCAGCACAGTACTTTTACCGGCCCCCGGCTCACCGCCGAGCAAGACACAGGAGCCCGGTACCAAACCGCCGCCGAGCACTAAATCCAGTTCACTGGTTCCGGTACTGATGCGTGGAATTTCATCCAGTGCAATATCGGCGAGGGTTTTAACGGCGCTGTCGACAGCGCCGGCAAACCCAGGGCGCAGGACTTTAGCGCCGCGGGAGGGCGATCCTAAACGTATTTCCGAGAGGGTATTCCAGGCATTGCACTCGGTGCACTGGCCCTGCCATTTGCGGTAGTCGGCGCCGCAGTCATTGCAGACATAGGCTGATTTGGTTTTGCTGACCAAATGATTTCTCCTCAAGATTGATGCCTATTAAATCTCATTACTGTTGTTATGTACAGTAATAGCGCTATTCTCAATTTCCCCTGCTGAGGCTAAGATACGATCTCTCAAAACGTTTATTCATGGAGCATCATGCAGCCTATCGCCAGCAAGTCCGAGTGTAAAATCCGTCAGGCAACAGAGGGCGACTGCAAGATCATACTGCGCTTTATTACCCTGCTAGCCGAGTATGAAAAGCTCGCCCATGAGGTGGTCGCCAACGAAGAGAAACTCGCGGCCACGCTATTTGGCAATAACTCCAACGCTGAGGTGATTATTGCCGAGTATCAAGGCAAACCGGTAGGCTTTGCGCTGTTTTTTACCAATTACTCGACCTTCCTTGCCCAGCCGGGAATCTATCTCGAAGATCTATTTGTGGAGACCGGCA
>Ga0075467_10003128_pt1 | contig 12802 bp, 11 predicted proteins | sample DEB08_DNA_9_FD_75067 | JGI IMG/M metagenome (GOLD analysis project Ga0075467, IMG submission 75067) | Aqueous microbial communities from the Delaware River and Bay under freshwater to marine salinity gradient to study organic matter... | ecosystem: Environmental > Aquatic > Marine > Coastal ...
AACCCAGCCCCCGTTATGTGCAAATACAGCAGGCGATAGACATCGCTTATTCAGTCGGACCATTTGTAACAGTTGTTGGTTTATTCGTAAATTCAGACAAGGCTGCGATCGATAATATTGTTAATCAGGTGCCTCTCAACCTACTACAATTTCACGGTGATGAATCACCTGCCTTTTGCGAGCAGTTTTCCTTGCCCTATATGAAAGCGATTCGGATGCGTGATGATCTGGATTTAGATACAGAAATTAAGCGCTACACGTCAGCTTCTGCGATATTACTCGATGCTTACAAACCCGGTGTGCCTGGGGGTACGGGTGAAACATTTGATTGGAAGCGCGTTCCGAGGCAAACTTCTCAGCATATTGTTTTAGCGGGAGGCCTTACGCCTGATAATGTGTACACAGCAATTGAGCAAACACACCCCTATGGCGTTGATATTAGCGGCGGTGTCGAGTCTAGCCCCGGTATCAAAGATAAAGAAAAAGTTGTAGCATTTATCGGCAATGCGAAAAAGTCGGTTTAATTTAGCTATTTAATTAACTATTTAATATTTGAGCTTAAGGGTTCAAACCTTACTTCTAACTTCAATGATTATGGAGCCTACCTGTGAATGACTTAACGTCGGCAGAAAATATAGATTACTCCTGTTTCCCTGATGAAAAAGGGCACTTTGGGATTTACGGCGGCCGTTTTGTTTCTGAAACGTTGATTTCGGCGCTAGATGAGTTGGCGGCTATGTATGAGCGCTTAAAAGATGATCCCGCGTTTCAAGCGGAATTTGATAAAGATATGGCTCACTACGTTGGACGACCATCACCGTTGTACCATGCCGAGCGTTGGAGTTCAGAAATTGGCGGCGCACAGATTTACTTAAAAAGAGAAGACCTTAATCATACCGGTGCTCATAAAATTAATAATACGATAGGCCAAGCCTTGTTGGCTAAGTACTCAGGTAAAAAGAGAGTAATAGCCGAAACGGGTGCAGGTCAACACGGTGTTGCTACTGCCACTGTAGCGGCGCGTTTGGGTCTCGAATGTGAAGTGTTTATGGGCGCAGAAGATGTTCAGCGCCAATCGCTCAATGTCTATCGTATGAAATTGTTAGGTGCAAAAGTGAATGCTGTCACCAGCGGTACCCAAACACTGAAAGACGCTATGAATGAAGCGATGCGTGATTGGGTAACGAATGTTGATGAGACCTTTTATATCATTGGAACCGTTGCGGGTCCACACCCTTACCCTCAGTTAGTTCGTGATTTTCAATCGATTATTGGGCGTGAGGCACGTCTTCAGTCTTTAGAACAAACCGGTAAGTTGCCCGATGCTCTCGTCGCCTGTGTCGGTGGTGGTTCCAATGCAATTGGACTCTTTCATCCATTTTTAAATGATGAAAGTGTAAAAATGTTTGGTGTTGAAGCAGGTGGTGACGGTGTCGAAACCGGCCGTCATGCAGCGCCATTAAACGATGGTATTCCCGGCGTGCTTCACGGTAATCGTACCTATCTCATGGAAGATGAAAATGGCCAAATTATAGAAACTCATTCTATCTCGGCCGGTCTAGATTATCCTGGTGTTGGTCCAGAGCATTCTTGGTTAAAAGATTTGGGGCGTGTGGAGTATGTAGCGGTTAATGACAACGAAGCCCTTGCTGCATTCCGTGAAGTAACCTTGGTTGAAGGTATTATTCCTGCACTGGAAACCAGTCATGCGCTTGCTTACGCAAAGAAACTAGCGGCTAAAATGAAGCCGGATCAAACTATTATTGTTAATTTGTCGGGCAGGGGTGATAAAGACATCCTAACGATGGCTAAATTAGACAATATTGAATTGTAATATAGAGAAAAATAAAGAATGAATCGAATTACACAGCGCATGAACGCGCTTAAAGCGGCTAACAAAAAAGCTTTTGTCGCTTATATTGTGAGTGGTGATCCAAGACCTTCTGTGACCTTACCTGCTATGCACAAGTTAGTAGAGAAGGGTGTCGATATTATCGAGTTAGGCATTCCATTCTCTGACCCTATGGCTGAGGGGAAGGTGATACAGTTGGGGCATGAGCGTGCACTTGATCATAATGTCAGCTTAACGAACACCATTGCCTTGGTTAAGCAGTTTCGTGAACAAGACCAAGATACACCCGTAGTATTGATGGGATACGCGAATCCCATTGAACGCAAAGGTTATAGTCTATTTGCCGATGAGGCCGCCGCCGCAGGTGTCGATGGCGTACTAACGGTTGATCTTCCTCCTGAAGAGGCAGTTAACTTGAATGTCGAATTAAAACGAGTAGGCTTGGAGAATATATTCCTGCTGGCGCCCACGACAACAGCAGCAAGGATGAAAGACATTGTTTCTTTAGCCAGCGGCTTTATTTATTATGTTTCCCTCAAGGGGGTTACGGGTGCGGGTCATTTAGATCTAGAGTCGGTAAAAGCTAAACTAAAAGCGATTCGTAAAATAACCGATTTACCCTTGTGTGTTGGTTTTGGCATCAAAGATGGTGAATCAGCTAAGGCTGTTTCAGAGCACGGTGATGGCGCTGTTGTTGGTAGTATATTTGTTGATAGAATGGGCACCTTAATTGATGCTAGTGATGCAGAAATTGTTGATGCTATTGGTGAGTTGGCCGGTAATGTTAGAGCGGGTCTAGATAGTGATTAGTGCTTTGAATAACACGTTGATAGTTGCAATATAGTCTTTAAAATAGCCTTTAAACTTTTTAAGGTCGCAACCAAAAGATTAAAAATAATCGATAATGAGCCCTTTGCACGAAATGGCTTTCGTGCAAAGGGCTCATTATATAAAAGTAGAAAGAGAATAATATGAGTTGGTTAGACAAAATTGTTCCTAGTAAAGCACGTTCCCAAGGTGGGCTCGGCAGCAAAGTGCCTGAAGGCTTATGGAAAAAGTGTGTAAAGTGCGGTTCAGTTCTATACCGACCTGAACTTGAACGTAATTTGGATGTTTGTCCGAAATGCGATCATCATTTTCGTATAGGCGCTCGTCGCCGACTAGATATATTTTTAGATGCAGATAATCGCGAAGAGTTGGCGGCAGATGTTGAGCCACGCGATCGTCTTAATTTTAAAGACATTAAAAAATACAAAGATCGCTTAGCTGATGCTCAAAAGAAAACGGGCGAAAAAGATGCCCTAGTGGCAATGAAAGGCCAATTAAATGGTCAAGACGTCGTTGCTGTAGCGTTTGAATTTTCTTTTCACGGTGGCTCAATGGGCTATGTGGTGGGTGAAAAGTTTACGCGTGCGGCACAAGTTGCTCTAAAAGAAAATATCCCTCTCGTTTGTTTTTCTGCAACAGGAGGCGCACGTATGCAGGAAGCATTAATTTCGTTAATGCAAATGGCTAAGACCAGCGCGGTTATTGAACGCTTAAAACTACAAGGTACACCTTATGTTTCGTTTATGACGGACCCTGTCTACGGCGGTGTTTCTGCCAGTTTAGCGCTATTAGGTGATATCAATGCTGCGGAACCTGGAGCGAGAGTAGGTTTTGCTGGCCCTAATATTATCGAACAAACTATTCGTCAAAAGTTACCTAAAGGTTTTCAGAGCAGTGAGTTTTTATTAGACCACGGCGCCATTGATTTAATTATTCATCGAAAAGAAGTGCGTGAAAAAATTTCATCAATGTTGTCGATGTTTGCTTATTATACCCAGCCGCCACTGGTTGAGTCGGAAGTGCTTCTTGCTAATGAAACTACAGGCGATGAGCTTCCTCCTCAGGATTCTAATGAAAGCGATCAGCAGGACGATACAATCGTTTGATGAGCCGTTTTGATAATCTTTCCTCATGGCTCAATTGGTTAGAAGCGTTACACCCAAAGAGTATCGACTTGGGGTTGGAGCGCGTCTACACCGTAGCAACTCAGCTTAACCTACTTAAAAAATCCAGTTCAATTAGCCACTCATTTTCAGGTCAATTAAATACGATTGATCAATGTAAAGTGGTCACCGTAGCTGGAACAAATGGTAAAGGGTCGTGTATAGCGACTCTAGAGGAAACGTTGCTAGAGCAACCTCTAGGTAAAAAGAGTCAATATCAAGTAGGCAGTTATACCTCGCCACATTTGCATCATTATTGTGAGCGTATCCGTATTGATGGCCAGCCAGTTGCTGAATCCTTGGTTTGTGATGCCTTCTCTGCTATTGACCAGGCACGTAAAGCGGTTTCTTTAACCTATTTCGAGTTTGGTGCTTTAGCGGCTCTATGGATTTTTGCTCAGGAACAGGTTCCATTTGTTCTCCTAGAGGTTGGTTTAGGTGGGCGCTTAGATGCGGTTAATATTGTTGATGCTGATATTGCCGTCGTAACTTCAATTGATATTGATCATCAGGACTGGCTGGGTAGTGATAGAGATATTATTAGTCAAGAAAAGCTAGGTGTTAGTAGACCGTCGTCACCGCTTATCATTACAGAGTGTCGTTTAACCCCGAGTTTAAAAGCGGCCATCGATCGTAAGCAGTGTCTCTTTGTTGGTCGAGACTTCTCCTTTACAGTACTTAATAAAAAACAATGGCGATTTCAAATACAGTCTGTCGATTACCTTCTGCCTTTGCCTCTACTGCCATTGGCTAGTGTTGTTGCTGCACTTGTTGTTTTAGCTCAGCTTGATCGATTGCCCGATAATGAAATATTAGCAAGAGTAATGCAGAAGCTGTCTCTACCGGGACGTTTTGAAACGTCAAATCGTAAAGGTATTGATATTATCTATGATGTAGCCCATAACCCAGCGGCAGCAGAAGCACTTGCCAAGCGTTTAGAGGGTTCAGGCGACGGCTATAGTAAAAACTACGCGGTAATGGGAGTCATGGCGGATAAAGATCACTCTGGTATTATTGCGCCGTTATTGCCCCAGTTTGATAGTTGGTATTTAGGTGGGCTTCCGAATATCCCCAGAGCGGCTTCGGAAACGGCGTTGCTTAAAATCTTATCTGAGCTCAAGGGCGACAAGGTGGGTATATTTGCTGAAAGCACAGTAGAAAATGCTTTTGACTCAGCGCTCGCAGCGGCAACCAGTCATGATAGAATAGTTATCTTTGGATCTTTCTATACGGTCGCAGCTGTCCAAAATCATCTAGTTTAGTTTCTGATAACTTCTGATGGTTTCTTAGCAAAAACTATATGTTTAACATTGGCTTATAAAATACCTGCCCATACTGGAGCTTAGTTTGGAAGAAAACCTTAAACAACGTTTAGTCGGTGCTGCGGTATTAGTGGCTCTAGCCGTCATTTTTCTCCCTGCTGTTTTCGACAAAGATGAGCGGGTTGCCATTAATACAACGAGTCTAATCCCACCTGCGCCTTCTATTGAGCCAGTTATTATCCCTCGACCTACCAAACCTGAGACTATAAACATTCCGCCCGCGCAGGAATTGTTTCAGCCAGAGCTAGTAGAGGAGAAAGTAGAAAAGGATGTTGAAAGTAAGCCCTTAGATACTACTGAGGTAGAGAAAAAAGTAGCTAAATCTATAGCTAAGCCCGAATCTACCTTGGTTGTAAAACCAATACCGAAGCCCGTTGCAATAAAAGCTAAGCCTGTTGTAAGCAAGCCGGCATTAAACTCTAGTGGCGTGCCAGCGGGTTGGGTTGTCCAAGTTGCTAGTTTTAAGTCGGTAAAAACAGCAGAAACTTTCACTGAAAAATTATTGAAAGCTGACTATAAAGCCTACTATAAATCTGTAGAGACCACTAAAGGTGAATATATACGTGTGTTTATTGGCCCATACATTAACGAGCAGCAAGCAATTGATGATAAACGGGCAATAGATAAAGTGTATAAGGTAAGTTCGCGTGTTTTACGTTTTAATCCTGCTTCAGGTAAATAACGCCCCTTTACTGAGTAACAAATGACTGATTTAAGCCCCATGGTGTTAACATACGCCATTTTTTACTAGTGATTATGATTAGCATTATTTTTTTAGGACTGTTAAGAGCTTATGTTTAATTGGGCCGATTGGGCAATCGTTGTCATTCTTGCAATCTCTAGTTTGATTAGCCTGAAGCGTGGTTTTGTAAAAGAGGCTTTATCCTTAGCCATTTGGATAGTTGCATTGGCAGTGGCGAGTTTGTTCAGCCCAAAACTGGCTCCTATGTTAGCGGCTTATATCGAAGCTCCCTCATTACAGCAAATGGTGGCATTCGGGTGCTTGTTTGTTGCTACACTTTTAATAGGTGGAGCCGTTAATTACCTCTTATCAACCTTGATCAAGGCGACAGGGCTATCGGGAACAGATCGACTTTTGGGGGTATTGTTCGGTGTAGTTCGCGGCTTAATTATTGTTATGGTCATACTGTTGTATGTCCCTAAACTGATACCGCTTAACGAAGATAGTTGGTGGCAACAGTCTGCTCTAATCCCTCAATTTTTAGATTTTGAGGATCGGTTTCGGCAACTAAGTTCATCGGTTTATGCTTATATATTTGAATTTTTTTCAACAACACCTTGACGTTTTTTAGGTCATTAATAGTTTAATTGAGGTAGGCACCTATGTGTGGTTTAGTCGGTATTGTTGGTAGAAGTGATGTAAACCTTCAGCTGTATGATGCATTAACAATGCTTCAACATCGTGGTCAAGATGCTGCTGGCATTATGACTTGCGATAATGGCCGAGTGTCTCAGCAAAAAGGCAATGGCTTAGTTGCCGATGTTTTTCACACTCGTCATATGCAACGTTTAGTCGGTAATTATGGTATTGGTCATGTTCGTTACCCTACAGCGGGTAGTTCTGGCCCTGCGTTGGCACAGCCTTTTTATGTGAATTCTCCTTACGGTATTGCCTTAGCGCATAATGGTAATTTAACTAATGCGGAATCGGTTCGTGGCGAGCTTTACCGCGATGATTTACGCCATATGAATACGGATTCAGATTCCGAAGTGCTACTTAATGTCTTTGCTCAAGAACTGCAAAAACTAGGTAAGCTAAAAGCGGTCGAACAAGATATATTTAATGCTGTTGCGGGTGTCCATAAGCGTGTGCGCGGTGGCTATGCGGTAGTTACCATGATTGCTAACTATGGTTTAGTTGCCTTTCGCGACCCTGATGGGATTAGGCCATTAGTATATGGTAAACGAGACACCTTAACTGGCCCAGAGTATATGATTGCATCGGAAAGTGTTGCCCTCGATGTATTAGGGTTTAATTTGATTCGCGATGTTAAGCCAGGCGAAGCTATTTATGTTACAACCGAAGGTGAATTACACACACAAATTTGTGCTGAAAACACCACAACGCGGCCCTGCATTTTCGAACACGTTTACTTCGCACGTCCCGATTCTATTATGGACGGTATATCCGTATACAAAGCACGTTTACGTCAAGGTGAAAAACTAGCAGAAAAAATTCTTAGAGAGCGACCAGACCACGATATTGATGTAGTTATTCCGATACCCGATAGTAGTCGGGTATCAGGACAAGCGCTGGCATACAATCTAGGCGTTAAGTTTCGCGAAGGTTTAATGAAAAACCGCTATATTGGGCGAACTTTTATTATGCCCGGCCAGCAGCAACGAAAAAAATCAGTTCGTCAAAAATTAAATACGATTGGCCTTGAATTTAAAGATAAAAATGTTTTGCTAGTTGATGACTCTATTGTACGTGGCACTACTAGCGAACAAATTATTCAGATGGCGAGAGATGCGGGCGCAAAGAAAGTTTATATAGCATCAGCCGCACCTGCGGTTAAATTTCCAAATGTTTACGGTATCGATATGCCATCGGTACATGAGTTAGTTGCTCATGGTCGAAGTGATGAAGAAGTGGCGCGTAAAATTGGGGCTGATTGGTTGATTTATCAAGACCTTGAGGACTTGATTGCTTCATCAGCTGAAGGTAACCCTGAAATTTCTGAGTTTGATTGTGCGGTATTCGATGGTCATTATGTTACTAGCGATGTCGATCAAGCCTATCTGGATAAATTACAGGCGACACGCAACGACTCCGAACAAAATAAACAGCGAACATTAGATTTGAGTAACACTAATGTAGTCGGAATACATAATGATGTTTCTGAAGGGTAAAGCCTGGAGTTGCCAGCGATTAGCGGCTAGTAAAAATAGAAAAAATTAATTGGAAAGAATGTGAACGACGAACGTAAAGATTTTATTGAAGAAAATGAACTGAATTTAGGTTTAGAAACCCTTGCTGTGCGTTCGGGTATTGTGCGCTCGGCAGAAGGCGAGCACTGCGAACCCATTTACACCACCTCCAGTTATGTTTTTGATTCGGCACAACAAGCGGCAGATCGTTTTTCGGGTGAAGAAGAGGGTAACGTCTATAGTCGTTACACCAATCCAACCGTTCGTACCTTTCAAGATCGCTTAGCCGCACTCGAAGGTGCAGAAAGTGCCGTTGCAACCGCATCGGGTATGTCGGCAATCTTAAGTACTTTTGCAGCTTTACTTGATGCGGGTGATCACGTTGTATGTTCACGCAGTGTTTTTGGTACAACAACTGTTTTATTTACTAAGTACCTCCACAAATTTGGAATCGATGTTACTTTTGTTAGCATTACTGATCTAGAGGCTTGGGAGGAAGCGATTACCTCTAAAACAAAATGTCTGTTTTTAGAAACGCCATCTAACCCTTTGTGTGAAGTGGCCGACATTGAAACATTGGCTGATCTTGCTCATTCTAAAAATTGCTTACTCATTGTCGACAACTGTTTCTGTACACCAGCTTTACAGCGTCCAATTGATTTAGGGGCCGACCTTGTTATCCATTCCGCAACCAAATATCTTGATGGTCAAGGCCGTTGCATGGGTGGTGCCGTTGTCGGTCGCGAAGAACACATCGATGAAGTACTTAGCTTTATTCGTACCTGCGGGCCAACACTGAGCCCCTTTAATGCATGGATACTGCTAAAAAGTTTAGAAACCCTAAGCCTGCGTATGGAAAAACATTCAGTCAATGCCTTAGAAGTTGCATGGTGGTTAAATGAGCAACCGAAAATAGAAAAAGTATTTTATTGTGGTTTGCCTACACACGAAGGCCATGTCCTCGCACGCAAACAACAGAGCTCCTTTGGTGGTGTGCTTTCATTTCGAGTTAAAGGAGATCGTGATGCTGCATGGCGTTTAATCGACGGTACTCGGATTGTTTCTATCACGGCTAATCTTGGTGATGCTAAAACCACTATCGTACATCCTGCTACAACGACCCATGGACGTTTATCGGATGAGGATAAATTGCAATCGGGGATTACGGATAATTTAATTCGAGTTTCTGTTGGCTTGGAGTCGGTGGCTGATATTATTGGTGATCTTGAGCGAGGTTTAGCGGCGGTGTAGTTTTTCTCACCTTGTGTTGATTTTGTAGGGTGGGCTGTGCCCACCAATTTTTGAGTCTTTTATTAGATTGTTGTTTGTCGGTATTCTGAATCTGCCGTTTTCTTTTTTATCTATGCTTTTCGCCTTTATGGCGAGTGACTTTTCTTTGTGTGGCCAAAGAAAAGTAACAAAAAGAAAGGCCACCCGATAAGCAGGCCTTCGGCTTCTCTGCGCGCTTCGGCAAAAAAGGCGCTGCGGAACTCGTCGCAAAAAACGCTCCTCAAACAGTCCTCTCTCAATCCTTTTTTGACTCTAGTGCTCGACTGCTTATATGGGGATCAGTTAATTTTTTATATTTACAATAATGCTGGCTTATTTATATGAAAAATATTGCTAATGCTGAGAGAGAAATTAAAGGGCTTAAACCATATTACATGAGGGAAAGTGCGACAGGCTATTTTAATGGAGCTATGACAATATACGCCGCTGTTACACAGGATCTTGAAATAGATTCATTAACTGTCGTTGATGATAATATTATAACTAGCTTAATACCTGTATTAAAAAACCTTTCTTTTAGTTTAGAGCTGCATTTAAAAGTATATCTTTATAAAATGGGAGTGTCTTATAATCATCGAACATATGATTTATTAAAATGATATAATTTACTGAAGTTTGAGCATAAGGAAAAAATTAATAGATTTTTTTTAAAATATGATTTAAGTAATCCTCATAGTCTTCCTGATTTCAATTTGTATTTTAATTCTCATGTGTTGGGAGAATACTCATCCTCTAATGTGTCTGCCTCAGTATTTTTGAAAAAAATAAACATGGTTTCGTGAAAACTAGATATTTTTTTTAAAATATTTTTGATAAGTCTTTATCAGTTAGCTTTCCTATTAGATCTATGGCTTATCTTTCAGTTTCAGAATCAATCACAGAGTTTGAAGGCCCACATAAGTGTGGTCCTGTATAGCTGTTGTTTAATTTTCCCTAGAACTGGCCTCGAAATCAAAGTTTATTGATACAAACCGGCAGGACGCCGGTTTGAGCGCTGTTGAGCGGGAAGCGAATTAAGCGCGGTATGTAAATGAACTTTGATTTCGAGGGTACCCGTAGGGCCAGTGAATGGGTGAAATGGTTTTGGTTACTTTTGCCTTAACAAAAGTCACTCGCCATAAAGGCGAAAAACAGAAATAAAAAAGAGCAATCAACTAAAAACTCCCTGAAGCCGTATAAATAGCCTGAACCACCACCCAAAACAACAGTCCATAGATGGGCTATACTTCTAGCTAACTAACACAAAACCCAAAAACCTGAGCCCTCAGCATGACAAAAAAAACCATCCCCGATATCCTTGCCTCAATGACCCACAATCTCAACAGTATCCTCCTAGGTAAAGAAACTACCGTGAAATTGTGTTTGGCGTGTTTGTTAGCTAGAGGACATTTGTTGATTGAGGATTTACCGGGTATGGGTAAGACAACTCTCGCGCATGGCTTAGCTAAAGTCTTGGGCTTGTCGTTTCAGCGTATTCAGTTCACGAGTGATTTATTACCGGGGGATGTATTGGGGGTTTCTATTTTTAACCCAAAATCTACTGAGTTTGAGTTTCGTCAGGGGCCGGTGTTTACAGAGATTCTATTGGCGGATGAGATTAATCGGACTTCCCCGAAGACGCAAAGCGCTTTATTGGAGGCAATGTCGGAGAATCAGGTGACGATTGATGGCGTTACTCGTAAATTGGCCGATCATTTTTTTGTGATTGCTACGCAAAATTCACAGCATCAAACGGGAACTTTTCCTCTTCCTGAATCGCAGTTAGATAGATTTATGATGCGTATTTCTTTAGGTTATCCCGATGCGCGTTCAGAGAGAGAACTATTGGAGGGCGCTAACCCTAAACAGCGTTTAGAAAAACTGCCATCCTTGATAACAGCTAAAGAGTTAGAGGTTGTTCAGGCGACTGTTGGTAAGATTACGGCGAGTGATCAATTGCTAAATTATTTACAGCGCCTGTTGGCCTACACGCGTGAATCGGGTGATTTTAGCCATGGTTTGTCACCGCGTGCGGCGTTGGCATGGTTACATTGTGCTAAAGCGTGGGCTTTGTTACATGGCCGGAAACATGTGTTGCCAGAGGATATTCAGCAGTTAATGTTACCGGTAATAGGGCATCGTTTATTGCCCGCTGAACAAGAAATAGTGGCGCGCAACGCAGTGGATAAAATTATCCAGTCTGTTCCCGTTGTTGCTTAACCAAAATTTCCTTAACCCTATTTTTTAATAACAGTTTTAATTTTTATTTTCGTATTGAGTTTAGTAATTGAATAGCTATGTTAAGTTGGTCTTGGAAAAAAATAATTAATGGTTGGTTGAAGCGTCGTATTCCTCGGCAGGTAACTCATCGTTTACAGCATCGTAATATTTTTATTTTGCCTTCAAAAACCGGTCTAGGTTTTTCACTGCTAATTTTTTTACTGTGGTTGTTAGGTACAAATTATCAAAATAATTTGGTTTTAGCGACAGCCTTTTTACTATTGGCGTTAATTATTGTTTGTATTCATCATACCTATGCTTATTTGGCTGGTTTACAGATTACTGTTGCTAGGACATACCCTGGTTTTGTGGGGCAGGCGGGTGCGGTTGATCTTGTTATTAAGCGTTTAAATACTCGATACTATGAGTCAGTAGAATTAGACTGGTTCAATGGTGACCCGATTCATTTTTCATTAATAGAGAAAAGTCAAATAGAAGTTAGTTTGGCAATACCTTTATTGCATCGAGGTTGGTTTCAGCCTGAGCGTTTAAAAATATCGACTCGCTTTCCTTTAGGTTTAATTACCGCATGGTCTTATTTAGATTTTGATGCGCCCATTCTGACTTACCCTAAGCCAGTTCAATCGGCGGTGGAGCCAGTCCAGCAATTACTCGATGATACCAATGATTTAGAACATCAAACCTTGGCTTCAGGTCACGAAGAATTTGCTGGTTTACGTGATTATCAAGACGGAGATTCTTTACGTAATATTGATTGGCGTGTAATGGCAAAAGGGCAAGGTTTGGCAACCCGAGTATATGAAGATTATGTTAGCCAACGTTATTGGCTAGACTGGCAACAGTTTGAAGGAATGTCGAGAGAGGCACGTTTATCGCGTTTATGTGCTTGTGTGTTAGAACAAGAAGCTTTGGCAAAACATAATTCAGGTTTGATTTACGGCTTACGTTTACCTGGACAAACAATTGAACCTAGTTATGGTGAGCAGCATAAAAATACCTTGTTAGAAGCATTGGCCTTGTTTGAGTTTGATCAAGCCGATTTTGGAGTCAAGCGCTGATGCCAACTGAATATACCAATAAAAATAATTCAAATACAATTAGGGATTATATTCATCGTCAGTCATTGTTGGGTTTGTTGTTTGCACAAGTCGGTGCCGTATTACTCCATCTGCAACACTTACCTATTTGGTTAGTAGTGCTGGCGATAGTTGTTTTTATTTGGCGAATACAAGTGT
>Ga0075467_10003130_pt1 | contig 12800 bp, 11 predicted proteins | sample DEB08_DNA_9_FD_75067 | JGI IMG/M metagenome (GOLD analysis project Ga0075467, IMG submission 75067) | Aqueous microbial communities from the Delaware River and Bay under freshwater to marine salinity gradient to study organic matter... | ecosystem: Environmental > Aquatic > Marine > Coastal ...
ATACTCGACCCTGTATTAACGCTTAATTTACCGTCACACATCACCGCTGCAACTGGCATAGATGCAATGGTGCACGCTATTGAAGCGTTTACCAGTAAGCGGCTAAAGAATCCGATCTCTGACATGTTGGCACTGAAAGCCTTGTCTTTAATTTCAACGAGTATTGAGCGCGCAGTCGAAAATGGCGCCGACCTTAATGCTCGTAGTGACATGCTTTTAGGTGCGATGTTTGCTGGCCAAGCGTTTGCCAATGCTCCGGTCGGGGCGGTTCACGCTTTAGCCTACCCTTTAGGCGGTATTTTTCACATCCCGCATGGCCTTAGCAACTCGATAGTGTTGCCGCACGTGTTGCGATTTAATGCGCCACAGGCCGAACACCTCTACGCACAATTATTGCCCGCAATTTTATCACCGAGTTCCGTGATCGCGGCAAGCGCAAGTGCTGAAAGTGTTAGCGCAGCTGAGCAGTTAGCCGAGTATTTTTTAGCCTTGGCTAAGCGGCTTGGACTTGAAACTAGGCTGCGCGAAGTTGGTATTGACGAGACATCTTTAGAAGTCTTAGCTGAGCAATCTATGTTGCAAGAACGCTTGTTGATCAATAATCCACGCGCTGTTTCGTATGATCAAGCTCTTTCTATTTACCGACAAGCGTATTAGCCAATGAATGAAGCACGGTCACGAGATAATTATTTTTACTTTAAGGCTTTAACCACACGTTGGATGGACAACGATGTTTATGGTCATGTGAATAATGTAACCTACTATAGCTATTTCGATACCATCGCCAATTGTTATTTAATTGAGCAAGGCGGCTTAGATATTCACAAGGCTGAGAGTATCGGCTTAGTTGTTGCATCCAGCTGTGAGTATCATCTGCCCATTGCTTTTCCACAGGTACTTGAAGGTGCATTCAGAGTGAATAAACTTGGCACAAAATCGGTCGAATACGGCGTTGCTATATTTGATGGTGAACACCCAGAGGCCTGCGCTACTGGCACTTTCACGCATGTGTTCGTGGATCGCGCAAGTGGTAAATCTATCGCGATACCCGGTGACATACGCAGAGCATTGATACGAGCGCAAAATCAACATTAACCTCTCAAATTTTGAGAACTAAAAGAAAAATAAAAGAAAATTAACGGAGAACCTAATGGCAAAGCTATTAACCCCTGAGACCTTGGCAAGCGCCGTGGGCGATGAAATCGGCGTATCAGACTGGTATGCGGTAACGCAAGAAAACGTCGATAAATTTGCCGACGTAACGTCGGACCACCAATTCATTCATATTGACCCAGAGAAAGCGGCCGAGACACCATTCGGTGGCACTATCGCACATGGTTTTTACACCTTGTCGATGCTGTCGCACTTTGCTGCAACTGGTTGCGGTGTGACCGTCGAGGGGACAAAAATGGGCGTTAATTACGGTTGCGATAAGCTACGGTTTATACAGCCTGTGCGAGTCGGATCGCGAATTCGTGGCCGCGCTGTATTAACCGCAGCGATCGAAAAAAAACCAGGTCAGTATCTATTTACCTCGCAAATGACGGTTGAAATAGAGGGCTCAGATAAGCCTGCATTGATCGCAGATTGGCTAACAATGGTCTTTGTTTAGCTTGTTTCTTAATTCTAGTCAGGCTATTAAATGTAAGCCGACAAGTTACTAATTCTTACCATCAGATTTTAATAAAAAATAGGTTTCAAAATGAGTATTAATTTTAATGATCAAGTTGCCATTGTTACTGGTGCCGGTAATGGCTTAGGCCGTAGCCACGCCCTCGAGTTGGCCAAACGTGGAGCTAAGGTCGTGGTAAACGATCTTGGCGGAGCACGTGATGGCACCGGTGGCGGTAGTGAATCGGCCCAAGAGGTCGTCGCCCTTATCAAAGCTAACGGTGGCGAAGCCATTGCTAACGGTGCCAACGTCGCCGACTTTGAGCAGGTTCAACAAATGGTCGCTCAGACTATGCAACAGTGGGGCCGGATTGATGTGCTGGTTAATAATGCTGGAATTCTAAGAGATAAGTCATTTGCGAAAATGGAAATGGCGGATTTCAAGATGGTGGTTGATGTTCATTTAATGGGCAGCGTCAACTGCACTAAAGCGGTTTGGGATATCATGCGCGAGCAAAATTATGGCCGATTGGTGATGACCACATCATCGAGTGGTATGTATGGCAATTTTGGCCAAGCAAATTATGGCGCGGCGAAAATGGCTTTAGTCGGTTTCATGAATACCTTAGTACTCGAGGGCAAGAAGTATGGTATTCACGTTAATACCTTATCGCCGACCGCGGGTACTCGCATGCTTGAGGATATAATCGACGATAAACAGGTTATGGAGCTTATGAGTGTAGAGTCGGTTACTGCTGGATTGATAACACTATGCGATCGAGACGCGCCAAACAGAACCATTTTATGTGCGGGCGCTGGTGGCTACGCGACAACTCATATTTATGAGACAGAAGGTATTTTTCTACCAAGTGCCGAGCAAACCCCAGAGAACGTAAGGGCGAATATTGATGCTATCAATAATCCTGAAGGTGAGAAAATTCTGACCGCTGGCTTTGAGCAAACAAATAAATTTGTCGAGAAGGCTGTCGCCTATATTAAATCGTTGTAGAGCCACTCTTCTCTGGCAACCATCTAAACGGAGCCGTGTTTAGATGGTTGCAGAAGACCTGATGAATAATAAATACTTGAATGAATAGTCATCTAAAACGTAAAAATGAGACTGACCTTTCGGCCAGTCTCTAATCCACGTGTTTTAATTACTAGAGTAATTTATTATTAAAATTCTTTAGTTGAAGTTTATTTCGATGGGGAAGTCCATATCACAGGCAACACCATTGCAATTAGCAGGTTCAAATTTGACCTGTTGTAAGTGTTGTTCGATATAGTTAACTAGCTGCGGGTTGTCGCTGTTATGCACTGCAACGCCACTAACAAAGCCCGAGCTATTGATCTTGGCGGTAATATTTAGGTCACTGTCGTCGCCAAACGCTTGGTTAGCATTGACTAATGGTTTGTAGATTGCTCTAAGACCAGAGGTCGGAAATGGTGGCGTGTCGTTGTTGTGCAAGTCATCAAACCTAGTTTTAACTAAATTTTGTTGTTCAGCGGTTAGTGCCTCAAAACGTTTGTTAAATGGAATTGTCGATGTGGCATCTATCGATGGAATTCGGCTGCCAGTCGGTGCCTCACCTTTCAGATAGAATAGCTTGCTTGGATTGACTTCTGACAGAACCTCAGAGGTGCCGGCGAGAGCGGAATTGATGCCTAAAGCACTGATGCTGTAAACAAAGGCAGCTGAGATAGCGAGTAGTGTGTTTTTTTTCATGATGGCTCCACGACTAATTTAAAGGTTAGTAACGTACACCGTTATTGGTGTCTCTGAAATATTAGATGCGTAGTTTCAGAGAATGGATTCAGAAATTATTGATTTTTTTATTTAGTCGATAACATGAACGTCGCGTAGGACACGTTTTAATAAGATCAACGCTAAGCAAAAGGCGAGGCAATTGCCAATCGCGATACCGGCAAAGAGCCCTTTAATTCCGAATGCGTATGAGCCGAAATAGGCCAGTGGAAAATACAACACGGTGAGTCTTAAAAGGTTTATGTATAGAGCGATTCTGGGCTTTCCTAACACATTCATCGACACGTTAATCAAAACTACGACGCCCGATAAGCCATAGCTTATTGGCACAATAAGAAGAAATAAAACAATAGTTTCTTGAACTACTACCTCAGTAGAGAATAAAGCGGCGATAAGACCGGACAAAGACACAAGAATTAGATAAATTGCCAGTTGCAAAATAATAATGAATTTGAAACTCAATTTTAATGCTGCGATGATTCTTTCAGGCTTACCAGCGCCTAAATTTTGCCCAATAAACATCGGTAACGTCGATGACATGGCATAAACGATCATCAAACTGATCGCCTCAATTCGGCTGCCGACGCCAAAGCCAGCCACGGTGTCGGTGCCAAAGCGGGCTACTAAGGTTGTTAACATTGCCCCTGTAATCGGTACAATCGCGTTCGCTAGAACGGCTGGTATTGCGATGTCAGTCAGCTGCTTAAAATTATCTTTGAACCCTTCTAATGATGGCAGCGAAGAGAGCAATAAACGTTCCTTTATGCCGAGTTGATAAAGGCCGATTAACGACGCCACCGTCACAGCGATGACAGTGGCTAGAGCTGCTCCTTGCATTCCAAGCTCTGGGAAAGGGCCAAGGCCAAATATTAGTATCGGGTCTAAAATTAAATTTATTAAGGTCATACTTATTGCGATAGTGGCCGATGTTTTGGTATCACCCAATGCCCGAAAAGTACTCGAGCATACTTGGGTGATCATCAAAAGCACTGTGCCAAACAACCATATTTTCATATAGTCGTAAATGTGCGGTAGTGTGCTTTGATCGGCTCCGATCAATAAAAATACTCCCTCTAAAGCCAATGCAAATACTACCGTTACTAGTAATGCGGTGATCGCCGTAAGATAAAAACCATCGGTAATAAGTCTTGCTGCCAAGCCCATGCGTCCAGCGCCTATAAGCTTTGATGTCAATGAAGAAATGGCCATCCCCAGGCCGAGCGCAACACTGGTTACGATGAAGGTAATTGGCATGATGAAGCCGATGGCGGCTAACTGGTCGGTGCCAAGGAAAGAGATAAAATAACTATCGACTAAGCCTAGGCTCATGATCGCGATTAGCGCGAACAACATCGGGATAGTCAGGCGAACCAGAGTTGGGCCGATTGGCTGCGAAATAATTTCATCGCGGCGTTTTGAGGTCTTAATGGAGGCCCCCCTAGTAACTCGGATTTAGGATCATTTGACTGATCGTTTTTAAGCTTGGACGCTTTCTAATACAGCCCGAGCGTTGCCAAGAGGGATGCCAGCAGCGTGAGCTTTTTCAATCGCCTCATCAACACTAATTGACCCTGCGGGTATTTCGCCTAATGCCCAGATAAATGATGATCTCATTCCGCTTCGACAATGAGCAAGAATGCCCTCATCTGTAGCATCGACAATCGCCTTGAAGTCTTCAACTAAACTAGAGGGCATGGGTTGGCCGTTGGCCATCGGTAGATAGTGATAGCTAATTCCATATTCAGCAGCAAGTTTGGCCGCATCTTCAGAGCTAAATTGCCCAGCTTCTTCGTTATCAGGACGGTTGTTTATGATGGTTTTTATGCCGGTCGCCTTTAGCGACTCGAAGTCGAGCGCAGTTATTTGCCCACCAACATAAAGGTTGTTGTGAAGTTGCTTCATTTTAAAGAGTCTCAGCTTAAAAAGCGTCAGCGTGTTAGTTTGAATTTTTTTACTAGAACCTTGAGCCTACCGAAGCTTGCTTCGCGCCCTTCAGCGCGATCATTATACCTCAAGCGGTAATAAGTTTGGGTTATGTCGTTAATCTCGATAGCGTGTTCTGGAAACGACGCCGCCGCGCGACGAGCGAATTCCTTTGGCGTTTCGCTGGCTTCTTTCTCAAGCTGAAATCGTTTGAATTTTTTCACAAAGCGAAGGTATTGAGCTTGGGTTTCACTGCGCTTAATGTTTCGCGGAACCAACTGCCAAAAGTAAAATAGTAATAGCGCTAAGGCACCCGAGGCCATCAATAATACCAGTACGGCTACGCTGTTTCGATGTTCTACACCGAGCTTTTCTAGCAGTTGGCGTTGTGTATTGAAGTCATAATTTACAACCCACTTATTCCACTGGTAGCCGGCGTTTTTCCAGCTGTCTTGTAAGCCGTTAAGCATCTTACTGAAGCCGGTTGGGTTGAGCAGATTTGCCAGCGCTCTACCAGTGTCATTGCTACCTAAAAGTCCAGACTCCCAGAGTTCCATTAACGCATCCATGCCGTAATTGATGCGCTCTGGACTGATAGTGGCCGTAGGGTCTACACGCTGCCAAAGCCCATTTACCCAAACTTCACTCCAAGCGTGTGCGTCAGAGTAACGTACTTCGATATATTGATTATCATTGACTGCGGTGCCGCCTTGGTAGCCCACTACCACCCGAGACGGTATTTCGAGCATACGCATGATAATGGTGAAGGCACTGGCATAGTGCTCGCAATAGCCTTCACGTGTATTAAAGATAAAGTCGTTTAGCGGCTCATTTTCGTCCAACGACGGTGGCAGCAATGAATACATGAACGGATTGCTCTCAAAGTATTGGTATACACGTTCGACGACTTCAGCATCATCTGCCGCCCCGTCTCTCCATTGATTAAGAAGTCGTTGTAGCTTCGCACTCGGCTTGCTTTTCAATGCCAGTAAGCTGCTTCTATCGCTTGGAGCGGCAAAACTAGCGACGATGTTTTCTGGTGACGAACTGGTAGCCGTTGAGGAACCCTGATAGCTGAATGCTCCCGCCTCTGGACGTACACGGTAAACTGAGTAGTCGGGCAGCGTTAGGCCTTTACTCGAACCGCTTATGTAGTCTAGATAGGGCAGATATTTGTCGTTGCTCTTTTCGTGAAGAATTTGATAATGCCATGGCCCAGCCTTGAGCTTATCTAAGCGCCTTATTTTGCTGGCGACAATGAAGTCTTTGGGCTCAGGTTCGATTACACTCCATTGAAAGTTGCGCTCTACGGGCATGGTTTTCGCCCGCCAATACATTTGCGAGCGCTCAGGAACAACGCCACCGGTAAACTCAACCCGAAAAGCGAGCTCATTATTAAATGCAGAGGAGGCCATTTCTCCAGCGACTAAACTATCACTTAGGGACGATGCGTTGTTGGATTTATCAAATGATGGCAGAAAGCCGAAGTTAGCCTGAATTCTTGGAAAAAAGAAGAACAAGATGATCGCTAGTGGTAATGCTTTAGCAATCATCGATGCGCTGGTTTTTAAGGTATCTTTGTGTGAGACTTTGGCGGGATTGGATATTTGCAACAAAATACTCGTGATTACCACGGTATAGATGATAACGATAATAATATTGGCAATCGACGAATTAAAAAGAAAGGACGAGGCGCCGAGGAAATAGAGCAGTAGGCAGACAATGTAGTAGTCGCGAAGCGACTGTGACTCTAGAAACTTGAGTGCGACAAGTAAGATCAGAAAGCTGATGCCGGCTCGTTGTCCGTTCCAGCCGCCATAGACGTAGATTACCATGCCTAAGCTGGCGATGGTGAGGACCATCATTACCAGGCGTGGCGGTATCGACAGTTTACCCATGATGATAGTTGTCTTTAGCGCAAAAATCGCCAATGCGAACACCGCAATTGAGAGATTGGCGATTTGAAAATGAACCAGTACAGCCACACCAATTAGTCCAGCCAGTTGCAATAAGGTATTTCTTCTCGCTTCATGAGTTGGCGGTTGCGAGGGCATTGGTGGTAGTTTGCTAAGCAATAATTTTAATGGGTTAGTCAATTTAGCCATGATCTTCCTCACCTGAAACGTCGGTGTTATCACTCCATAATGCTAATACCCGTAAACAGGCATGGTAGTGATTCATTCCTTTATCAAATTCAATAGTGTGGTTTGGCATCTCCAATTGATATCGTTGGCCATTTTTTTCGGCGTTAATCACCCAGTAGCAAAGCTGACTTAGGCGATCTTCTGTGCTTAACGATACTGGTAGATTGAACCAACTCAAATTGACCGAACTATTGCTGTGGTTTTCATATTGGATCGACACCAGCTTGTTGGTCTTTGCTAACGATGGCCAATGAATGTCGCGCATGCGGTCGCCGTCTTGATAGTTTTTCATGCCAGCATAATCTTCGGCACCAAGTCGGACGTTTGCGTTCGCCTCTTCTTTACCGTTGTTCGATCCATCTTCGGGGAATGGTACCAAGTCCAGCGGTTGAGGATAGACTAAGCAGCGCTCGTCGGAGACAAATCGTTTGGTCCAGCAAAAGAAAATACCAATTGGATATAAAGAGCTAAGATTCACTGGCTCGCAGGGAAAAAGGCCGCGCTGGACAGTTGGTAATCTCACTTCAATCGTTTGCTGGTCGCCACCACCGAGTGTGCTAAGTTGATGAAAGCCGCCAGCGATTAACCACACTGCATGGCGTGGTTTGCCGCTTGGGTTGGAGAGCGTGATGGGAAATATCGCTGCGTTTCCAAGAAACACGGACTTACTCGGGTGGCTCCCTATGCTCAAGCCGATCACATTATTGTGTGTATAGACCATCGCAATTAAGCCAACTGCAACTAGTATGAATAACATCATAAATGCCGATTGATTATCAAACTTGACGGCGATGCCAAACAGAGCAGCAAGAATAAGCGCGAAGTACCAACCAACGCGAGTCGGCATTATATAAAGCTCTTTTCGGCCTATGACGAAATCAGGCATGCTTAATGAGGCCAGTCAAACTCAGGGTTATCGGTAGTGACATCTTTATAACACTTCAACGCCAGCAAGGAGTTCATTGAGGGCGTCAGTCGAATCACTTCCATCATTGCAATGCAATCGATGTGCGGCGGTGTAGCTTGCAAGTAATTTGATATCATCGGGTAGTACGCTGTCACGGCCCTCAACATAGGCGAGTGCTTTTGCTGCGCGTAGCCACTGTAGTCCAGCTCGCGGAGATAATCCATTGATGAACTGACCGCAATCTCTGGTTCGAGCTAACAATGTTTGTAGGTAGCCGACGACCGCATCACTGGCGTGTATTTGTTCTGCCTGCTTGACCATGGCGGCAACCTCCTCAGAGCTGAAAACGGTTGAAACATCGTTTTTTTTGTTTTGACCTAGTAATAACTTTTTCTCAAATTCGTCGCCTGGATAACCGAGCGAGAGGCGCATTAGAAAACGATCTAATTGAGATTCGGGCAGCGGGAATGTACCGCTTTGTTCTAATGGATTTTGAGTTGCGATCACGAAGAATGGGTCGTTGAGTGGCAACTGTCGACCCTCGACCGAGACCTGCTGCTCTTCCATCGCCTGCAGCAACGCACTTTGGGTTTTTGGAGTCGCGCGATTTATCTCATCGGCTAGTAGTATCGAGGTGAATAACGGGCCCTTTTTGAAATGAAACTTCTTGCTTTCCATATCAAAAATGGTCATGCCGATGATATCGGTAGGCAACAAGTCGCTGGTGAATTGTACGCGTTTATAGGGTAGACCAAAAAGCTTGGCTAGGGCATGTGCGAGTGTGGTTTTACCGACACCTGGTATGTCTTCTATAAGTAAATGGCCACGCGCAAGCAAACACACGACTGCAAGTTTGGTTGCCAATGGTTTGCCGAGAATGATGGAATTAAGTTGTTCAAATAACGCGTCCAGTTTTTTCATTATGTATTTTTATTTTCTAGGTAAGTGTGATCGAGTGATTGGTTTTTTACTGCACGGTTTATTTCTTGCTTAAAATTTGTATTGTTCAACTGGTATGTCGGTCAATTATGTATCGGGCAATCGGTGATTTGACAATAAATTCAATCAACTGATTTTAGTTTCTTTCGACGCTTTAACCATCTGAGCAACGGAATATGGTGTCGATTTTGATTATAAAGGCTATCAACGAGCTCAATGTTGTCACGTAACTTTTGCGCCAACAGTGTTTGATTTCGGCGGCCACAGAACAATAATTCGTCGCCAAGCTTTAGCGGCATGTCTGGGTCAGGAAGTAGGTGACTCATGCCGCCTCTAAGCAGCAGCAGCGGTATACCTTCGGTGCCTGGCAGCTTAGAATTCGAGCTTACTTGCTCTACTGTTAGAGCTTGCTGGTTGTCGATGAACTGTAAGATTGCTGGTGCCCCCTTGGAGTCAATTACTAGGCGCCAAGTTACCGGATCATTATCGTTGGTCAAGCGACAAATTTCTGTGATTAGATCATTAGTCGCTGAGGGCGATAGTGAGTAAGAGTACTGCAAGAACTTGGTCACCAGTGGCCGAGAAATTATGGTAAGCACTTCATTGGCGACCACTTGACTGCGACGCATAATGTAATCACATTTAGCGTGCATAAAAAGAATATTGTTGGTCTCTTGGCTAACACGGCCGATGGTCACAATATCGTTATTGAGTTGTTTCGCGGTAATCAATATAGAAAGATTGTTAGCATCGTCATCACTGGCGGCGACGATAACGCTGGCTGATTTTATTCCAGCTTCTATTAAGGTGTCCGCTTCAGTCCCGCGACCGACAATACTGCCCTTTGGTGCGCCGCTAGCCTCAGGGTCAATATCAACAATCGTCACGGATATATGCCCGTCATCTGAGTAGTGTTCTACCGCTTTGCCAAATCGGCCATAGCCGCAAATTATCCAATCTCCTCCTGGTAGGCCTTCATGGGTAATGCGCTCGTTTATGTGCTCGGCGGTGTGTTGGTTAATAAACCAATTATGGATTCGGTGAAGCTCGGGATTGGTCGTCAACAAACTTAAGCGGCGGCCGAACACTAGATACGGATTGATTATTGAATCGGTTCCAAACGAGGCCATGTTGTCCGCTTCGTCTTGAATTTCAGAGCGGCAGATAACCGGCATATCAGGGTTAACCAGCTTGCTGGCTACGGCAATTTGTAAGTTTGTGTGATCATCTTGAGTAACGGCGATAACACCACGGCAACAAGGATGATTAATTCCGGCAGCAAGCAAATTATCTGGGTCGGTTATATCGCCGCCGAGGACGATTGCCGGGACGCTCAATTCCTCAAGTTTAAGGCTATGCAGGCGTTCAGAGTGGAGGTCAATTATTATCGCTTGAATGCCGAGTTCTGATAGGCCTCTAACAATTAATTGCCCTGTTTCGCCGTAGCCGCAAATAATGTGAAACGGTCGGTCAATGCGTTTAATACTTAATTTAAATGCGCGCTGAGCTACCGCGCTAATGAATGTTTCATCTTGTGTTAGCCTCAAGACGGTACCGATGCCATACAGCCAAGCGACAACCGATGTGTATATACAGACCAGCACCCAAGCTCGCTGCAAGTCAGTGAAAGGGTAGGGAAGTTCTCCGAAGCCAATCGTTGTCCCCATAAAACTGACGAAATAAAAGGCGTGAAAAAAGCCCATACGCCAAGGCTCGCCATTGGGGTCGACGCCGGGTATAAGAGTCATGCCGAGTGTTGCAACGGCATAAACACTGATTAATAAAATCAGCGGTGTCCGCAAACGGCGTAATACTAAGAAGAAAATATCAGACACGGTGTCTCTAAAGGTCAGTCGCTGGGTTTACTTGCGCTACTTACGTATCTGACCGGTTTCGATTATCAATAACACAACCGACAATAAATTGGCAATTAGGGCCCCACCGGCTAACGATGTTACGGTCGCCATGGCTGTTGGTGTTATTGAACCGTGGTTAACCGTAGAGACGCCCCATGTAATCGCTGCGGCGATCAACAATAAGTCGACCACTAAGCTCGAAGCAAGTACCGTTGAGCCGAAATGAGTTCGGTCACCAAATTTCATTACCGTGCAAATCAAGCTAACTATTAACGCCGCGAATAATTCGTTGACATGATGATGTGATGCCTCAGATAACTCTCCAATAAAAAAGCTAAAATTCAAAGATAAGGCTAAAATTATGAAGAACGCGAAGATTACTTTTTCGAGGTTCATGCAAGTTTCCGTTTGGTCTGTACTGTTTTAAGTGATAAAAAATTAGTTTTCATCGACATAATATCAAAATATTGGCGGTCTAAGGCTCTGACCCTGAGGTTGAGCTTAGCACACATTGGATTGGGCTATAAGTTGGCCACGCCTGTCGTGCACGTATATTTTTAGAGCAAGTTGTATGATGTTTATTATAATTTAAAGAGCTGCTCTAGCGGTTGCTCGAATACCTAAAATTGTATACTATTCGCGCGCTGACAAAGGGTCGTATATGCGGTCCTCAAAGCAAAGAGTTATGAGTATAATTCTTTGATATTCGATAAGTTTGTTGGCGCAAACACGGCATTCTAGATCGCGTCGGTGTCGATGGTGAAAACGATGATGTCTGGCAAATGTGTGTTCGAAACCCTAAGGTTTTAGCTAAGTAGCCGCCTTTTTAAAGCAAAAAGGGCGATATACTAAAATTCAAAGGGCAATATATTAGGCCAAAAAGGTAATATATTTCTTTTTTATAGCTATTTTTCTTTAGATTAGATAGCTAAAAGACTTTACGTAATGGTTTAGAGCTTCAAAATACAGAACGTGGTGAGGTAATCATTGTTTTTTAAGATAAAGAAAGGGTTAGATATTCCTTTGAAAGGGCGCCCAGATGAGCGTATCGATGTTGTCAGTCCAGTTAGCAGAGTTGCCGTTTTAGGTAGCGACTACATTGGTTTGAAACCGACTATGTTGGTTAAAGAAGGCGATTCTGTAAAAGCCGGCACACCGCTGTTCGAAGACAAGAAAAATCCTGGTGTTGTTGTCACCTCTCCAGCCTCTGGTAGCGTTTCGGCGATTAATCGAGGCGCTAAGCGCGCATTGATTTCAGTGGTTATCGACGTTAACGGCGATGAGAGCGAATCATTTAACTTTGAAGACCTAGCCAGCATCTCGGCCGAACAAGTTCGCGAGCTGCTAATTAAGTCCGGCTTGTGGGTCTCCATGCGAACCCGGCCCTATGGTAAGGTGCCGACGGTTGACGCCACACCGAACTCAATTTTTGTCAATGCGATGGACACTAATCCATTAGCGGTTGACCCAACCATTATTATTAATGAACGTGCTGGCGACTTTGCAACAGGCGTTAGTGTTTTGGCCAAGTTCGATGTGCCGGTGTACGTATGCCAAGCTGATGGAGCTCAATTACCCGAATTGAACGGCAGCAATGTTCAGCTTGCTAGATTTGCTGGTAAACACCCTGCAGGCTTAAGCAGTACCCATGTTCA
>Ga0075467_10003131_pt1 | contig 12799 bp, 11 predicted proteins | sample DEB08_DNA_9_FD_75067 | JGI IMG/M metagenome (GOLD analysis project Ga0075467, IMG submission 75067) | Aqueous microbial communities from the Delaware River and Bay under freshwater to marine salinity gradient to study organic matter... | ecosystem: Environmental > Aquatic > Marine > Coastal ...
AAACAAAAAAAAACTTTTAATTTTTATTTAAATAAAAAATAAAATAAAGTTCCTTTTTGGAACTTTTTTTTAGCCATTAATGGCGTTGTTAAATGCCCTGCTAACATAATTTCTGTTTAATTTTAGTACTTTTACTTTCAATTCGATAGTAAAAGTAATTATTACTATCGAATTAATAGTAATAATTTATGAAAAATGAAAAAGGAATTCCGCTCTGGATGTCCAATCTCATCTACATTAGATGTTGTAGGTGATAAATGGTCTTTATTAATCATTAGAGATATGCTTGTTAAGCACAAAAAGACTTTTAAGGAAATTTCTGATTCAGATGAAAAGATTGCACCAAGTATTTTATCTGCACGATTAAAATTGTTAGAGTCGTATAAACTGATTTTCAAAACGAAAGCGCCAGATAACAAAAAGGAGAATATTTATTTGTTAACGGAAAAAGGGATTCGTTTAACTCCAATAATTATAGAATTCAGTTTGTGGGGAAATTCCAATATGCGAGAATTTAATAAAATAGATGATATTGAAGGCTTGAATTTAGATAAGACTCTAATTATTCAAACAGTTCAAGATAGTTATAATTCTATGTTACATAATTTCCGATAATGTTGCTCTCAAACGGCATGTAAAGGTTTTGTATAATGTTCGTAGCGCCTGGCGCAGCATGAACTAGCCCGCTTTTTCGGCGGGACTGGAAGCGGCGAAACCGAGCCACATTTTCTTTCCTCTAAATTAACTGAGCCGGCCCGATCGCCAGCTAGACTAAACTTTCAGCAAGACCGATCGGCACCTTCCCGACTGGTCATTCAGGCGGGTGGGCAGGTCAGAAAGGCAAGCGAGTTCGTATTTTTCGGAAAGTTCAAATAGCTAATATTTGTTCAAATTTCTAAATTATTATTGAGCTAACGCTATGAATTTTATACAGTGTTCTACGCAGTTTCTATTTCAGCCATTTTTTTATATCCATTCTCTGATGTAAAATTCTAACAATTTCTACAATCTCATTTTCCTCTTTTCTATAAAAAATTAGATGAGATTTGATTTTGGTTACACGATAGTTTTTTCGAGTTTGCTCTAAGGATTTTCCAATCTGATAATTATCAGCAATAAATTCAACTTCTCCAATAATTAAGTCGTAATATCTATCCGCTTGCACTTTAGACCATTTATGAAAAGTATAAACCCAAATATCATTTAAATCGTTAATAGCTTGTTCACTTATACGATATTTGTTTTTAATCATAAGTGTTGGCGATGTAATTCAGTCAGGTTTTGTTTTGGGTCAAAATTTTCAGCAAATCCACTTTGTTCGCCGATTTCGAGAGCTTTTATTAGTTCTTTTTCTTTTTTTTCTTCACTTTCTAGAAGCCGCAGGGCAGAACGAATAACTTCACTAACAGAACTATATCTGCCAGATTTAACTTCGTCTCTGATGAATTCCTCAAAGTAATTTCCTAGTGAGATTGATGTGTTTTTCCCCATTTTTAGTATAAATTTACTCAAATATACCAAAACTTGGTAACTTAGCCAAATTGAGAAGAATGGTTTTGTATAATGTTCGTGGCGCCTGGCGCAGCATGAACTAGCCCGCTTTTTCGGCGGGACTGGAAGCGGCTAAACCGAGCCACATTTTCTTTCCTCTAAATTAACTGAGCCCGGTCCGATCGACAACTGGACTAAACTTTCAGCAATACCGATCGGCACTTGCCCGACTGGTCATTCAGGCGGGCGGGCGGGTCAGAAAGGCAAGCGAGTTCGTATTTTTCGGAAAGTGTAAATTGCTAATATTTGTTCAAATTTCTAAATTATTATTGAGCTAGCGCTATGAATTTTATACTTTGTTACCCACTGGCTTTATTCCGTTCAACTTGGTTTTTAGCGTTGACTTTTTTCTGAAATTATAAAATAAAATGCCCTTTATGTAAAAATCATAAAAGGCATTTATTTTGAAACAAAAAAAGTGTGACGAATTCGAATCTATTGTACCGCTACGTTAAAGGTAGCTGCAATATCTGTCTCTCCACCGGCATTACTCAGACCATCATTCGGCTTTGTAGGTTCGTGGCGTAAAGTAAAGGTCAGCGTTCCAGAACTTGCTGCGCCTGTTGTTAGAGTGAATTCTGTCCCGAGTGGATTTCCGTTGCCATCAAAGTTTCTGTATTCTGTGGTTACATTCAGTCCACTTCCAATAGTAAAGAAAAACTGATGCTCATCTGCCTCCTCTATTACTTCCTCTGTAATATTTTCGGCCGGACTCACGGTTTCATTAAGAAGGACAATGCTACCATTGTAGGAAATTTCAGCAATTAATTCGCCCGAAACTTCAATAACAGGTGCATTTGGGCCATCTCCGTCCAAATCTCGCGTTTGCAATGTAATTGGCGAACCACCACCGTTGGGTGAAAGGGTTACCGTTAAAGTAGTAATTACTTCCTCTTCATTTACTGCTACTGGCGTATTGTTGTCGTCATTTGAGCATGCAGCGAATAATAGGATTGCAACAATTACAGTTGGTAAAAATTTCAAATTTCTCATAGTTTTTATTTTTAAATATTAATAATTGATTTTAAGATTAAGTAAAAAGTTTCTACCCAGGTCGTCTGCATAATAGCGCAGACGGTTTAGGTAATTGCGATAGGAAGTATGTAATACATTTGTGATTCCAAAACCTACCGTAAGAGTTGTTTTTTCAGTGGCTTTAAGGTCAATACTAGAATTAAAATTGAACAAATGATATGCATCAGGTGGCGTGCTTACGTCCACAACTTCCATTGTTTCTGTTTCTGGAATAAATACTTCAAAATTATTATTAGGATATTCATTTTGTTGGAAGTTGTAATCGCTCTGCAATGACAGGCGTATATTATTAAAATCGAAATTTTGATAAACGATTTCATTCTTGAAATTTGCAGGAGGCATATTTATTAATGGTTCATCTCTAGTACGGTCATAACCCTTTACCAAAGAAAACTGACTGTTTAGTCGGAAGTTTTTAGCAAAAGCATAGTTTGCATCCAAATCTAAACCTAACAATTGCGCATTGGTCTGGCGGTATTCCCAAACTTGAAAACTACCTCTTACTGTTTGCTGAATTTCAGTAGGTTCAATAACGATAAAGTCTGAAATTGTATTGATATAAGGGTTTACTGAAAAGCTGAAGATGCCAGTATCTCGTTGAAGAGATAGCGATACTTTATGGCCCACTTCCGAATTGAAACGTAAATCGCCAAGCTCTATTCGAGAAGCGGAATGGTGCAGTCCTTCACTAAAAAGTTCTGATGGATTAGGAGCTCTGGAAGCAACTGAATAGTTGAAAAACATTTTATACCCCTCGCCAAATGAGTAGGTCGACCCCAACGTTCCGGAGCCGTTATAAAAATTCAGTTTTGGATTGGTCAAAATCTGATTATTAAGTTCCTCGACCACTATCTCTGGAAACAAACTGTCATAATTTCGTGATTCCCAAAAGGAAGTTCTGTAAAATTTAAAAACGTCCATATAGGTATAATCAAATCGTCCTCCTACTTCAAAAAGCCATTGGTGGCTCAATCTATATTCTGCTACCCCGTAGATCCCAAAATCGTACATGTTATAATCGGGTATCAACCTGCGCACGCCGGTGGTTGGGTCTGCGAAATTATTTTGATAACTGCCCATAATTCCAGTTTTCAGACGAACTCCATCTGCCAAATGCGAATCTAAATCCAATAATAGCGTATGTGTTTTCAATTGCAAATCCAAAGAAGCCTTTTTGCCATCCGAACCGCGTCTTATATCGAATTCCAGACGATTGTTTCTTTGATAATCATATTGCAGGCTCAATTTCCCGAAGTTCTTAAATCTTTTATAACCTTTAACTCGTGCCAAATGATGAGTCACATCTTGTCTTGGTTCACTGATTTGGTACGTAAAATCGTTGATAATTAAAGGTCTATAGCTGTTTATGGCTCGAATTTGGTCTTGTGCTCCTCCTAGATGCGAAGCCCTTAAGATTCCAATATCATTCTTAAAGATTGAATAATACGCCTCTAAACCATAGCTAAAACGATTTAGACCTACTTGTAAAGATGCATTGCGTGCAAAAACACCTGTATTGCTCAACACATAATTTGGTGCTTCAAAATCGCCAAAACGCGTTATGGTTCCTTGCATCGTTGCATACCATCCGTTTTGATAACTTTTGGTCAATTGAGATGTGAAAGAAGTACCGCGTCCATTTCTTGCAGCTGTAAGTAAGGTTTTGCCATAGAGGCTATCTTTTACGGGAACCTTTGAAGATTCGGCTACAATAACACCGCCAACTGCATCGCCGCTAAATTGCAAGGCACCTGCTCCTTTTATCAATGTAAGATTTCCTATCGAATTAATGTCGACGTTTGGAGCGTGTTCGGCTCCCCATTCTTGATCCTCCATCCGAACACCGTTATTTATAATCACAACACGACTACTATGCAGACCATTAATCATCGGTTTAATAACAGTACTTCCAGTATTTAAAGAAGAAACACCGCTCAAACTATTTAGGGCGTCGCCAAGAGAACCGCTACTAAATCGCTCCAATTCTTCTTTTGAAATAGTGTTTTCAAGTATTGTTTTGGACTTATTGCTGTAGGCTTTTCCTTCAATCGTAACTTGGTTGAGTTCTTCTAAATGATGCTCTAGTTTAAAAGATTTGGCAGTGTTGCCAGATATTTTAAGAGTGAACCCTTTGGTTAAACAATTAGGATGCGATACCTGAATAGAGTAGGTGTTATTACATAGATTAGAGAGGGTAAATTCTCCATCAAAATCTGTTTGTACAGCTTGTTCAGTCCCTACAACTATGAGTGTTGCCCCAATAATTAATGAGCCGTCGTGCAGGTCTGTTACCTTGCCAGAAAGTGTGTTGTCACAATTTTGTGAAATAGATGAGATACTGCTTAACAGCAATATCAATAGTGCATACTTGCGCATAAAGATTCTTAATTAACATAAAACGAATGTGTTTATTTATTAAGAAAAAATAGGCGGTGCTCGTAATTGGGTATTGGTTTTTTTGAAGGAATGAAAACGCAGTGATGTATACTTAACATCAACCCCTAAAGGGATTTTTGGCACCAGTACATTAGGATACTTAGTAATGTTGTAGTTAAAAGATACCAGGTGAAAATCACATATATCACAGTTGGTAACGGATTTATGGATATGCGTTGTTTTATCTGAACACGTGTTATGTTCATGACCTTCAAACACATGAAAAAACTGAACGGCAGTAGGTAACATTAGCGCTGCAAACAGCAATAATGCTAGTATATTTTTACCAATCTGTTTTCTATAATCCATTGTTTGTCTCTAACAGCAATAATGCGAAATTAAAAAATTATAATGGAGTTTGGGTTATAAAGTCGAAATGAAATTTAATTTACTAAATTTTGTCTAAGTGTAGCTTGGAATTTAAAACAACTAACTTTTGGTTTGCATCGATTTTTATTTGGTCCTTTAAATATCATTAGTAATTCACCTGCCAGTTCCTAGGGTCTGAACTATTATAAATATCTATATTGTGTTCGTTAAGCTTAACTACTTTTTTGCATCGTAAGGACATAGAAAAGTTCATAGATTATTCCTTAAATTGAAATTTTTAATTACTCTTTAGCTCCGCGGCTACGATATCATAATATTCTTGCGTCACTATTTCAGGCCAAGTAGTTGGCTGTTCACCCCCATATAAAGCGAAATATGTTACATCACTAAACTTGGAGGAGGAATGCCAGTGTTCGATATCTTTCTCACATTGAATTAAACCACCTGGTTTCAAAATTATAGGCCCATTTCTTATCTCCTAAGAATAGGCTTCTCTCTCTCCTTCGACAATTATTAAGACTTGTCCTATACTATAGTCAGTTGCCTGGGCTCGCGCCTAACTTTAAAAGCAAACCACAATTTGAAAATTCTGGAGGTATTTTCAAAGTAGACGAAAACGAGCCTTATCTTCTTTTCTCCAAATTAACTGAGCCGCGTGCGAATCAGCAAGGCAAGCGAGTTCAGATTTATCAGAAACCAAGATAGTTAATTAATTGCACGAAACTCTATTCTACCTTCAATCTTGCCCTATTTTTTATATACTTTGTTGTGTGTAGTTTTTATTCGAGTATTCGTTTTTTAAATCCATTCTCTCGTGCAAAATTCTAGTAATCTCAACAAAATTCTCGTTAACAGTTCTATAGAAAATGATATGTCGATTAGTTTTTATTCCAAGTAGTTTTTCAGTGATTCCATCATAGTGCTTTCCTAAATCTGGATTTTTAGCTATTTCTTGACAATTTGAAATTAACATTTCATAATATTTGTCGGCTTGCTTTTCCGACCAAACATCAAATGTATAATTCCAAATTTTCGATAAATCATCAATAGCTTTATTTGTCAATTTTAAATTAGCCATTCAAGTGTCTTTCTGCTTTTAGAGATTCAAGATGTTTGTTAGGTTCAAAATCTGTTGCTATTCCGCTGTCAATTCCTTCTTGGATTGCTGTTCTTAAAGATATAACTCTACTTTCCTCTTCCTCTAATAGTCTTAATCCAGCCCTAATGACTTCGCTGACATTCTTAAACCGACCTTCACTTATTCGACTTTGAACAAATTGCTCAAAATAATTTCCGAGTGATATTGATGTGTTTTTACTCATGATAAAAAGATTTACTTCAAATATACCAAAAATTGGTAAATACACGAAACTCCAAAATTACACACAACGGGTTGGTAAAACCTCCATAAGGGAATATGGAAGTTAATTATTCAGAATAAAGATACAGATTTTTTTAAGTTGAAAACTTCCGTCTTATCGCAAAACCCTTATGGAGGTTATACTTTGTTGGGCCCAGTTAATGTTTTGTACACGGTCTTGTTTTTCTCTCCTATCTTCTCAAAAAGATTGAATTCAGTTCCTTTTTTTAAATCTCTACTCGCAGTTGCAGAGGAGATATTTTTAAAGATATTCATATAATCCTTTCTTGTAAAATCTGTTTTATTTAATGAAATAAAGTATTCTAATCTATCCTTTTCATTTATTGTTCGATTGTTAAAATTTAATAAATCTCCTATTGAAATATCAATCACACTTAACATATATTCAATAAATTTTGTTGACTTTCCAGATTTGTCGCTTTCAGCCAAGGCATTGTAATATTTTTCTTGGTCATTGCTTATTAAAGTTTCAAATGGTAAAAACTCAAAAACTGGATATTTTTCCATTAAAATTAAAGTTTGCCATAATCTTCCCATTCTACCATTCCCATCTAAAAAAGGGTGAATAAATTCCATTTCATAATGAAAAACACAACTTTTAATTAATTCAATTTCGTTTGATTTTTCCAAGTACTTAAATAAGTCTTTCATTAAGTAAGGAACATTCTCATAGGGTGGGGCTAAATGTTCTATTTTTGAACCTTTTACAATTCCTACACTTTGCTTTCTGTATTTTCCAGCCTCATTAATAAGAGTATCCATTAACTTTAGATGAGCTTTTAAGAAGGACTTTTCATCTAGATGATTATAATCTCCTAAATTTTCATAGATTTTGATCGCATTTAAAACTTCAATAACATCTTTTTTAGGACCGACGACTCTCTTGTTTTCAAGAAGTGCTGTAACTTGTTGTTCTGTAAGTGTGTTTCCTTCAATTCTTAATGAAGAATGAATAGTTTTAATTCTATTCTGTTTTCTAAGTTTGGGTGAAGGTCTGTTTAATAAACTAGCATTTACTTCTCCTATTTTTTCTGAAATTGAAGTAATTAATTTTAATATTGAAGAGGTTATTTCGTAAGGTGGCTTCATTTACTGATACTATCATTTGATACTATCAAAGATACAATCATTTAATACAAATTATTGGTTGAAACGGAATTTTTTAACTGGGCACAACGGGTTTGTATAAAATTCGTGGCGCCTGGCGCAGCGTGAATAAGTCACGCTTTTCGCGTGAGCTGGAAGCGGCAAAACCGACCAACATTTTTTTTCTCCAAATTAACTGAGCCGCGTGCGAACCCGCCCGAACGTACCTCTCGCACGGGCTGGTCAGCAAGGCAAGCGAGTTCAGATTTATCTGATCTAAAGATAGATAATTATTTGCACGAAACTCTATGCCACCGACAAACTTGGCCTATTTTTTTTACATCTTAAGTTTGATTTTTATTAATTCAACTACTTTTTTGTTCAAATATTTCATTCTTTTAAACTAATTGAGTTGAAAATTCATTGACTGTAAGTATTCCTAACTTTGTAAAAATAATGGAGGTTAAATGGTATAGTGTAAATACCATCAAAACCTACAACTCTGTTGTAAAAATTACAGAAGGGTATTTCAACAAACCTTTAGTTCGTGTTCCCCAATGTCTGGTAACAAGACACCTACAAATATCTACTCAGATGGCTCGGCTAGGTATCGGTCGAAGTATTCGATTAGTTTACCAAATAGGTAGCGATCGTAATTCCGCTCACGGCTCCATCCATGAGTCGCACCCGGTACAAAAGCAAAGTCGAAGTCTTTGCCCTGTTTAATTAGTTCTTCAGCTAACACGGCCGTTGTCTTGAAAGGTACCACATGATCTTGCATGCCGTGGATGAACAGGAGTTTATCCTCCAGGTTTGCTGCATAGTTGAGCGCTTTTCTTTCGAAGACCTCAGGGTGTGTCTGTGGGGTACGAACAATCGCAACATCGTCTGTGCCAAAGAACACCGGGTCAACAGCCGCAGCCGCGGCAACACCTACCTGGAATAAGCCAGGCTTCATCAACAGCGAATAAACGGAGAGTGTGCCACCGTAACTGCTGCCCCAGATACCGATGCGATCGGGGTCAACATAATCCAGTGACTCCATGTAGGCAACCGCACTTGCATAATCCTCTATGTCCTGGGCGGCAAATCCTAGTAGGAACTCTTCACGGAATGCTCGACCATAACCGTTGCTGCCTCGTGAATCCACCTGCACAACAATATACCCCTTCTTGACCATCAGTTGCTGTACGAGACTGTAGTTACCGGCCCAGCGGTTCCTCGCTGTATTCGAATACACGGGCCCAAACAGCACTGGATACTTCTTGCCAGGCTGCATGTTGGTAGGTTTCAGAATCCGGGCATGCAGCGTGTAGTCATCTACAAGACTGGGGAAACTGACGTATTCGGCACCCACCCAGGTTCTCTCAGTGAAGGCGGGTAATGGCGAATGGGTTACTCGCTTAGCGTCACCACCCTTGCTGCTTACGACGTAAAGCTCAGGCGGTGATGTGTCGTTACTATTCATGAACACCAAGCTCTGGCCATCTGGTGAAGGATAGCCAACGTTTCGGCCAGCAAAACGCGTCACCTGCTCAGGTTCGCCTCCGGACATATTCAAGCGATACACGTGTTGTTCGTATGGATTAACACCATTGCCTGCATAAAACAGTGTATCACCAGTAATCATTGGAGCGGAAAGCACATCGTAGGAAGGATCTGTCAGGAGTTGTGGACTACTCTTAGACGTTGAGGGATTGATTGTATAAAGCCCGTAGCGATCACCCATATCGCTTAAGAAAACGACTTTCTTCCCATCTGGATGCCAGTTAGATCCAAACGATGTATACATACGGCTCTCTCGGACACCTCTCCAAATCTCACGTGGTTGGCTTTCTCCAGGTGTAACAACGAACAACTTACGTTCAACCGCATTGTCGGATGCGATATCAACTAGCAGAGCACCTTTTGGTGACCAGTTAAAGTCGATGATCTGGTTGGCGCTCGGGTCTGGTAAATCAAGGTATACCATGTTACTGTTTTCTACATCGAGCAGGCCAACCCTACGAATCTCGTTTGGATCGCCTGGGTAACTTCTGCGTACTTCGTTGGGATTGGTTTCGGCAGCGAGGTAATTCGGGAATGGCACCTTTCGCATCTCACGTCTGTCAACGGAGTGAAATGCAATTGTCTTGCCATCTGGGGACCACTTGTAGGTTGGCCCACTCCAGATGCCTGGACCGATTTCACGTTCCGGTCGGCTGTGACGCCCCTTCCCTAAGTTCGAGAGACTTGCAATACCAATCTTGATGAGCTGGCGATTTTGTTTGGTAGTGAAGTCAGCAAGCCACAGATCACCGTTGCTTATATATGCCAAATGATTGCCCCTTGGTGATATCGACAGGTTATGTGCACCTGTCCCTACAGTCATCAATTCGAGGTCTTCTCCTTGACTCAGTGTTGTCTGCCAAAGGTTATTACCTCTGAGACTGATGATCGTATTTGCATCAGCCCAGACAATATTTTGCACTGACCGGGATGTCGGATTGGAAACGAGGCGCACTTCCTTCCCATCGCTTGTGGATACCCAGAGTACGTGCCCAGGATTTCCTGGTTCATTCCAGGAAAAGGCAAAGTGATCGCTGTTCGGTGCCCATACAGGCCGTGACGGAATTGTTCCCGTCAGTTTTGGCGTTGAGAATAGGTCATCAAGGGTGAGATCATTTTCCTGTGCTTTGATTGTCACGGTCATCGCCATCAGTAGGCCTGTTATTAACCATGTTTGCCAAAAAGAGAGATTTTTCATGTGTTTGTATTAAAAATTGTCTAAATTCTACTCACTTCATCATGATCATGTGATCTGAATTACCGGTCATTTCCCATTGGGTCAATGCTACAGGGATATTGCCAATGCGATTGATGTTGTCAAAGAAATCACTGAGTTCGAATGCCTCCCCATTTAGCTCTTTGCTAAGAGCATATTCTGCCATAGCGGCTTCCAGCAAGTACTTACCCGTGATATAGCTTGTGCCATAACCCGGCTGTCTTAAATACAAGTGCTGCTCAAATATCAATAGCTCTTTTTCAGTTTTCATCCAACCTCGAGGAGTATATTCAGAATGTATGCCACCGGCCTCTTCCATGGTCATTTCATTGGCGTGCGCATAGAGAGAACCTAATCCTCTAGCAGCCCTTTGTGCAATCATGATGTAGACGATCTCACGGACTCTAGGGTCATTGTCATATAAGCCGGCATCCATAAACATTTCTTCCACCGCAGTGGCAGTACCCTCATTTCGAGAATCGAAGATGTTGTACAATAGTGGTCCTTTTCTGATCTCACTTGGGTTAGGCTCATTGTCCATTCTGGCCAGTTCGAACCAATGATAAAAGTGAGAGAAGAGTGGGCGAGGGTCATAATGAGAAGTGATATAGAAGAAGTTTCTCTTTTCCTCCGGAATAAAAGTACCCAAGTGCTCTCTTAAAGCAGGGTCGAAATAATCCTTCACCGTTAGTATATCCTCATTTTCTAAGAAGCTGATCAAACTCTTGGCCGCGCGATCGGCAAGGGCATCATAACTCTCTGGTGAATCTACGGCTATCAGTTCGGGGAGATCACGATTGCGATGTTCTTCCAATTTCAAAGCCGACCATGCACGAGCAACTTCTCTTTTTAGAATCATCACTTCATCTTCCCAAGTAAGCGGAACCAAATGCACATTTTGCATATACCAAGTGTAATTATCCTTGCCTATACCTGAAGGACCTGTTTTCTTATCTGATTCCGCTTCCAGCCATTCTACCAATTGATTTGTAGAAGTTTGGGCTTTTTCAATAGCGGTCATAATGCCTTCATCAGCACTCACACCTGCAGCATTTTTCATGTCCTCGAGTACTTCAGATTGCTCCTTGATATCTCTGATACCTGCTATCCAGAGGTCTCTAGCATTGCCTGTAAGATTGGTTTTGGCTTGCGTGTTCAATGATGGGATTACAGCCAGATCAATGAGCATTCTTTCACGTTCTGCCTTGCTCAGCGGAAATTCATAGGTCCACAATTCCAAGGTGCCATGATTAGTGGGGCCTTCATGCGCTGGCACATCACTCTTGTATGTCCATATGGTCTTGTAGAAAGCAGGGTCGCGTTCCCATGGCTTCAGTACGCGATAATTAAAATCAAAACCGTTCATCTCTGCCCAGACGATCATCCAATCCACTTTATTGGGGATAGACCAGTCAGTAGTGTCAATTGCAGGATGGCCTGCTCTTAATTGATCAAAAGCCGACATTCGCTGAGTGAAAGTAGCTTCCCGATAATCGGGTGCGCCTTCAAGTTTTGGAGGTATTTCGAAGGTTCTCCATTCTTTAAATAAAGCAACTAAATCCTGATAGTCTTTGGAAGTTAGGTTTTTAGTTTGGGTACCTCTGGTCCTTTCTTTCTTATCCGTTTGACAGCTAAAAAAGAGCATTAATAAAAGAGAAAGAATGACGGTAGTTGTTCTCATATGTTGATGGTGTTTATTCTTATTTTGGTCACAATGAAGGGTAACCTTGTTGTGTATGGTTTGTTGCGTGTTTAATCAACTAATTTAGTAAACAAATACTTGCCATAGAAAATTCCAAAGGAATTTTCCAAATGAACACTTGCTAAAGCAATTAATTTTAAACGGTGTTATGTATAGTTTTTTAAATACTGATTATTTATAAGACATCTCTGGCCATTCGTCTTTCCAAGGTTTTGCTTCTTCTAATTGATATGCTAATTGATATAATAGTTCATCTTTACCATTAGGTGCTTGAAACATAGATCCTAATGGAAGATTATCAATTTTAGACAAAGGGACGGACATAGCAGGATGCCCACAGATATTAGCAAAACTTGTTAAACTAAGTGTTTGGCCAACAACATATTTTTTATCCATAAAAGAATCCTTCATGGGGTTTAAAAACTCAATCGGTTGGGTTTTAATTGGGCAAACCGCAGAAAAAAGCACATCATTTTCTTCAAACATAGATTTAAAAATAGTAGGAATATAATTT
>Ga0075467_10003133_pt1 | contig 12797 bp, 14 predicted proteins | sample DEB08_DNA_9_FD_75067 | JGI IMG/M metagenome (GOLD analysis project Ga0075467, IMG submission 75067) | Aqueous microbial communities from the Delaware River and Bay under freshwater to marine salinity gradient to study organic matter... | ecosystem: Environmental > Aquatic > Marine > Coastal ...
AGACAATCGAACATCGACGCTTGCAATACCGCAAAGCCGTCGCATAATATCAACAATAATGGTGAGCAAAGTCTCTAACGGCTCAGGTAATAGTCTGTGACAATTTATATGACGACGGACATTTTGAGAACTGGAGTCTTAAAAGATTATTTAAAATCAGTAGCTTATTTGGATAATTTGTAAATGACAAGAAAATGACAAGCTCAAAACGAGCATTTTTCGCTAAATTTCGCAATTTGCAGGCAGTCTCAACTCGATATCATACACTATGTCTTTGAGCTTGTTCTCGCTTGAAAACATATTTGCGTAAATTTGGTTCAAAAGTCCTTCGAGATTATCCAGTTGGCTTTTAGTTTTGATTTGCAAGGAAATGCCGGAAGGTGTCGAACTCTTCGCTCCGACGGCTGTCTTCTTGATCGACCAATGCACAAATGCTCACAATTGCCGATATCGTCACAATTATTAATACAATCAGGGTCATCGTTTTTTCCTTTTTGAAGCCCCACCAAGTTGCCAGCTTGCGTTTAGCCTTATCTCATTAATGACTAGAAAATTCAGGAGGCGATGTGCGTTTCGTCACATTGCAGAAATAATACATTGGCAATTGACGATTGTGAGCAAAGGCAGAAAAGCGGAAAAGACTTGCTTTCTAAATTCCTTACAAAATGAAATGGATAATTTTATTCTTAAGACTTTGATGTGTGTCAAGAACAACAAGACACATTCCTGCTATTGATTGCTTCTTTTTTCATGTGGAGGAACTTATATGTTTGAAAAAATCGTGGTCGGTATTGATGGTTCAGAAACATCGGAAAACGCTTTACGCTTAGCCTGTGATCTAGCTCAAAAATATCATTCAAAAATCCATCTTGTTCACACACCCCAGCCAAATACAGTTGCGTTCGCATTGGGGGCGGCTGCTGGCTATCATGCAGTTACAACAATGCCGTCTTATGATGAGGTTCAAAAAGCCGGTGAAAAGATTTTGAACTCATCGATGGCTGTCGCAAAAGACTGTGGTCAAGTTATATGGCAAACTCACATGGAGAGAGGAGATCCAGCAGATCAAATCATCGCTTGTGCAGAATTGTGTGGTGCGGACTTGATTGTCACGGGTCGTCGGGGACTAGGCAGCGTTGGTTCTATTGTTCTAGGTAGTACGACTCAACGTGTAAATCATTTGGCAAAGTGTGCATGCCTATCTGTCGTTTAATTGTTGATAATCAATTACAGCGAAGAGATTGCTGCAGCTAGCGAAATTGCACCGCTTGATCATGCAAAAAAGCCCGCCAATATGACGGGCTTTTCTATAATTTGATAGCTTTTTACTAGGCCTAACGCTTTGAGAACTGGAAAGAACGACGGGCTTTTGCCTTACCGTATTTCTTACGTTCAACAACACGGCTATCGCGTGTTAGGAAGCCGCCTGGTTTCAAGGCTGCGCGAAGCTCAGGCTCAAAATAGGTAAGTGCTTTTGAGATGCCGTGACGAACCGCACCAGCTTGGCCAGAAAGACCACCACCAGTTACTGTTGCAACGATATCATATTGTCCATCACGGGCAGCAGCTTTAAGCGGCTGATGGATCAACATTTGAAGAACTGGACGGCCAAAATAGGCTGAGTATTCTTTTTTATTGATCGTGATCTTGCCTGAGCCTGGTTTAATCCAAACACGGGCAACAGCGTCTTTACGCTTGCCAGTCGCATATGCGCGGCCTTGAGCGTCTAGTTTTTGAACATATACAGGGCCAGTTTCAATAACGGCTGCTTCAGCGACTGCGCCGCCAAGTTCTTCGAGTGAATTGATCTCAGCCATTATGCAGTCCTCTTGTTTTTAGCGTTCATGGAAGCAACATCAAGAACTTCTGGGTTCTGCGCTTCATGAGGATGGTCAGTGCCTGCATAAACGCGCAGGTTTTTCATCTGGACGCGGCCAAGTGGGCCTTCTGGCAACATGCGCTCAACAGCTTTTTGAACAACACGCTCAGGAAAACGGCCTTCAATGATCTGGCGGGCAGTGCGTTCTTTGATGCCGCCTGGATGGCCAGTGTGCCAGTAATATTTCTTGTCTGTGAATTTTTTGCCGGTCATTTTGACTTTTTCGGCGTTGATCACGATGATATTGTCGCCATCGTCCACATGAGGTGTGAAAGAAGGTTTGTGCTTTCCGCGCAAACGCAGTGCAATAATAGATGCCAAACGGCCAAGAACAACGTTCTCGGCATCGACTAGAACCCATTTTTTCACCACATTGGCCGGCTTTTGGCTGAATGTTTTCATTGGTAAAACCCTTGTTGGTTATCTGAACCGAAAGGCGAGGGGCGTCCGCTTGGGAATAACCATCTCATTTTCCGGAAACTCGGAGCATTTCTTTTAACGGCTCACAATCAAGCTTGAGATAAAGGAAAGGCACCAAATAAAGTCAGGCTCTAAGCGTCAAATCTTGCGATCTTTAACAAAGAGCCTGTTTCAACGGCGTGTATAGGCGAGGCGCATAAGCGCGTCAAGCATGTTTTTTCGAAAGTGATTTTAAAACCGAAATGATTTCAATGACTTAAAAATGTGGTATTATTTTACCACCTAAACTCTATTGATTTTTCAGCTTCCAAAAATACCAAACTAATAAGAACATCACAAGAAAGCCGATCACACCCCAAAAACCGAAAATATCATCTATGATGATAGCAAATGAACCTCTGCCCGGTATCATTTAGTGGCTGTCCTCGTTTTTGGCTATAGTGACCAACAACCCGATAACAACGCCCGCTGCAATCATTATCACACCATTATCAATAGCCTCTCTTGAACTGCTGCTGCCTAAATAACGTTTGGCTGCAAATATTCTTTGCTCTTCCCCTTCTATCGAAGCGACATAAAATCCAATAGCGGTTCTCAAAATTCCCCAAATGACCATGGCCCAAGCCATGATTGCTCCCACTCTTATAAAAAACAAATTTTTTACTCCTTGGTATGCGAAATAACTAAAATCTAACTTGGAATCCCTCACCCCCGTCTTGCCACCCAAAGGACAAACGGGATCGTCACCAGATACATGGTGATGCCATAAACGCCTGAGGGCAGGGAATAAGCCGTAAGACCTTCCGAGCCAGCCACGATCAAAGCGCCGACGGTAATGCCGAGCGTTGCGTTTTGAATGCCCGTTTCAATGGCAACGGTCTTGACCTCGTCTCCATCAAGGCTTGCAAGTCGTGCAAGTCCACCGCCGATAAGCAACAGCATGATGTTTAGCGCGATCAAGGCAGGGCCGAGCGTTGGCAGGTTCTCGATAAAGACATTCCAGTTGGCAGCCAAAGCGCCAACGACGATTACAACGAACAAGCCTGTTGCGACTTTCGACATGATTGGTTCGAATTTCTCAGCAATATTGCTGGCCTTGTGGCGCACAGCTACGCCGATCAATACTGGAACTGCCGTGATGACAAACATGGAAATGGCCAGCGAGGTTACATTCACCTCGGGCGCCGCCGCTCCCATGAAATAGGAAACGGAAAACCAAACCAGCGAGGGAACGGTGACAATGGATAACAAGCTGACAACGCCGGTCAACGTCACCGACAAAGCCACATCGCCCAAGGCAAGTTTGGCCAAGATGTTGGAAGTTACGCCGCCCGGACAAAATGACAGGATCATTATGCCAACTGCAAGTTCGCCAGTGATGCCAAATAAATGAACCAACGCAAACGCCACTATTGGCAACAGAATCACCTGACCGATAACGCCTATGGTGAATGCTTTGGGTTGAACAACAACACGTTTGAAATCGGCAATAGTCAGGCCAAGGCCAAGCGTAAACATGATGATTGCCAACGATAGCGGCAGGAATACCGTTAATAAAAGTCCCATAAATTTCCCCTCCAAAGATGTTTTTCGCAGCCTAGCGAGGTTTGCCGAGTTTGCAACTATCCGCTTTGCCTTGTCCCAAGCTGATCATAAGCAAAAATCACACTCGATTTTTATGCAATCTCTCCCTATATTCCTTTCAATACCAAATCGGAGATGGGTCCATGCTGGACGATGTTTATAACGCCAAGATCATAGAATATGCCGGTAATATACCCCATGCGGGCCGTTTGGATACGCCGGATGCAACAGCAAAAGCCCATTCCAAACTTTGCGGCTCCACAGTCATTGTCGATCTTAAAATGGAAGAAGTCGATGGCACGCTGACCGTCACTGATTTCGCCCATGACGTGAAAGCCTGTGCTTTGGGTCAGGCATCATCGTCCATTGTTGCGCGTAACATTATCGGGGCCACGGCTGGCGAACTCAAAGAAGTCAAAAAACTTGCCTATGCAATGTTGAAGGATAATGGCCCTGCGCCAAAAGGGCGTTTTGCTGAATTGAAATTCATTGAGCCTGTGCGCGAATATAAAGCGCGTCATGCGTCCACCTTGCTTACCTTTGACGCAGTCGTTGATTGCGTTGAAGAGATTGAAGCCAAACGAAAAGCTGCAAAACGCGAAAAACAGGCAACAGTCAAAAAACATGCTTTGAAAGCTCTTTCAGGTGCTGGAATAAAGTTCCGTGTGCGCTGAGAACAAAAAAGACGCAGACGGAAATGAACCTAAACGATCAACCAAAATCTCTGGCAGAAATTGGTCTGGCGCTTGGCCAAAAACGCCCGGTCGCCTGTTGGGCATTGGGATTATCAAAGCATACCAGCTGACCCTGTCGCCCTTCGTTGGTCGCTCCTGCCGCCATATGCCAACCTGTTCTGAATATGGATATGAGGCGATTGCCCGCCACGGCTTGTTCCCGGGTGGATGGCTTACGTTTTGGCGGGTGCTGAAATGTAACCCCCTTGGCAAAGCTGGGTTGGATCCTGTTCCCGAGCAGATGCGGTGGAAGTTGTAATACTGCACGCAACCTCAAAAACCTTTGCTCTTGATATGAAAACCGCTATGGCAGGTTCAAACATGCTTAGTAGGTTCACAAACACATGAAAAACAAACCAGCACTCACAGTTGAAGTTTCGCGCGGCAACACGGTCCATCAATATCTTGAGAGCGTTCACAAGGTTGATATTGTGGTGTCTGACGCGGACGGCAAAATCGTCGATAGCTGGGGCGATGGCGACCGATTGGTGTTTCCCAGATCTGCGAATAAAGCATTGCAAGCTTTGCCGCTAGTTGAGAGCGGCGCTGCGGACAAATTTGGGTTTGAGCCACGCCATCTGGCATTGGCTTGCTCGTCTCACAATGGCGAAGTTTTTCAGACAGAAGCCGCAAACCATATGTTGGCAGCAGCCGGATTGGACGCGACTTGCTTGGAATGCGGTATTCAACTTCCCTATCATCCCCGCGACACAGAAAAACTGATACGCGATGGTGTTCCTGTTTCAGCCATCCACAATAATTGTTCGGGAAAGCATTCAGGCTTCCTAGCCTTTGCGGCCCATCAGGGTTTTCCGACCGAAGGCTATATTCAATTTCGTCATATTGTTCAGCAAGAAATTGCCGGAGCGCTAGAAAGTGTTACAGGCGAAAAACACGGAGCAGACAATCACGGTATCGATGGTTGCTCGATCCCAACTTACGAAATTCCGTTAAAAGCATTAGCAGCTGCCTATGCCAAATTCGGTGTTGGAAATGACAGCGGCAAAGAGCGATCAAAAGCCATGTTGAGATTGCGCGATGCCTGTATCGCGCACCCTGAGATGGTGGCAGGCAGTGAGCGCTTTGATACAGAGTTGATGAGAGCCTTGAAAGGACGCGCGTTTACAAAAACAGGCGCTGAAGGCGTGTTCACAATAGCCTTGCCAGAGCTTGGATTAGGCGCAGCATTAAAATGCCATGACGGAACAACAAGAGCAGCCAAGGTTGCCTGCGCATGGCTGGTTGAATTTTTGCTTGAAAAAAGTGATTCAGGACTTTCAGAAACGGCCGGTAACGCGATTAAAAGACTCACAAATCCAGTTTTGAAAAACTGGAACGCAATAGAAGTTGGCAACCTAAAGGTTGTGAATTGATGGCTCCTGCTGATTGGCTCTTATTTCTTGATTATGCTGGCGTTGCAGTCTTTGCGGCGACTGGCGCACTGGCAGCTTCGCGAAAACAATTGGACATTATAGGGTTTGTTTTCCTTGCCAGTTTTACTGGCATTGGCGGGGGAACCTTGCGCGATTTAATCTTGGGCCAAGCGCCAGTTTTTTGGGTGAGCAATCCAAATTATATTCTGGTCTGCGTAGGGATTGCGATCTTGGTTTATCTAACCGCTCATTTGTTGGAAAGCAGGTATCGAGCTTTGCTTTGGCTGGATGCGATAGGCCTTGCTGCATACTGTGTGATGGGAGCTGCAAAAGGATTTGCGGCTACAGGATCCGCGACCGTTGCAATTATCACCGGAATGCTGACAGCGACTTTTGGGGGCATATTGCGTGATATTCTTTCAGGCGAAGCCTCAGTTATCTTACGACCAGAGATTTATGTTACCGCCGCGATGGCAGGCGCGGGAACCTATGTTGCGACTCAGTTCTTAGAATTTCAGCCAAGTCTTGCAATAAGCATCGCAGTGCTTGTTGCGTTTGCCGTTAGAGGTGGCGCCATCATCTTTGGTTGGACAATGCCCAAATATCGTCCAAGGGCAGGGCGTAGCGAAGCGGAATTGAAACGCAAGGGCATACTCAAAGATCGTGATTAGAACCGCGGCGGATTTTTATATTGAGTAGCCTGCTTTTGCCCATTTCTAACCATTCCGTTTACTGCATGAGTTCGCAAAAGAAAAAGGGTAGCAGCAAATTTAGATCTGCTACCCAAGTTCCATTCAATGCTGCTGACGTTACGCCGTCTTTAATAAATCTCGCAAAGAACCAAAATGTTTGTCCCAACCAGCATCAAGAGCGAATGATAGAGCGATGCCATTTGAATCAGCCGGCAGTCCAGTATGAACCATGGTTAGTTTCGTGCCGCTCTCAACTTCTTCCAATTAACCAGCAATATCAAAAATTGGAAAGTTTCAACCTGTTTCTTCTCATTTATCTACAGCCCTTTCTTTGTTGTCAGATAGAAAAAATCCTGACTTTAGGAACAGCATAAAAGAGTCAATTTCAGCTGTCGAGGCGGCAATCAAAGTTATGACTAAGAAAGAGAAGACTTCATTGGGTGAGGGCATCAAAATTCTTGAAAAAAACATAGCCTTGCATCCCGCATTGAAGGATGCGTATTCAAAGTTATACGGATGGAGCAGTGACGATGGCGGGATTAGATACAGCTTGATGGAAGAGTCCAATTTAACGATGGCAGACGCAAAATACATGCTGGTAATTTGTAGCGCATTAACAAACTACATTATTGAAAAATCAATAATCGTCTAACCTCTTGCACCTTCTGCCCAAATCTCCTAAACCCCGCTCATCATAACTGCCGGTCAATCCCGGCTTTCCGATCAACCACCCGCGTTCGTAGGCGGGACTGGATAAAGGCTACTTGGTTCATTCAACCAAAATGCCTAAGGAGAACGCCCAAGATGGCATCCCAAATCAATCTCACATTTCCCGATGGCTCAATGCGCGAATTTCATGCTGGTATCTCTGGCTTAGAAGTTGCTGAAAGCATCGCAAAATCCCTCGCAAAAAAGTCCGTTGCCTATGCCCTTGATGGCGAGTTGCGCGACATTGTCGACCCTATTGAAAAAAGCGGAAAACTGGAACTCGTCATGCGCACCGACGCTCGGGCGCTAGAGCTTATCCGCCATGATGCAGCCCATGTGATGGCCGAAGCGGTTCAGGAAATTTGGCCAGGAACACAAGTGACCATTGGCCCGGTAATTGAAAACGGTTTCTATTACGACTTTGCCAAAGACGAGCCGTTTACGCCTGAAGACTTGCCTATCATCGAAAAGAAGATGCGCGAAATCATTGGACGCAATAACAAGTTCACCAAAGAGATTTGGTCACGCGATGAAGCCAAAGCTCATTTCGAAGCCAAAGGCGAGAAATACAAAGTGGAACTGGTTGATGCCATTCCAGCCGATCAGTCGCTTAAGATGTATAAGCAGGGCGATTGGATGGACTTGTGCCGTGGCCCGCATATGCGTTCTACCAATGACATCGGCAATGCGTTCAAACTGATGAGCGTCGCGGGTGCCTATTGGCGCGGCGACAGCAACAACGCCATGTTGACCCGCATCTATGGAACAGCTTGGGCTACCCAAGAAGACCTCGATCAATATCTTCACGTCTTGGAAGAGGCAGGTAAGCGTGACCACCGCAAGCTTGGCCGTGAAATGGACCTGTTCCATTTTCAGGAAGAAGGGCCAGGTGTCGTGTTTTGGCACTCAAAAGGTTGGCGTATTTTCCAGTCGCTGGTGAGTTATATGCGCCGCCGTTTGGAAAACACTTATGAAGAGGTCAACGCACCGCAAATTCTCGACAAGAGCTTGTGGGAAACTTCAGGTCACTGGGGCTGGTATAATGAGAACATGTTCGCGGTGAAATCCGCCCATGCCTTCATGAACGATGAAGACGAAGAAGCTGATCATCGTCTCTTTGCTTTAAAACCAATGAATTGCCCTGGCCATGTTCAGATTTTCAAGCACGGGCTTAAATCCTATCGCGACCTTCCCGTACGTTTGGCTGAGTTTGGCGCAGTTCATCGCTATGAGCCATCAGGCGCGTTGCATGGCCTGATGCGTGTGCGCGGCTTTACGCAAGATGATGCTCACGTGTTTTGCACAGAAGAGCAGCTCGAAGCTGAATGCCTTCGCATCAATGATTTAATGATGTCCGTCTATGCTGATTTTGGCTTCGAGGAAGTGGTGGTCAAATTGGCCACCCGTCCGGAAAAGCGAGTCGGCAGCGACAAAAGCTGGGATCATGCGGAAGGCATATTGCGCCGCGTGCTTGATAAGATGGCTGCTGAATCCGGCGGTAAAATCAAGACGGGCGTCAATGAAGGCGAGGGCACATTTTATGGGCCAAAATTCGAATACACCTTGAAAGATGCTATCGGCCGTGAATGGCAGATGGGGACGACACAGGTCGACTTCAATCTGCCTGAACGCTTCAATGCTTTTTATATCGATCAAAACTCAGAAAAAGTTCAGCCAGTTATGGTCCACCGTGCAATCTGCGGATCAATGGAACGTTTCCTGGGCATCTTGATCGAAAACTATGCCGGTCACTTCCCCCTATGGATGGCGCCGCAACAAGTCGTGGTGGCAACCATTACAGAGGGTGCGGATGCCTATGCTGAACAAGTTGTCGCCAAACTTCGCAAGGCTGGATTGAACGCCGTCAGCGATATCCGTAATGAAAAGATCAATTACAAGGTTCGCGAGCATTCTCTTGCCAAAGTGCCTGTGATCATGGTTTGCGGCATGCGCGAAGCGGAAGAAAACACGGTCAATATCCGTCGTCTCGGTTCGCAAAACCAGACTTCTATGTCTTTGGATGAAGCCATTGCGAGCCTGGTGGATGAGGCAACGCCGCCGGATTTGAAACGGTTGGCTTAGCGTTTGGAAATGGAATTATTGATTACTAATGTTCAACAATGGGCTGGGGAAAATCCTTGGCCCATTTTGATTTGTTTGGTCGCAATAAATATCTACACCTATTGCCTCTTTGCACTTGATAAAAGTCGCGCAGAGGCTGGCGGCGAATTTTCAAGAAGGCGTGTCCCTGAAAACAAATTGTTGTTGTTAGCACTGATAGGCGGCTCGCCTGCTATGGTGGTTGGCCAAAAATTGCTGCGCCATAAAACGCGCAAACAACCGTTTGGCGCGCTCTTGAACGCTATTGTCATTCTTCAAGTGATCGCCTTGGTGTTCATTTATTACGGATTTAGCTTTTAGGAACATCGAGCAATTTTTTCGTTGCTTTTGGAAAACGCTTTCAACCAGGCATCATCAATCTGGCGTAAACGATCGGGATCAATTTGATCTTTGTGATTCCAATAGTCACCCGAACCAATGAATTGCTGTTTCTCAGCTTCTAATGTCAAAGCGGCCTCAATAGCCCTTATATCCGCTTGTGCTTGCAAGTTAGAAAAAGTCTGATTGCGATAAGAGCATAGGTCCGCGCCATCGGCCTGCATATCAATGCGAGGGAAGGTCAACCGGCTTTTATTGAGGCGAGAGGCATTGACGTTCAAGCAGCCTTGCTTTGCAGCGAGTGCCATCAGCCTGTTGGATTTAGCCTCGAGACTTTGAAGCGTTGGGTCTTCGCGAAGAGGGTCAGCCGTTCCATTTCCATAAAAGTGAGTACTGCCCTTATGTTCGTAGACCATGTCACAACCACAAAAAATCATCATGCTGGGGCGCAATGCATGCAGGGCCCAATAGGCTGCGGTAAAGGCCATGGTACCACCCGCATAGAGGACCCCGCCGTAGGCGTTATTTGCCGAAACATAGGTGTCGTAGGTTATAATTTTCCGACCATCACGATTAGGTGGCATACGTTCAACGGGGAAATCGCCAGCGTGAACCAGATGTGTCCAATCATCCCGAATTCGCCAGGCATTGTTAATGACAACAATCGCATCAAAACGATCCGCATCGAAATCGCGAGCATTGATGGCATCTGCAGCCGAGCCCAAAATTAGTACAGTCCGCGCCATTGTTAAACCCCAATTTCACTTTTTCTTAGGAACTAAGTAGGGCGCAAACGCCCTACAACAATCGCATTTATCTATAAAGTTTTCTAAGACTTACTTGCCGGCTTTGAGTTGCTCGAACATCAATCCCTTGGCGGTGCGGTTCGCAAAACCTTTCCAGTGATTGTGCTCAGGCTTGAAGCTTTTGTCCTCATTTGCTGCCCAAACGCTATCATTAGAATTTGGAACCAGATCTAAGAATGGTGCCATTGCTGTATCGCTTTTCAGATATTTACCCATCCAAGCTGTGGCAAAATGTTGGGAGATATTGTTCATGCGCACATTATCCCAAATTGCATCGGCATAATGCTCGAATGCCGGAAACCCAAGTTCCTCGTCAAAGGCATAGCCTTCTTCAGGGGAGGGCATCGGCGCGCCAGCATTATGGTTGGCATCTTTGAAGGTTAGAAGCGAGCGATCAACATTCACCGCGCCTTTCCAGATGGCTTTTGTTCCGTTTTCATATCCTGAGACATCATCCACTGATCCGGCTACAAATAGCATTGGAATTTGGACGCCTTTTAATGTTTCCGCATCCCAAAATCCTGTGTTCATACCCCATGGCGCAAAGGCTATTGCTGTCTTGATACGCGGGTCCGGCAAAGCGTTGTGGCTGTCACTACCGCTTTTGTGAATATCTAGAGTTCCAAGCGGGCCGCCCCAAGGATAATCTATCGAAGCTTGAGTGACGCCGCCGCCAGCCGTGATCACGGCTCCGTAACCACCCATCGAATATCCGATGAGGCCAGTGTTGGATGCATCGGCCAAGCCACTCAAAAAGCTTGAACCATCCGCAGAAAGCCGAGCCATTTCATTTAATACGAATTTTTGATCCAATGACCTATTGATAAGCGTTGAGCCGAAAGCCAATTTATTGTCATAGGTAGAATCCGTGTGATCGATCGATGCGACCACATAGCCTTTTGAAGCAAGGTTTTCTGCTAAATGAGAGAGTAAAAATCGATTTCCCGGATAGCCATGGGAAATAAGGATCAATGGAAATGGCGTTCCATTAGCTGCTGGCGCAGCATCGCGCATTGCTTTGCCCTGCAACGGCACCATGGTTTTACCATCGCGCAATTGGGCCATCAATGTGGTGGTGCCTTCAGCGCCTTCCGCCGCTGGATACCAAACTTCAACCGTCAAAGGACGATCATAAGTTGGAAGTGGGTCTGGCTTTGGTTCCGTTGGATCAATTGCCACAACATTAATTTGTCCGGGGTTCACCAGTTCGATTTGACGAACACCCACAGGCAAATTTCCATAAGCCGCAAGCTCAGGTGCATCGGGTCTTTGGACATCAATCCTGTTTTCAGCCAATGCAGTTCCTCCACAGGTATAAAAGAACATGCTGCCTAACTTTCAGCAGTCTGTCGACTTAACTTTTTAATATATTTGGAAAATTAGCCAGCCACGATGACTTCAACGTCGCGGTTCACGCCCGGAATAACAGTAAAATCATTCGAGTAAATACGATCACCATTTTTGGCAATGGCGGTATATTTACCTTCAGATAAAACCAAACGCGGAAATGCACTAGTGGATTCGGTTATCAAGTCGCCGCTTTCATTAAGCACCGACCATTGGGTATTTGCCAATGCGTCCCCACCTGCGGAGCGCACAAGGCGCAGTGTTGCCCGCGCTGCTCTGTGTTTAAGTTGGGCTCGTGTAACTTTTCCCGCTTCCACCTTGATGTCCGCGCGGATTTCCGCATTCAAATCGCCAAACTGCGAAACGACGTGATAAATGCCTTCTTGAAAGGGAACAATCTGGTCTGGCAAGACCCGCCGAGCGATCAATTTACGCTCTCCGCGTTCATCGGCCTCTTGTTCATAGACATCAAATCTCAACAGGTCTTTTGCTATAGGCGTATCTTCGCCAGCAACAGCACTGAGTTCCATGCCTCCAGCGCTGAGGATGAAAATCTCATCACTCGTATCAGGTCCAATTTCCACCTTGCGAATGGCACTCGCATGCCCGTAAGCAGCATGAACCAGATATTGGCCGGCGGACATGTTAAAGGTTTTGGTGCCGCCCGATGCATTTGCCAATAACGGGAGCGTACCTTCACTTGTAATATTGGGACCGAAGATGCGCCATTCCAAACCGCGTTCAACGGGAACACCATCCTGTATCAATTGGGCAATCATGGTCACTTTGAAAGTTTTTTGGTTTGTATTACCGCT
>Ga0075467_10003135_pt1 | contig 12785 bp, 11 predicted proteins | sample DEB08_DNA_9_FD_75067 | JGI IMG/M metagenome (GOLD analysis project Ga0075467, IMG submission 75067) | Aqueous microbial communities from the Delaware River and Bay under freshwater to marine salinity gradient to study organic matter... | ecosystem: Environmental > Aquatic > Marine > Coastal ...
ACAAACCGACCGATCTAGCGCAGCAGGTGATCCTGCGGAACGTGATCTTCCAGTGAGAACTCGGAAAACAGCGCCGCCTATGCTTCCTGCCTTGGTCCCCCATCATCGCTAAATCCCCCAATTACTAAGTGAATTGAATGAGCGACAGCACCTCAAATCAACAAGAGTTTTTCAACAAAATCAGCCCATTTGCTGGTATGCTGCATCTCAGCGAATGTCCAATTTTTACGCAGTGGCATTCGGTCAAAGCGAACTTGACATTACAGCTGCCATCTTTCGGCAGGTAGATTTTCCACACGTCCAAAAAGCAACAACGCCAGCCCGGTCTGACGAAAAACTGCCGCTTATCTATTGGGGCTTACTTGTGCGTTTCTAATCAAGGCGGCTAGGCGGTAAAAGCCGTGCGCCATCTTAGTGAAGGGTGTGAGGAGGAAAAAACTCAGCACAGCCCCGAGGTGCACGGCGAGGAGCGTGGGCATTGCCGCAGTCCCTCCGAGCCAATAGAGCGCCAGTCCCGTCAGCCCGACAAAGCCCAACAAAGCGATAAATCCAATGTCGCCGCTCCATGCGTTTGCGTCGCTGAGGGCGTGGTCGGAGCGGAGTTTGAGCCACGCCATCCACCCGCATCCCACAGTAAGAATGATCCCGCCTGACACACCAAGAAGTTTGGGCAGAGACCAGAATGTATAAGGCGCTGGCAGATCGAAAACGTAGTGCAACAGGGTCGCCGAGCTGGTTGAGGCAAAGCACAACAGGAACCCATACATGACCGCCTGATGCGCATAGCGGCGCGCATGACTAAAGCGATCTTCGTCTTCGAAGTTACAGCCGTCTCCGTGACCTGCCGCTAGATCTTTCATTTTTGCGACGTCTTTCAATGCGGCGGTGACGTCACTCAATCTGACCCGTTTGCCGTCGATGTAGTGCCAATAACGGCGCAAACTGACTGCGAGGCTCAAAAGTGGAAACACGAATGCAGGTAAGAAAATCGTCACCATCGCGTTATGGGAAAGAACCGCGTAGAAGCCTGCGCCGCCCATGGAGCCGATCGCACGGATAGCGAGGAATAAAAACGCAAAACCTCCGACCAAGGCCAGTGCAATAGCGCCACCTTGTGTGTGGAATTTTCGCGCGACAGGTTGCGGCCAAGCGAAGCTTTCCCAGCTATCGCGGCGCACTTCGGCGAGGGCTGCTGGCAAGTTCAGGTCGAACTCGTGGGGAGCCGTATATTGGCAGGCGTAGTAGCACCCGCGGCAATTGTGGCACAGGTTCGCAAGCTGCGTGATGTCGCCATCCGCAAAGGCGCGTTCACGGTGCAGAGCCGGAAAGACCGAGCAATAACCTTCGCAATAGCGGCAGGCGTTGCAGATTTCGGCCTGACGGCGGGCTTCTTGGATCAAATCAACTTGCATATGCTGCGGCCTCCCGACCAGCGATACGGCCAAACACGGTGCCGATAGTCATACCAAATCCGGCGAGATAGCCTTGGCCAAGGATGGAGCCTGCCATGGCTTCGCCAGCGGCCCAAAGGTTTTGAATGGGGCCGTTTGCTGCGCGACATTGCGCGGTCTCGTCGACCTTGAGGCCGAGGTAAGTAAAGGTAACGCCCGTGCGCAGCGAGTAGCCATAGAACGGTGGCTCGACGATCGGGCGCGCCCAATTTGTTTTCGCTGGCGTGAGGCCAGTGGTGGCCACGCCGTCCAGCTCGGTCGGGTGGAAGTTGGAGGTATCGCCACAGGCGGCATTGAACTCTGCGACAGTCCGGAGAAGCGCATCGGCGGGGATATCCATTTGCGCGGCCAACCCTTCCAGCGTGTCTGATTTTAACGGTGGAAATACAGACGGCATAAAGAGGTTCAGCGACTTTGCGTCAATGATAACGTAGCCAACTTGGTCAGGCTGGGCCGCGACCAGACGGCCCCAAATCGCATAGCGCTTCGGCCAGACATCCTCGCCCTCGTCATAGAACCGTTCGCCGTTCTTGTTGACAACAATCGAGAACGGCACGCAGTCCAGCCGCGTGACGATCCCACCGTCATATTTCGGCGCGCGCCCGTCAATGGCAACGGCGTGGCACTGATCGGCATCGCCGACGGACTCGACGCCTTGTGCCAAAAGATCGGCCAGAACAACGCCCCGATTATAAGGCGTGCCGCGGATGAGGAAGTTTTGTGCGGCGGGCCCCCAAGCGCGGGTCAGCCAATCGATGTCGGCCTGAAACCCGCCTGAGGCGACGATGACAGCCTTGGGGGCAATGCTGTGATTTTGGCCATTGTGCGTATAATCCACGCGGCGGATTTTATCGCCGCTGAGTTCCAGATGGGTCACTGCAGCCTCATAGAGCACGCCAATGCCAAGCCGGTCTGCCGTCCGGTAATAGGCGTTCACCAGACTTTTCCCGCCGCCCATGAAAAAGGCGTTGGTCCGCCCGAGCGAGAGGGTCCCAGAGAGGGAGGGTTGGAAACGGACGCCGTGTGCCTCCATCCAAGGTAAGCATTCCTCCGACGTTTGAATGGCCAAGCGCGCCAGTTTCTCATCGGTTTTGCCACCTGTGACCTTGAGCAGGTCAGCGAAATATTCGTCTTCGTGATACGCCTCGACCAGAGGTCCAAGCGGCTCTTTGTGCATGCAGCGAAAGTTGCGGGTGTGCCGCGAGTTGCCGCCGCGATAGGCCTTGGGAGCGGTCTCTAAGATCAACACCTTCGCGCCCGCCTCGGCTGCTGTCATGGCGGCACAGAGCGCGGCATTGCCGCCGCCGATAATCGCGATGTCGTAATGGGTCATGCGACATATCCTTTGTTGCACCGACTTTAGCTGCCTCCGTTTCATTTGACTATTGCCGCCTTTACTGCAATTCATGCGTCATGCGCATTAATTATGATTTCGGTGATTTAGAGGCTTTTCTGGCAGTGAAGGAAACGGGATCGTTTCATGGCGCAGCCGAGCGTTTGAACCTGTCCCAATCGGCAATCACCCGTCGAATTCAGAAACTGGAAGAGGCGCTGGGAAGTCAGCTTTTCGAGCGCACAACGCGCAGCCTGCGTCCCACATTGGCCGCCAAGCGCCTGCAATCGCGGGCCGAGGCGATCATCAGCGAAGCTCAGGAAACCACCCGCGCAATGCGCGACGAAAGCGTGGCGTTTGCCTTTCAACGTGGTGCAGTGATTTCGCTGGCCGCAATTCCAAGCGTTGTCGGCATGCTTATTTCGCCCGCGATCACCACATTTCGCGCGGCAGGTCACGAAGCGCGCCTGCGGATCATTGACGGATCCGCCAATGAAGTGGCCGAGGCTGTGGCGACGGGGGAGGCCGACTTTGGCATCAGTTCGATCCCGATGCTGGAGCCGTCCACCGACTTTGAGGCACTGTTTGACGACCAGATCGTCTTGGCCTTGGCCCTGTCTCACCCTCTTGCGGGGCAAGCCAGTTTGCGCCTGAACGATCTTGAAGACACGCCGCTGATCGTGCCTGCTCGTGGCACAGGCAACAGGCTTTTGGTCGATGAGGCCATGGCGCGGGCGCGCATGCCTTTGATGTGGGCATTCGAGGTTGGGCGTTCCACAACAGCGGTCACCTTGGTGCAAGACGGCATGGGTGCGGCCCTGTTGCCGCAGTCCGCAATCGGGGATGCACAAGTCGCAACCTGCACGCTTGATGCACTTAATATCGCGCGACCAGTTGGCCTTTTGTCGCGACTTGGCCAGCGCGACAGCTCTCCCACTATTGCGTTAAAAGCAGCAATTCGGGTGGCGGCATTGGCGAATAGGCTTTGACGGCTTTGCCCGATTGACGCGATAAGTAAACAGGTTTCACTGGGTGTCAGCATCGCGCGGCTCGGGCCTTATATCGCTCAACCAAAGGCGCTTAGAAATTATGAAACATCTTGCGTTAACCTATGTGATTGCTGCGATTGGTGTTGGTGTTTTCAAGCTACTACATCTGCCGCTGCCATGGCTGCTTGGTCCGATTTTCGCTTGCCTGACTGCAGCCCTGGCGGGCGTTCCGATGAAGGGCAACAAGCTGATCAACGACGCGATGCGCTCTGTTTTGGGTGTCGCTGTCGGGGCCACATTCACGATGACATTGCTGATCTCAATGGCTGCAATGTGGCCGACGCTTTTGATGATCCCAGTGATGGTGGCTTGTATTGGTCTCATCGGCGTGCCCTATTTCCAACGCATCTGGGGCTTTGATTTTGCGACCAGTTATTACTCCGCGATGCCCGGAGGTCTGCAGGATATGCTTGCGTTTGGCGAGGAAGCGGGCGGCGATGTGCGCGCGCTTTCCCTGATCCACGCGACCCGTGTCATGGTAATTGTCGTGGCCTTGCCGTTTATTTTACAGGGTTATTGGGATGCGGACCTGTCCAATCCCCCAGGCGCGGCGGCGTCAACCATCGCACCGAGCCAACTGCTTTTGATGGTGGTCTGCAGTATTGTCGGTTGGCGCGGCGCAAAGGCGCTCGGCATGTTTGGCGCATCGATCTTGGGGCCGCTGATTGTGGCTGCGATCATGGCGCTTTTGGGCATCTTGCAACACCGCCCGCCCGCCGAGGCGATCTGGATGGCACAGTTTTTCATCGGCATGACCGTTGGCACGAAATACGCAGGCGTCACGGGGCCGGAGGTACGCAAGGATGTCACGGCGGCACTTGGTTTTTGTTTGATCCTAATCGTGCTGACGTTCATTTTCGCCGAGGCAATTCATGTGATCGGGCTTGCCCCCCCGATGGAAACGCTACTTGCATTTGCACCGGGGGGGCAGGCCGAAATGACAGTGCTCGCGCTGATCGTCGGGGCCGACATGGCCTTTGTGATTGCGCATCACGTCTTGCGGATTTTCGTGGTGATCCTCGGCGCGCCGATTGCGTCGCGGATCTGGAATGCCAAATAGCAGCTAGAGGATGCCGCGTGGCACCATAACCTCACCCCTTGCCAACAGCCTTGCGGTGCGGACCAAACCTGCAGATTTGAGTGTAATCCCGTCGTTGGTGATCTCGTAGTCCACCAAAACGTCGATCATGCCAGAGGCATGTTCGAGGGTGATTTTGGCGGGTGCCTCATTGGGCAGATTGGCCAGGCCAGACGCCACACTTCCGGGTGTGAGAACGCAAGACGCAAGACATTGCGCCCCTGTCACGGCCATCGTCGGGTGCGCCGTCCACGGCATGAAGTAACGCGCAGCGACGGTGCCGCCATCGCGCGCAGGCGCCAGCAGCCCGAACTTTGGCGTGACGGATTTGGCAACGTCTTTGATCCCCATCGCCTCGCCGGCTTTGATCCGCACGGCCTCCATCCGCGCAAAGAAGTCGCGGTTCTCGTTGAGTTCTGCAACGGTTTCATAGCCAGTGAGGCCAAAGGCATCAGCGCGGGCAATAACCATAGGCATCGCAACGTCCATGCAAGTGACTTCAATCCCGTCAAAGGTGTCACGCAGGCTGCCAGTGGGAAGGAATGCCCCTGTGGCACCGCCGACAGTATCCATGAATTGCAACCCTACAGAGGCCGCCGTTCCGGGCACGCCGTCGATGGCGGCATCGCCTGCGTAGACCACGCCGTCGGGGCTGGTTTGCACCTTGGCCACGACCCGCGCACCAGTGTTCACTGCGAGGATATTCACCGTAGTCTCAGCGCCCGTCATCTCGATCATGCCCATCTCGATTGCTGCGGGGCCGACCCCTGATAGGATATTCCCGCAGGTTGGTTTGAAATCAACTTGGCCGTCTTCGACGCTGACTTGCGCAAAGAAATAGTCGATGTCGGCCCAGTCATCGTTGGACTTTGACAGCATCGCGACCTTGGTCGTGACGGCGTTGCCACCGCCGATCCCGTCGATGTTGAGCGGATGGCCTGAGCCAATGGCAGCGACGAGAACCTTTGCCAAAGTCTCGCGATCTTCGGGCAGGTCCGCGCGGTTGAAGTATGGTCCGCGCGACGTGCCGCCACGCATGAACAGAAATGGAATTGGAGTTTGAGTCATGTCAGTGGCCATGGCAAATTAGAGAACTGTTGAAGCAATCCCGGAGGGAAATCGCGGTTGAGCGTCCATGCCATAGCACAGATAAAGGTGATGCCGGCGGCGGCATAAAACACCGCGAAGATCCAGCTTTTCTGGGCACGGAAGCGGATGAAAGCCACGAGGAAGACCGCCAACGCGAGGATGAACCCGACAAAAGCCGTGCCGAGAAGCAAGGCTCCGAACCAAGCAAGTGTCGACCAAAGCCCATCGGTGTTGATCTCTTCGTCTTGCTTTTCACGGTCCGCGAAAAGCGAGTGCGTGTCGGGCAAATAGCGCATTTGCACCAACAGGATCGCGAGGCAAACGAGTGTGACAGAGCCCACGAAGACAGGGAATACACGGTCCATGCGGGCATGATCGGGGATCAGCGACGCGTTGAAATACGCAATTGCAACGTAACCTGTGATCGCAAGAAGAAAAATCAACGGCGCGCGTTTGGTGCCCGCTTTGACGTCGCCTTCGGCCATGATCGACTTGGCGTTACGCAGGCCCACTACTACCGAAATGATTGTGATGACGATCAGGATGATGACGATAGGGCTAAAGATGTAGTCGATACCTTCTTCAAAACCTTTGCGGAAGCGCGATGCCGCAATTTGGTAGGCTTGGTTGGTGTAGCGCTCGGCAGGGGATGAAAGCACAAAACCGATGAGGAATGCAGGGCGCGACCAGTCAAAGCGGCGCAACATGATCCCCAGCAGGCCGATGCCAAAGAGCGCCACCAGATCCATGATCGACTGGCGCGACTGGAAGGCCGCGAAAGCGATGATCATGAAAATGAACGGTGCGAGCAGGGCAAAGCGGATGTTTGTGAGGCGTGCAATCGGGCCAGAGGCTGCGATGCATACAAGCGTGCCGACGACGTTTGCCAATGCCAAAAGCCAGACGATGGAATAGGTGATGTCGAGGTTATTCTTGAGCATCGACGGGCCGACCTCGATATTGCCGCTACCAAGTAGCGCGATACCAGAGATGAAAATCGCCATAGAGCCGGAACCGGGAATACCGAAGAGCAGGGTCGGAACAAGGCCCCCACCCTCTTTGGCGTTGTTCGAGCTTTCAGGCCCGATCACGCCGCGCACATCACCAGAGCCGAACTGCGACTTGTCCTTGGCGGTTTGCACGGTGTGCCCGTAGGCGATCCAGTCAACAACCGATCCACCAAGGCCTGGAATAACGCCAACGGTAACGCCGATAAGTGAACACCGTACGGAAAGCCAGATATTGGCCCACCAATCCTTGACGCCTTCCAGCCAACCGCCGCCAATCGCGTTGCGGTCAGAGATCGCCTTGTCTTGACGCAGCAATGCGACAATTTCAGGGATCGCAAAGATGCTAAGACCGACGATCACAAGCTTTAAGCCGTCCATCAGATAGGGTGTGTCATAGGTCGACATGCGCAAGGCACCCGCGCTGGACCCAAGTCCGATTGTGCCGATCATCAGGCCAAGACCTGCGGCCGCAATCCCTTTGATTGCAACCCGTCCTGCGAGGATACCAACCATCGAGAGGCCGAAAATCGTGACCATCAGGAGCTCGGGGGTTTGGAACATCAAAACGATCGGGCGCGCGATAAGGATGAAGACCGAAAGAAAGGCAGCCCCCAAAAGCCCACCGAAAAGTGAGGAGGCAAAGGCTGCGGAAAGGGCGCGTGCAGCTTGGCCCTTTTTGGCCATCGGGAAACCGTCCAAGACCGTCGCCTGCGAGGCCGACGATCCAGGAATACCCATCAGGACCGAGGAGAATGTATCGGATGTGGGCACCACCGCGACCATGCCGACCATCAGGGCCAGACCTGTCAACGGCTCCATGCCGAACATGAAAGGGAGCAAAAGGGACAGACCTGCGATACCGCCAAGCCCTGGAAAGACCCCGATGCAAAGGCCCATCAAGACACCCATCACGAGATACCCCAAAACATGAGGCTGTAATATCATGCCAAATGCATCACTTAGCGCGGGCAGCGCTGTCGCTAGAATATCCATTGGAAGCCCCCGATATATAAAACAAAAAAAGGCCCCCGCGATGACGCGAGGGCCGATGTGGTCGCGTGGTTACTCGAGAACCACGCCGTAGCTGTCGAGCAGCCAGCCTTTGACGAATTCACGTGCTTCGCCTGGAACGCTGGTTGCGTCTGCTTTTGCGGACTGCGCGCCTTTGCCTGTCAGCTGTGGGTAAAGGCCCAAAGCGGATTCAGAGATTTCGGCATAGTCCGGGCGATCCTTGATGGACGCAAAGGCTGCTGTGAAGGTCTCAATCGCTTCATCAGGTGCGCCAGCTGCCAAGAAGACCATCTTTTGTGCAGGGAAGCCCGCGACGAAGAAAGCTTTCCATGCATCCCAAGTTGTGCCGCTTGTTTCGCAAACAGGGTTCGCTTCGCACACTTCCTTGAAGCTTGGCATGTCAGGGAATGTTGGGTCGCGGACAATGTTGCCTTCCTCGTCAAGTGCGCCGAACGAGAACCAAGGTGTTGCTGTGCCAGCTTCCACCAGTGGTGCCACGCCAGAGAGGTAGGACGAGGATGTCTGGTAGTCGATGTTGGCTTCGCCACGCTCAAACATCAAACGGCCATCGCCACGGCCTTCGATGCCGAACACTGGCTCGACGTTAAGGCCAAGCATTTCCCAAGCAAGCAGCGGTACGAGATCAAGACCTGTTGCAGACTGCGCACCATAGATGAAGTTTTCGTCGTTCAACGCGGCGGGGTCAGCAGCATAGGCTTCGGCCATTGCTGGTGGAAGGTAGGCAACGCCGCCAGTGCCGGACGCGAGAACAACGGGCCAGTCATTATACTCGTAACGCACGCGAGGATCGCCGAGCAGATAAGGGAACTGAGTTGAGCCCGAAGACCCGAACAAAGTTGTGCCGTCCTTATAGTTCAAACCTTGGAAGTGGTTCGCACCTGTGGTCGAGCCCGCACCTGGCATGAACGTCACAACGACAGTCGGATTGCCAGGCAGTGCCTCGGACAGCAATGGCGCATAGAAGTTCGCCCAGCGCGCAGAGCCGCCGGTTTCAGAGAAAGGAATGATCCACTCAATTGTTTCGCCAGCCAGATCGAGTTCGGCGGATGCCATTGTGCCAGTGAGCGCCACAGCACCAATTGCGCTTGCGCGCAGGAATGATTTCATAGTCATGTTGTCCTCCCAGACAGTTTCTTGCTCGTGTCTCAGAGCAGCAATACGAATCAAAACAGCCCTCCAGCTGCCTTGATCTTGGTATCATTGCCCGTCAAACTTGCACGAAACTTGCATCACGCAAAATTGAGGAACCCGATTTGCACATTGTCATTGTCGAAGACAACAAAGGCGTCGCCAATGGGATCGCCTATGTGCTGCGTGATGATGGTCATGCGGTTGACCTGATTTTTGACGGCGCCGAGGCGGATCAATTCCTACAAGGCGACGGGGCCGACGTCATCGTGCTTGATGTAAACTTGCCCAACGTGAGTGGAATCGACATCTTGAAACGGATGCGCGCCCGCGGCGACACCCGTCCGGTCTTGATGCTAACCGCGCGCACCACCCTTGAAGACAAAATCACAGGGCTGGATGCGGGTGCCGACGATTATCTGGCGAAGCCCTTTGATATGGCCGAACTCGTTGCGCGGTTACGGGCGCTGATGCGACGAGTGCGCGGCGCCCCCGCCAAAATCCACGACATCGGTCCGCTTTCGTTTGACTTGACCGCAAGGCATGTCAACGGCCCTGACGGCACAATCGATCTGCCGCGACGCGAACTGGCGATTTTTGAGGCACTGCTTATGGCGCAATCGCGGATGCTCTCCAAGCAAGCGCTCCTTGATAAAGTCTACGGCACGGGGGCCGAAGTTGAAGAACAAGTTGTAGAGGTCTACATCTCGCGGCTTCGCAAACGGCTGCGCCCGTTTCATGTCGAGATCAAAGTGCAGCGCGGGTTGGGCTATTCGATGCAGCATAATAAATCATGACGCGGACAATGTCCTTACGGGCAAGGTTGATCCTAATCATTCTTACGCCTTTGATGCTCATTTCAATTGCCCTCGGGATGCTGACGCTGAAAGACACAAATGAACGTGCCAGCGAGCGGTTCGACCGTTCACTTTTGTCCACGGTGTTGGCGATTTCACGCGACACGGCACTTTCGGGCGGTGATGCACTCAGCGCCAAGACACTTGCGCTGCTGCGTGACACATCAGGCGGCCCCGTCTTCTACCACGTCTACGCACCCAATGGCGCCTATGTAACGGGTTACGCAACACCACCTGTTTTGCCAAACCTGACAGCGTCGCCAGAGCAAAACCAGAGCTACTACGATGCAGTCTATCATCGTCGTCCGGTGCGTGCCTTGCGGTATGTCGATAAGATGTCGATTGGAGGATTAAGGGGGGACTTCACGTTCACTGTCTGGCAGAATACGGCTCTGCGCGAGAGATTTGTCCGTGACACGACCCAACGCATCTTTGGGCTGATCGCAATTATCATGGCGGCATTGACGCTTAGCGTATGGTTTGGTGTGCGGATCGGACTGCGCCCCTTGATTGACCTCCAAGACGCGATTTCGCAGCGCTCACCGCGCGAACTCAACGAAATCCGCCGTCCCGTCCCGATCGAAGTCAGCGGCATTGTGCGCACACTCAACGCGCTTTTGGCGGAACTCCGCACGACGTTTACAGCCAAGGACGAGTTTATATCAAACGCCGCTCACCAATTGCGCAATCCGATTGCGGGCGTGCTGGCCATGTCCGAGGCCGTGCAATCGGCCACAAAAATAGAGGACGTGAAGCAGCGCAGCGGTGAACTTGTTCGCGCGGCCAAAAGCGCCTCCGATCTAGCGGATAACCTCCTCGCATTCGAGCGCGCTATCTCCCCCAAGCCGATCACTGATTTTCATGTGATTGACCTAAACGCCACCATTTCACGGATCGCAAACCAAGCTGAGTTGCGTGCGGCGCGCATTGGGGCGCACCTAATCTTCAACTTCGGAGATTTTGACTCCAGCTTGCGTGCCGACCCCGTTTTGGTGCAGCAAGCTGTGCTCAATCTGATCGACAACGCCCTACTTCACGGCGGTGAAAAACTCACTCAAATAACCGTCACAACGTGTTTGGAAAAAGAGTCGATCCATGTGATCGTCGCGGACAATGGACGCGGGATTCCGGAAGACCAGATCGAAAATGCGATGGCGCGGTTCGGGCAAGTCGGTCAATCTGAAGGGAGCGGGCTCGGCCTGCCGATTGCGATTGCGGTCGCACAAAATCTGGGCGGTGACTTGCACCTCACCAGTTCGGGCGGGGGCCTCACGGCGACAATGATCCTACCTATCGTCAAGCAATAGCCCGATCAGAAATCTAAATGCTTTGCGACAAATCCTTCGGCGATGGCCTCTGCAACAAATGCATCAAGCGCGCCAATCAGCGGATTGTCTGGCATTGGCAACACCATCGCTTGCGAGACGCGCGCGAGGACGTCTGGCAAAATACGAAATGCGGGATCGTCACCAAAAGAACCGATCAATGACGCCCGCACCCCCGCGACCGCATCGCAACGGCCCGCCTGAAATTCGGCGAAGCTTTCGGGCGGTGTGCCAGAATGCTCTAGCGCCGCACTTTTCAATTCCGCTTGCAGATACATGTCATAGGCCGAACCTGTTGACGCCAAAACCCTCACACCCGCGCGATCAATGTCCGACACGCTGGCAAACGTGGCATCCGCACGCACTGCATACGTGGCGTCAATGGTGTGATAGGCTTGGGTAAAGCTGATCTCATTCGCCCGCATTTCGTCAATCGCGAGAAAGGCGACATCCCATTTATCCGCGTGCGCATCGGCAAAAACCTTGCCCGCGCCAGCATAGATGACAGGCTCCAGTTCCACGCCAAGATGATCTGCCAAGCGCTGCGCAGGAGCCGGGCTCACCCCGCTGAGCTGCCCCCCATCATATTGAACCAAGGCCTTATTCCCCGTGTTGATCGCAGCGCGCAGCGTGCCGCCCGTGACGAGTGCATTCAGGGGATGTTCCATGTTCATTTCCTTTTTGCGCTTGGCGCGCGTTTTGTGGTCGACAAGCCCAATCTTTAGCACAAAATTCAGGACCAAAGCACATTGTGCATAAACTGCGACAAAGCAGAATAACGCACATTTCATTTGTGCACAGGTAAAGCATGCCCAACACCGCAGCCCTCGCCGACAGCTTCAATACTGAGCGCGCAATGCTCCGAAAATGGACGCTGACGCCCGTTGTAATTTGCAGTTTACAAATTATTGCCGCGAGGGCGTTTAGTACGCGTCGTAATCGAAAATATCATCATGAATTCAAGACTAAAGTTGGGTCGGACCTGTGCATAAAAGAAGAGTCTGTCAGCAAGCGGGCCATTTTGCTGGGCTGTCCAGACGACGCGAAATCGGTGATAAAATTTGGTATGGCTTCCTGTGGAATAGATTATAGGAAATTACGCTAAAGTGGAACCGCTGGAAGCCGAAGCAATGCAGCAGCAGACAGCCATCGTCTGCGCGAATGGCTAGCTTGGCTGTGGTGGGGCAATCACCCACACGCCGACACGGCACCGCGCCAGTATGCGCGTGAGCATTTGGGGATAACTTGTCAATGTTTGTGGGGGTCGTTACGCAATGATACGCTGATTTGTCTCGCTGAGCGTCTCGCTTAAAAAACAAAAGGCTCAGGCTAAATTGCCTAAGCCTTTGATTTAATGGTGAGCCGGTCGGGATCCGAACCCGAGACCTACTGATTAAAAGTCAGTTGCTCTACCAACTGAGCTACCGGCCCAC